>ERZ1370068.7442-contig-6357_pt1 | contig 24521 bp, 33 predicted proteins | sample MGYA00561227_ERZ1370068 | MGnify/ENA primary metagenome ERZ1370068 (study PRJEB38410, sample SAMEA6850437) | metagenome | study: Metagenomic assessment of the ecological functions of the soil: analysis of the soil microbiota associated with the...
TTGTACTTCCGTTCAGTTACGTATTGCCGATCGCGACCGAACCTCGCATCCGGTGACGATGGACCGGTGTTCCGGTGCTCATCAGGATGCCCGCATCGACACGCGCGGAGCATCCCGCTCGAACGTCGGCCGACACGTCGCGCGGTCCTCGGCGCGCCGTCCTCGAGCGACGCGCCACCGCGTGATAGAGCCCCAGCATCGCCTCCCCGTTCTTCTCGTGCGAGAACTCGCGCTCGACGATCCGCCGTCCTCGACCGGCCGAAGCACGCCCGCCCGAATGCGATCGCGCACGCAGAGCCACACACGCGTCGGCGAGCGCCCGATCGTTGGCTCGGCTCGACGAGCAGGCCGTTCGCCTCGTGCGTCACGATCTCCGGAATCCCGCCGACCGCCGACGCCACGACCGGCCGCTCGAGCGCCAGCGCCTCGAGCAGCGCCATCGGGATGCCTTCGTGCAGTGACGGGAGGACGAAGACGTCCATGGCCGCGATCAGGTCGTAGACGCTCGCCCGGCGATCGATCGCGGGATCGGCGAAGATGCAGGCGTGGTCGACCGCGAGGTCACGGGCGAGATCGCGCAGGCGCGGCTCGAGCGGACCACTGCCGACGAACAGGAATCGCGCGTGTGGCTTCATGCTGAACGATTCGCGCCGCCGCGCCGGACGAGGTGCTCGTGCCCTTTCACCGGCGAGAGTCTGCCGGCAGTGCCGATAACCACGTGCTCTCGACGTTCAAGCCGATCGCTTCTCTCGTCTGCGGCGACCGATCCCGTCGCGCGGACCCTGTTCAGATCGATGCCGTTGTGCACGTGCGTCAACGTGCCGGGCCTGTGCCCGGACGCCTTCAGCGCGTTGACCATGCCCTTCGAGACGGCGACGACGCAGGTCGGCACTGCGACCACATCGCCGCGAGATCGATCGACTGGTAGCCCATGTAACTTCAGCCAGCTCCCAGCCGCGCAGCGGTTCACTGCAGCCGTGGACCGTGCGGATCACATGCGGGACTCCGGCGAAGCGCCGCCGCGATGCTGCCCAGGATGTTGTCCTTGTAACGGTGCGTATGAATGACCTCGATCTGGTGGCGTCTGAAGAACCGCGTGAGGAAGCGAACGATTCGCAAACGGCGTGCACCGATGTTCGTCCACGACCGCGACCGTGATGCCGAGCGCGCGCAGCTCGGAGGCCAGCCACCCTTCGTTGAAGAGCACGGCGCTGCACCTGCACATCCGGCCGAGCGGCCAGATATGACGCGAGCGTCGCCACCTGCACTTCGGCGCCGGCCCACAGATCGGCGGTCATGACGTGGCAGACGCGGATCGGCTTTGCGTTCATCGTTCGCGCCTCGCGCGCGATCAGCGCGGCGGGAATCGGGCGTCCTTGATGACCAACGCCAGGTCGATCCCGACCGTTTCGCCGTCGATGAGATCGACGAGCGGAGTCCGGCAGTTCTCCCCTCGACGCGTCGCACAGCCGTTCCTGCTGCGCCTGCGCCGACGGCGCGGCAGACGACGAGTGCGGCGTGCCTGAGCGCGCCAATGCTCCGCATGTTCATCGGGCGTCGCGCTGGTTCTCTCACCCAGTAGCGGCGCATGCTCGAGAGATCGCCGCATCAGGAGGCTCGCAGGGCGACATTGCCCGGCCATGGCCATCTTCAGCCGCCGTGGCCACGCGCACGGGCGAAGCGGCTGCCGTAGGACGGCGGCTGCGACGGCGGCGGCGACGATTGCTGGCTCCTGCGGGCGTGAGATGGAATCCGTCGTAGTAGGTGTCGAGGCTGCGATCGAGCAGCGGCAGCATCAGATCGAGCTGCTCGACGCCGAGCGCTCTCGGCGACGCCGGCAGCTTTCGCGTCCACCAGGGCCATGAGGTTCGACACCACTTCGAAGAGAATAGTAGGTCGTGACTTCTTCTCGCCACACCTGTCCCACCCCTCCGTGCCACATCTGGATGGCCTCCTCCTCCGAGTAGTCCTTGTCGAACCAGGGCTGCCGGACCACGAGCACGCGATCAGCGTGCGCGGTCGCCGTCCGGAGGAGCCTGCCGAAGTAGCGCTCAAGAGCTGCTCGAGCATCGGCGCGGGATCCGGCATGGTCCGTGCCGAACGGTTTTCGGCGCGCGCCCTCATGCGCGCGAGCCGTGTCGATCCATTTACCGGCGCGCTCGTGCACCTGGATCGGCCGGAGCCAGCGCCGCCGCGCCCTCAGCACGCAGCTCGCCGTCGCGGCGAGCTGCTTGGGCTTCAAACCGAACGGTCCGTCCAGGATGGCATCTGAAGACGTCCTCGGTCCGGCGCCGGACGGGCGTGATCGCGGCAGGCCGCATCTTCGAGCCACCGCAGCACGTCGGTGGCGCCAACCAGCGATGATGATGAGTTGCAGTCGGGGATATCGAGGCGGGCGCGCGATCGAAAGATGAGGTCAAGCGCCTCCGGATCCGACGCCGGAGCGCGCGATGGCTGCCGACATGGACGCTCGACGCGCCGAGCCTCGGGAGTTGCGTGCGGCCGTTCGAGCGTGCGCTGGAGTGCCCCGGGCCATGCCGTGTCCTGATCCGAGGAAAAACCCTTCCGGCTGACTCCCACCGGCCGACGAGCACTCGATACAGTCCGGTGCTCGAGCGTGGCAGCTCGTCGCCGCGCTCGCCGTCGCTGTTGACATCGAGCCGTGGTCTCCCGCTCCAGTTGCGGAAGACTTCGGATCAGATGCAGGCGGAGACGCAGCCCCGGGATCAGGACGTAGTGCCCGGCTTCGATGACGAATCCACCATCTCGCCGTGAGCTCGGCTGCGACGTAACAGAACAGCGGCAGAGGCGGCAATGGTGAAGACCCATCCCAAGCGTGGTCATGGCATCCTCCGCTTCGGTCAGCACGAGAAGAGACCGCGTGCGGACCTGGCGAGCGCGACCGAAGCATCGCGGCTCGCGCGGCTCACGGCGACTCAACTGCGCCCCGGCCTTTCCCGAATAGAGGTCGGCGTCGACCGTCACCCGCTCGCGAACCGGCCAGAGATGCCTGACGCGTTCGCCCGTTGAGGAAGTCGAACTCGCGGCGCCTTCCCGAGACGCGAGCTCGATGGCGGTCGCCAGGGCGATCCTTCCGAGGTGGATGCCGTCCGGCCCATTCGCGATCGTAGCCGGCCAGGTAATAGCCCACCATCACCTCCCGCGCGCGGGCCCCGATGCCGCGGCCACACGGGGGACGCCGGTCGCCAGGCCGTAGAACACCTGGCGATCGTTCGCATGTCGGCGGAGAGACGTGATCATCGGCAGGCGCCCTTCACGCAGCAGCAGCGGGATCGCGTGCCGATGGAATCGCTGTGCCGCAACGATCGTCCAGCGCGGATCCACTGCCGCGGCCGTGCCAGCGCCCGCGTGCAGGAGTTGGACGAGCAACTCGAACGCGACCGCTCGACTTCGCCTGGCTCCTGGAGCGATCTCGATCCGGAGACGGCAGCGTCCGCTCCAGCAGGCGGCGATGCTTGTCGAGGAGTGAGGTCGCGCGATCGCGATCCGGATATGCCTCATGTGCGACGCGGCTCGACGCCTCGGTGAGTCGAGATACGGCAACGCGTGAATCTGCCGCCGGTGCGAGCGCGAGTCGCGGCCGGTCGCTCCTTGCCGGCCCGGTGCAGCGCGCCCCACAGCTGGCGAATCGCCGGGCACGTCCCGGAGCTCGAGGACGAAGCCCTTCGGGCCGAACGACTCGTCCCAGCCACGCCAGGAAGGCATCCGACGCGGCCGCCTCGAATCCGCGGGCGGCAAGGAGATCGACCGATCGGAGCGCAGCGCCTCCTCCGAGCAGCGCCACCCGCACGCACGTCATCGCCGCGGCGAATGGCGATCGGCACGACGGCCCGGAGAGCGCTTCCTTCCGCAGCATCACGACTGGCCGGCTCGACGCCGCGGGGAGCGCTCGAGAAAAAAGCCCGACAGCCACGCTCGCGACAGGAACACACGCGGTCTGCGGGCGGCCCTCGATGAGCGTGTCGAGAGCGGCGGCATCCTCAGGGTCGCAGGTCGAGGTTGCTCCTGAGTGATCGACGGTGAGCCGGGCGGGTGTGCGTCACGATCGAGGAGGGGCGCGGCCCGGCGCGCGCGGTCGGCGATCGCGGGCCTGTGGCCTCACGCCTTAGCTCCAGGCGCGCGAAGCGGCCCAGATGCGGCCGCAGGTCGACGTATGCGGATCCTGACGATAGACAAAAGATCCAGGTGATCGCGAAGAGCAGGACCATGACGCTGCCTGCGCCGACAAGACCGGGCAGCGTCTGGATATGGAGGCCCAGCTTGAGCGACATCAGCAAGTGCCACAACGGGCACGGCGCCAGCGCCGCCCGTGGCACGACGTATTTCACGTAGTCCGTCACGCGTGAGCCCGAGCGCGCGGCAGGCAACGACGAGCACGCAGGCTGCGAAGAGCACGTTCGGGATCGCCGTTCCGACGGCGACGCCGACGAGGCCAAATGGGTGGATCAACAGCACGCTCGAGCACGAGGTTCAACACGCCCGCCGCGACGGACGCAATCGCCGGCGTCCTCGGCTTGCCGAGGCCCATCAGCAGCGGCAACGCGACGCCTCGGATCGGCAGGAACACGAAGCTCGAGACCATCAGGATCTGCGCAGCACCTGCCCGGAGGGACGCTCGTAGGACGGATCGATCCACCACCCGATGAACGTCGGCCCGAAGACGATCAGGAAGAGGCCCGACCATGAGCGTCAGCGACAGGGCCACTTTCGACCACTTCAGGAACATCTCTTTGAGCTGATCCGCCTGCCCGCTCGGTGTTCAGCTTCGTGGCCATCGGCGAGACGACCGCGGCGATGGCAATCACGAAGTCCATCACGTAGACGATGAGGCTGTTGGCGACCGACGTAGAACGGGATCGAGCCGACGCCCATGAGCGCGCCGATCACCAGCGCGTCGGTCTCGAAGCTCAGACGTGCACCCGCGGTCAGCAGCAGCACGTAGAGGCTGAAGGAAAAGATGCGCCGCACCATCGCCGACGTCGAAGTCGGCGAGGGTGATGCGCACGCCCGGGTAGTGGCGGCGGATCAGGAACCAGGTGATGGAGAAATCGAAGGCGAGGCAGGACAATCTGGACGGCCGCCAGCATCACCAGCGTCGCGTGGAGCCGCAGCAGGCCGATCGTGAGGCCCAACCGCAAGAGGACGCCGACCGATCCGCACCAGATTGCGGCGCGACGAAATCGTGGTGCGCGAACATGATGCCTTCGGGCAGGAAGCCGATGAACCCGGCCGAGACGTTGCAGCACCATCAGGCCGAACGCGAGCAGCGCCTCGGTCTGAAACGTTGTCAGGGATCTCGTAGTGCCGCGAACAACGCCATCAACACCGCGCCAATCAACATGGCTACGGTCGCCAATGAGGAGATACAGACCGGCGCAGCTGCCGATCGTCTTGTTCATCCTTCGCCGCGTCGCCTTCGGCGACGTCCTGCGCGAGGTAGCGCACGCACGCCATCGGCACGCCCAGCGCCATCAGGCTGATGTACCCGGTCATCGACGTGATCAAGCGTCCAGGTGCCGTATCCCTCCTGGCCGAGGGCGCCGATGATGAACGGCGTGATCAGGAATACGTCGCGCCAATCGTCATCACGATCAGCGCCCAGTTGCTGCCGATGTTGCGCACATCATTCGATTCGACCCCCAATCGAGCACCGCTGACACACGCCGTCGGCGAGGACGCCGCTCGCAGACGCCCGCCCCAGGGCGACGTCGAAGCCGAACTGGTGAGGGCGACCCGTACCACGGAGAGATGGGAACTCCGCTGCAGAGTCGAACCGATCGCTGCCTGAGCGAGGTTGACGCCGCCGAAGTTCGAGCAGCAACAGCGGAAGCCGCGCCGCCTTCACCTCGGCCCGGTTCGCGTTGGTGATGTTCTTTCGGCCGCCATGCGGATACGCAAACAGGTCGACGCGTCCACCGAGCTGCCGCTCCGAGCGTCAGCCGCGCGCCGACGAATTCTCCTGCCGCGCTTCGGCGGCCTCGACCTGGCCGAGATCGACGTGGGTCTGCGTATGGGCGCCGATCGCGAAGCCTGATCCGGTCGAGCGATCGAACCTGGTCCCACGTCATCCAGGGATGACGGACGCCGCGCCGCTCGTCCCATCGCGGCACCACGTCGCTGCCGATCCACTGCGAGACGACAAAGAACGTGGCCGGCAGCGACAGCTTCTCGAGCACCGGCATCGCATTCGTCGTAGTTGTCGCGGTAGCCGTCGTCGAACGTGATCGCCAGCTCGCCGATTCGGCGTCAGGCCGCGGTCGAGTCGATTCGACGACTTCTCCGCAATGGCACCACGCGAAAGTGCCGCCTGAAGAATCTGCAGTAGCGCTCGAACATGCGCGACGTCGATGGTGAGCGAGTCGGACCGAGGCGCGTCGCTCGACGCGGTGAAATGCGACGACGACCGCGGCATTCCGCAGCAGGACGGCGTCGAGGTGCGACGCGAAGCAGCGTGTGACCGAGCAGATCCTTCATCGCGCGGCTGCCCGATCGTGCGGCGGTGGCGGCAGAGCGTGCGGACGATCGGCCGCACCGCCCGGGAAATGTGTTCGTAGCAGGCGTTGAAGGCGGCCTGGTCGCCGTTGTACCGGGTCGGCGACCTCGAGCGGCAGCTCGGGCGCGAGACAGGTCAGGAGAAACGTCTTGCCGCGAGGCGTCCGGGAAGCGCTCGCCGCATGGCAGCGATCTGCGCGATGTCCATCGACGAAGATCACGTCGCTCGCGGCCACCCGGTCCGGCGCGACCGGGGCCGCGCGATGGCCGCTCAGGTCGACCGATCCCGCGCGGTCGCCGTCAGAAGCGCCGTTGGATGCGCGGGATGTCCCCGGCACCGCCCGAGACCCGCCGAGACGTGACCGAGACCGGCGACCGATCGACCAACGCCTGCCTGATCAGGTGCGTCGCGAACGGACTTCGGATGATGTTTCCGTGGCACATGATCAGCAGCGCGCTCCGGCGGCGCGCAGCGCGCTGCCGGAGCGCCTGCAGGATTGCTGACGGATCCGATGCATCCGTCGTCTTTCGACGGCGTGGCTGACGGCGCGCGCGACACACTCAGAAGTTTCTGCGCCAGTGCCCGGCACAGGTCGAGCGGCGCTGATGTCAGCGCGGGATGGCGCTCATGCCGATGCGCGGTTCATCCGATCGTGCCGGCATGTTCACCTCTTACCGCGACGCGCCCGCTGCGCGGGTGCATGCCCGCCGGCGATTCGCTGATCGTCTTCACACTACTGGCGAAGCTCGTGGAGCATGGGACGCGGGTCGTCGCGGCGGAACACGTCGTAGCGCAGGCCTGGCGCGGCACGAATTTCAGGAAGTCGACCAGTGTCTGCAACTTCGACGGCACGGTGTCCGGAAGGTCACGATCGCTCCGGCGCAGGCGGATCAGGAGATGATCCAGGTCGCCGAGCAGCCAGCGGCTTCTGCACCCCGACCTTGTATGACGCGGGAACATCGGGGCGCTGGCCCAGCGCCAGCTGGCCGCTCAGGAACGGAAAGTCGACGCCGGCATCGATCGCCAGTTGCAGCGATCCCCAGAACCGTCCGTTGACCTCCATCAGCACCGGTGTGCCCGTGCGGCGGTCCTTGCTTGTATTCGATCATCGCCACGCCGTGCCATCCGAGCGGACCGAGCAGCCGCATCGCCTGCCGGCACAGCTCGGGATCGACGGCGACGCTCTCGCACAGCACGCTGACGCCGCCCGAGGGCGGCTTCTCCCGCAGGCGCCGGTGCGCGAACGCGGCGAGCAGCCGGCCGCGATCGCACAGGACGAAGACACCGATTCCCGGACCGACCATGCGCTCCTGAATCAGCGACGGATAGCGAGGTCAGGTACTCGGCTCGCCCGGTAGAGACGCAGGAGATCCGATTCGCGTGTGGGCATACTGCACCGAGCCCGACAGCCAACCGGTGCCGGTGCTCATCCTCGAACGCGCGGGTTTGACGACGGCTGGATAATCGATCTGCGCGAGCACTGCGCCGCAGCCCGGCCAGGCCGTCGACGAAGTGCGTGCGCGGAATCGGGATCCCGAGCTGCGGCGGCGCGCTGCAGCAGGCTCCACTTGTTCGACACGACCTCGAACGCCTCGAACGGCGGCGACGGCGACGGCGCGCGTGACGGACGAAGCGCATCATGGCTGCTCGCGCGACCAGGTGCGTCGTGACGTCGGAGACAGGAACGACGAGGTCCACGCGTTCTCGCTCGACCAGATCCTGCACGAACCGATCGAACGCCTCTGGGCGATCGGTAGGGCGACGGATAGGTGACATGGCGGTCGCAGTACTGGACGAAGACGCCAGGCTGACTGGCCGCTCCGCTCCGACCAGCACGGAGATGCCGCGGCGGCCGAGCGAACGGGTGATCGCGAGCGCCGGCCGCTCGTCGCCGTCGGTGACGAAGGCCTTGATGTCGCGTCGCCCGGTCACGACGTTCTCGGCCGTGGTCTTCGAGTCGCGTCCGCGCGAAGTCTCGTGAGGCGAACGATCGCGAGCATGGCGCCGATGCCCGCAGCGTCCAGCATCAGATCACCGGCCGAGGCATGCCGGCCGGGCACCGGGACTGATGCCATTCGTCGAGGACGGCGCACACCGCGGTCGCCAACGCCGCACACCCATAGGCCGGCACGCGAGATCTGTCAGCCCGCCCGACAGCGCTCTCAGCCAACAGAACATGAGCGCGGCAAACACGGGAGCGTGCGCGAGATTCTGCGCGAGCAGCACCAGAGGATCGCTTTCCGTGGTGCTGAGGTCTAGGCACGGAGGACATCAGGTAGATCCCCGCCAGCAACGCCGCCGTGATTAGGCTGTAACGCCAGTCGAGGTGGATGCCCATGTTAGTAGGACACGCTGGTCCTGACGGTGTCCTGAACCAGGGATCTCGTCGCAGGCGTTTCTCTTGCGGGGCTCTCGGCCGCCGCGGTGACCAAGACACCACGAGCGTCCTCTCGGGCAGCCTCGAGCATCTCGGCGGCGAGCCTGCGTGTCGTAGCGCCGCGGCCTGAGGATCGACCAGACCGCGAGCGCCGTCCGGCCACCGGCCGCGACCGAGCGAGATCGCCGTGCGAGCGGCCTGTCAGCCCGAGCGCAATCGACGCCGATCGGGACCCACACCATCCGGCCGCTCCAGCCGTCGGCCCGCAGGCGCGCGAGGAAATCGCGGCGCGTGGCGATCGCCGGATCGAGCAGGTTGACGACGGGCGGCGCCTTCTCGAAGTTCGCGCGCACCAGGCGATCGCTTCGGCGCAGCGCGCCGACGTCGCAGACCGCGAATCGGCAGGCCCGGCCGCCCGAGGCCCAGGTGCCACCGTCCGAACAAGCGCCGGCCCATCACGCCCGGCAGCGTCAGGCTCGTGCCAGTCCACGAGCGCGCCGGGCCGGACGATCCGGATCGCAATACCGAGCGCCGCCGCTTCGCGCTCCGCGATCTCCTCCTGCAGAGACTTGCCCCAGGTGTACGGGCCGAGGATCCGCGGATCCCGTCGGGCGTGGCGTGCCCTCGTCCTGACACTCCGACGCCGTGCGCGGCGGTCTGATCACCGAAAGGCTGCTCACGAGGACGAGGCGCCGGACGCGAGCGGCGTGCATCGCCTGCAGGAGATGACGGGTGGCGTCGATCGTGTTGCGTTGATGCTCGGCGTAGCCTGCCGGCGGTTTCCGGCCGCGGCGTGCACGACGACGTCGGCGCCGGCGACGGCTTGCGGGGCCAGCGCCGTTGACTCAGATCGGCGGCGACCCATCCCTGCACGTGCAGATCGTCAGGCTAGCCGCCGCGGCCGATGCCGCGCACGTGGGAGAGCGCCCGCGACGATCTCGGCGCCGAGAAATCCGCGCGCACCGGTCACGACCACCAGGCGCTGGTCCGACGCAGGCGCGACTGCCGCGCCGGGCGCGCCGGTCGATAGTCGTCGCGCGGCGGCTTCAGTGCGCGCGACGAGCTGTTTCGAAAGAGGTCGGTCACGCGAAGAAGATGCGCGCGTCGAGACTGGCGAGGGCCCGCCCGTTTCGACCGCGCGATGGAACTCGCCGATCATTTCCGCGAGCCCCGGATAACTGCCGCTCGACCACACGCGATCGGCCAGGCTCACAGCGGTCCGCGAGGCGAGTTGAGCCCCTTCGATCGATCGGGTTCAGCACTTTCTCGAGCGCTTCGGTGCCCGGATTCGCCGCGCCGACGACGATGGAGCGCACGAAATCGCAGGTGAGCGATCCACGCGTGCCCGTCAGCGTCAGCGTCGAGGCGACCGGCCGCGCACGCAGGCTGACCGAAAGGCGTCCCGATCACATCGCCGGCGCGGAGCACGGCCTGGAGATCCGCCGGAGTCGGCATGAACCCACGCGAGCTCGATTTCTCCAGACGGGCGAACCGCTCCAGCACCGAGACCAGTGAGTAGAGCGGGTGCGGCAGGATGTCGACGAGGTTGCCGCGCGAGCGTCGTCGCGCCGATGCGCGGCCAGCGATGCGCCGGCAGGTCGAAACGCGAAATGACTGTCGACCTGCACCGGCGACCCGAGTTCGGCCGCACGCGCCATCAGTCGTCCGAAGGCGCGGTCGCGGAGGAGCTGGTGTCCGGCGCAGACGAGCCGCTGCCGCGTCCTGGCCAGTTCGATCAGCGTCCGTGCGTCGCGCGACCGTCAACGCGAACGGCTTCTCGACGTAGACGTGGGCGCCTCCCTCGAGCGCGGCGGACGCGGCCTCGAAGTGCGCGGCCGGCGGCGTGCAGACGTGAACGATGTCGGGCCGCGCCTCCTGCGAGCAACGCCTCGACCGATGGAAACGCGCGACAGGCGGCGCGCGCCGCCGAACTCTTCCGCTGCGTCCCGTCATCCGGTCGTGCACGCCGACCACTTCGGAGGGAACCGCGAGCCGCGCGAGCACGCTCAGGTGGTGATGAGCCATCGTGGCCCGCGCCGATGAATGCCACGCGTAGCATCACTGCACCAGATACTTTCGAACGTGCGGGCCCAGCGCGACGCGTGACTGACAGCGGCAGACGACGCCACACGTCCGACGAGACGAAGCGGCGGTCCGGCCGCCAGTGTCCTGCCGGAACGGCTCGTCGCGCGCGTCCGATCGGAATCGTGTACCAGAACAGCGGGCTCTCGACGCGCGCCCCACTGACGCTTGAATCGATAGGTCCCCGACCCGCGGGTCGAGCGACCGAAGTCGAAGCGCCGGAAGCCGTCACGGCAGGCGGTGCGAATGGTCTCCCAATACAGCAGCATGTTGGGGCAGAGCGGCGAAGTACTCTTGCGCGCACGACGCCCACGGCACCGGCGAGGATGTCTTTGAAGGCGAGCGCAATCAGGCCGCCGATCGGCGTCTGCCCCTTCCGCACGAGCGCGACCCGTGCCCGGTTCCCGAACGCCGTCGAGCGTGGCGCGGAAGAACTCTCGAGCCGTGCACCGGCGAGCCGAGGTCGCGCATGCGCGCCGCGAAGAACCTGTAGAACCCGTCGAGCATCTCGGTCCCGCCGAACTCGACCGAGAGACCGGCGCGCTCGGCCTTCCGGACCTGGTTGCGCACGCTGCGATCGAGCTGTCGCCACAGCGTCGGTCGGCGTCGGCCGGCAGCGGCAGCACCATGTTGACCTTGTGCTCCATCGGCTCGCCACGCGATCTCCAGCCGCTGCGCGCAGCGGAGTCTCGACGACGCCGGCGCCCTCGCGGCGCGCCTCGTCCAGGAGGTGATCGACGAGGCCGGTCGCCAGCGCGGCGGAGCCGGCGCACGGACCGCCGCCATCGAGAAACGGCATCGACGTCACGATGGTGCCGACGAGCGGCCGTCCGCACGATGAACGCAGGCAGAAGACCGCAGACCTCCCGCGTCGTCTTCGGCGGTCGAGGTAGAGCGGATCGTGGCCGTAACCCCTGCCGGATCACGGTGGCCCACTCGGGCGCGTGCGCCAGGTGCGACTGGCTCGCCGCGGCCGGCCACGCGCTGCCAGGTGCCCGCTGCGGTCTCGGGCACGCACGCGACTGCACCCGGACGCCGGCTTCCGGTGGCGATCGTCATGCTGGAACGCCCGGTCGATCGGCGCGGAACACCGGCATGAGCCGGCGCGACGAGCGGTGCCGGTCCGTGCCCAGACGTCGAGGACGTGACGGGCCGTGCCGAAGCAGAAGTGCGCGAGCAGGCAATCGAGCTTCGCCGATCTGCTTCTTGACGCCGACGTAGTGACGGAAGCGATGACGCCACGCCATCTGCGGGCCGCGGCTGGTCCGGATCCAGCTCCCATGGATGGAGGTAGAACATCACCGGCCGCCGTTCGCGGATGTTGACGTCCTGGATCCCGAACCGCGTCAGCGCGAAGGGCGACAGCCGGAAATAGCCGCCGCCTCCGACCGGAAGGTTCACGCCGAGCAGACGCGCCGTGCCGATCGGGAACTCCATGAGGCTCGCCGACCCGTCTCGGCAGATTTCATACGGGACGCGCGGGGCGCTGGGCTGCCGTATCGGTCGTGAAGGATCGGGTAGGTGCTCGAGTCGTAGCGGAATCCCTCCTCGAGCAGGATCTTGTAGGCCCAGCTCTGGGCCGCGGCCGATCGAGAAGTTCGGCGCCCGATAGCCGGTGACCGGGTCGCCGACGACGTCCTCGATCCGCGCTTTGGCCTGGCGGATATCGGCGCGGAACTCGCCGGGACTCAGGCGATAGACGTCGTCGTGCCCGTTGCCGTGGCACGCGATCTCATGCCCTTGCGGCGGCAATCTTGCGCACGATTGCCGGATGGCGCGCCGCGATCTCGCCGAGCACGAAGAACGTGGCCCGCGCAAAGTGATCGCCGAGGAGCGCCGAGCAGCCGCTCCACGCTCTGCTCGACCCGGCTCTCGAAGCCGCCCGTGCCCAGCCCGCGCGTTCCGTGACGGAAGATCGCGGCGTGGTAGTACTCCTCGACATCGACGCTGAGAGCGTTGGTGATCATGGCTCGAATGTCCTCGGAAAGCTGTTGTGAGTCGGTCGAAATGCTCAGTGAGTGCTGGCGTCGCGCAGCGTAGCCGACGCGTTCGGACGGACTCCAGGACACAATCCGTTCGCCGCGGGCGAACCGGATCCACGCCATCAGCACGCCGAGGTTCGCCACGCAGCAGGAACGTCGGGATCTTGAGCGCAGGCACCTGGGCCACCAGGCCGCACAGGGCCGCGGCATAGAAGGCGGATTGCACGAGGAACGTCGTGAAATAGAGCGGCGACTGGGAGACGAGCGCGGCGTTGCTGCCGAGCGCCGCGATCATCGCGAACGGCACCAGCCATCGGCACAACTTGTGGCTCGCGAGCTGCCACGACAGCAGCCCGTAGCGCAGCGGGTTGAGCATCCGCCGATTGGTCGCGAGCACGAAGATCCCTCTCACGACGGTTCTGATCTTTCGTTGCAGCTCGCGGCGGTCGTCGGCGATGTTCCGGTAGTAGCCGGCGCTCTGGACGTCGAGGACGCCGCGCCAGCCCATGCTCGACGGCGTTCAGCAGCGTGTTGAAGTCGCTCTGGCGATCGGCGGACCAGCGCTGGCACACCTCCGGCGCGCGGCGAAGAACGAACCGCTGAGCCCGACCAGGCTGTTCACCCGGGTTTCGAGCGCGCGGAGCAACATCTCGTATCTGACGTAGGCGCCCTCGCCGCTCATCTGTCCATCGGCGTCGATGAAGCGATCGACGCTGCTGACGCAGCCGACCGTCGGATCCGCAAAGTTCGCGACCATCGTCGACACGCCGTCGGGCGCGAGGGCGGTGGCGACGTCGGAGAAGATCACGATCTCGCCGGACGCCGACTCGAGCGCGATCCTGTTGCGCCGCTTCCTTGCCTCGCCGCTCCGGCGCCCGGGCCAGGCGGACGCGCGGCGAGTAGCCGCGTGACGATCTCGTCCGTTCGGTCGCTCGAGCAATCCGAGGCGACGATGACCTCGAGCGCCTGCGGCCGGATAGTCCTGGGCGAGCGTGTTGTCGATCTTGTCGCGAATGCGCCCTTCCTCGTTGTGGGCCGGTGATGATGAACGAGACGCGCGGGGTGATCTGTCCGTTTCCGGACCGGGCGGTTCCTGAAGAGCGCGATCATCGCCAGCGCCATCGGATACCCGAGATAGGCATAGAAGACGAGCGCGACCGAGCACCAGAAGGCGGCTTGGACAATCATGGGAGGCCGTCAGGACGCTTTGCGCCGCTCCGGCCTGTGGCACGTCGCGCGATCCACCCGTCCCGACGCAGTCGGCAATGGCTCGCTTGTCGTCGTCTGAGAGCCAGCGGTGAATCGGGATGGTCAGGAGGTGTTCGGCAACGCGCCGGGCGGAAGCGAAAGCGCTTGCCCTCGAATGCGGCTGCTGATCTCGGGAATCTCGTTGATCGGGGTCGGGTATGCGAGGCTCAATCCCAGGCCCCGCTTCTGCGAGCGCGAATAGATCCGGTCCCGTTCCGCCGGCGTCGCGGCCGAGAATCGGCAGCCGCAGGTAGGGATGCGACGGACCGTTCGCCAGTCCGATCGACAACCGCTGGCTGAAATCGGCGGACGGCCGCCGATCGGATCCGGTTCGACTCGCTGCAGACGAGCCCGCCACTCGCGGAGGACTCCCGCCTTCATGCCCGACAGCCGCTTCAACGACACGTCTTCGGGAAAGATCGTCTGTCCCAGTCGCAGAAACGGCAGCGCCGCGGGAAGCCAGTAGAGGCGCGGCCGGATGAACAGACGCCATGAGCACGATCTGGACGAAATCCTTCAGCACCTCGGCGAGGCGCGATCGGGGCCAGTGCCCGGCACCGCCGGCCGATGGCGCCGGCAATCTGCGCAGAGTTGCGTGACGATGATGCCGCCCGATCCGCAGGTGATGGTCTTGCCGCGGCCGAGGCTGAAGATGCCGACGTCGCCGAGCGTTCCGAGGCGGCGGCCGTTCGCCTCCACGCCCATCGCCTGGGCCGCGTCTTCGACGACGACGATCCCGCGCGCCGCGGCAGAGCGCTCGAACGCGTTCGATGTCGGAGGGCATCCCGAAGAGATGATGGGCGACCACGCACAAGCGTATTGACGCTGTCAGCGTCCGCTCGAGCAGGGCGTGGTCGAAATCGAACGTTGACGGATTGATGTCGCAGAGCACGGGCGCGAAGCCCGGCTTTCGAGCACGGCGGCCGGCACGCGAGAAGCAGCGTGTAGGCCGGGATCACGACCTCGGTCCGGCGAGACGACGACTTCAACGCGCCATCAAGCGTCAGCGTCAACGCGGCAGTTCCCGACGACACCAGAACGACGTGGCGGACGCCGAAGTGATCCCGGAGTTGTCCTCTTCGAGCCGCCGCATGGACCGCTCGGGGAACACGACCCCGATGAGCGCCGTGCCACAGAGTCGTTCCAGGCGATCGGCGCCGCTGCCGGGGGCACCTTCCGGCCAATCTTCATCTTGTCAATTCAGGCGTGCGCAGGAGGGCGGACACCCGCGTCCATCGACGAGCAGGGGCGATCGGGACGCTCAGGCCGAAAACACGCTGAGCAGCCGCTGCCACCATGAGGAGCGGCTGCCCGAGGGTTGCGAGTAGCCGTAGTAGCCGTAATGCGCGGCGAGCGGTCGATCGTCACCGTTGAAGACGACGCCGATGACTTTCACCGCGTCGAGCAGATTCAGCGCCTCGGCGACCAGCTTGCGGGGCGTCTTATGGGCGGCGACGACCACGATGAACCCATCGACCAATCGTCCGAGGAGCCGGCAGTCCACGAGCGGCACGACCGGTGGGGTGTCGATGATGACGTAGTCGTAGAACGCGCGGGCATCTCGCAACAGCTTCTCGAGAGCGGCGACGAAGCGAGCAGCTCATACGGCCCGAGCTTGCCGTCGCCCGCGAGCAGCACGGACACATTCAGCGAATCGAGGCGGCGGACGGCCTGGGGCAGGCCGAACTCCTCGTGGAGGATGGCCTCGGCCAGGCCGGGTGCGCGGCGATCCGAGTCAGCCCGAGGTACGACGCCACGGCGGGGCCGATGAAGGTCGGCGTCGATGATGAGCACGCGCGAATTCGACGATTGGGCCAGCGCTCCGGCAAGGTTCAACGCGGTCGACCGTCTTGCCCTCGCCGGCCGCCGCGCTCGTCACCGCCAAGCACCTGACATGCGGCATCGCTGCGGCGGTGCTCCACCAGCTGACGCAGCGTACGGTACTGGTCGGCTTCGAGCGAGACCGGCGCCAGAAAGCTGACCAGAGGTTCCGCCAGCCGGAGCCGCTCGTCGGCGCCCTCCTGCATCGCGTCGCGTCCCGATGCCCGCCGCGACGAGCCTCACGCGACGCCTCGCACCATCATCCGAACCAGCTGCTCGTTCCCCGCGGCCACGTAGTAGGTGCCGGCCACGATCAGCGCGAGGGCCACGACGACCGATGCGGCAACCAGGACGCGCTGGAATCGCCGGCGTCGCGCAGCCGCTTTCGTCGCCACCCTGCGAATCGTGGTCAGCATCGGCACGTCGACGAAGGCGCGGAGATCGTCGACGTTGTGAAACGTCGTGTCGAACCGCTCGACACGCCACCACCGCACCCAGCGCGAGCGCCAGCGCTGCCACGAGGCCCATCAGCGCCAGCCACATCCGGTTGGGGGCCGCGGGCGACAGCGGCGGGAGGGCCGGATCGAGAATGCGAAACTGTTCCATGCTCTGGCCCTGCTCCAGCCTCGCGGCGAGCTGCGCCTCCTCGTATTGCTTCAGGAGGGTCTGATAGCGCTCCTTGGTCATGTCGGAGCCGCGTGACAATTTCTGGATCTCCTGCTGGCGTCGCGGCGCGCTCTCGATGCGCGTTTCGTAGTCCGGCAATCATCCGGCGGAGCGATGCCTCCTGCTCCTTGACCGATTTGAGCTCGTCGTCGCCAGCTTCGATGGCCTTCATCCGCGCCGACGAGATCGGTGGACGGCCGGGCTCTGCGGCGACGACGCTGTCCTGTACGCGCGAGGTGTTCCTCGAGCGCGGCGACTTCGGCGCTCACGCGTCTGACATCGGGATACTGATCGCTGAACCGGCGGCGCAGGTCGGCAAGCTGCTGGCGGAGCCGGACGAGCTCCGCCGCGGGCGTCGGATCCGCTGCGGGCGCTGCCGACCGCTCCCCGCGGGCTCCTGCTCGAGTCGCTCGCGTCGTTCCATCAGGCGGAGCTGGTACTCGCCGTTCAAACGGAGCTGGGTATTGAGCCGCTCGATGGCGGCAAGGTTGGCCTGCGAGTTGCTCCGGGCAGCTCGTCGGTGTGGCGCAGCGTGAAATCGCTGGTCTGACGTTCCTGCGTCGTCGAGCACGCGCTTGGCTTCCGCAAGCTGGCCGCTCAGAAATTCGGCCGTCTTCGGCGGCCTGGCGCGCCCGGCTGCTGGTGTTCTCTTCGACGTAGAATCCGGCCAGCGTGTTGGTCACGTCGGCGACACTCTGCGCGATTCCGTCCGCTGTAGCCCACCGAGAAGGAAATCGTGGTGCTGCGCCCCGTCGATTGCTCGACGCCTTTGAGCTGCAGCTGGATGTCGCGCCGCATGCGTTCGACAATGACCTCGACGGGCACGGCCGCCCGCAGCTCCGGGTACAGACCCAGGCGATTGATCAAGTCCGCCAGGCGCGCGCGGCTCGTCACCCGCTGGTGGATGGTCTGGATCCGGGTTTCGAGCTCCGCCGTCACCGAAGGCCTCACGAACGCCTCCGAGACTTCCTGCCGGTCGACGAGCACCGGTCGCCGACGCCCGGTAGAGATCCGGGAGCGACTCCGTCGGCGGTGATCGTGGCGGCAAGCACGGCGACGAACACCAGCACCGCGATCCATTTGCGGCGGTGACCACGCCTCGAGCACGGCGTCAGGAGTCACGTCCCGAGTCGTGCTCTGCCTCGTGCACGTCTCGGTGCCGTCATGACTCGACCTCCGGCGTTGATCAGCAATCGTCGAACTCCTGCGAAATGCCCAGGCCCAGGCAGCCGCCATCGACCCGATCAAGGCCGCCGAGGCCGAGCATCACGTTCACCAGCTGAGCGACCGTCACCACGCCGCGATGGAGGACGCAATCCTCTTCGCCACAGATGCGGCACGCCACTTCACCCTGAGCTTCGGTGACGCCGTGAGCCATTACGCCGCCCTCGTCGGATTGAGCTTTCGTGGAACGCCGGAACGGCCGCGCCCGGACCGTCTCGACACCGGGACGCGCCGTCTCGACGCCGTCGGACAGGCCACCCGAGAACAGGACTCTGCACGTGTCCGCGAGGATGCGGAGATCCAGCCAGACCGACACGTGCTTGACGTAATAGAGGTCGTAGCGCAGCTTCTCGATCTCTTCCTCGAGGTTGTTGGCGTAGCGGTAGCGGACCTGCGCCCAGCCAGTCAGGCCCGGTCGCACCATCGAGCGCAGATGGTAGTAGCTGACCGACGTGCCGGTCGTTTCGTTCAGGTTGCGGGTCACGAGCGTGAACAGCTCGAGGTTGCTGACCGGGTGCGGGCGCGGCCCGACCGAGGTTCATCTCGCCGCGCAGGATGTTGATGAACTGCGGCAGCTCGTCGAGGCGCAAGGTGCGAAGCCACTTCCCGCACCCGGGTGACGCGGGCTTCGTTGTCGGCCGCCCACTCCGAATGCTGCGCCAGGGTGACGTGCATCGTCCGGAACTTCATCAGCGCGAAGGGCCGTCCGTTGCGCGCCGACCCGCGGCTGCACGAACAGCACCGGACCAGTCGACTCGAGCTTGATGGCGATCGCGATCAAGGCCATCAGCGGCAGCGAGCAGACGAGCCCGACGACCGCAACCAGCAGGCTCACCACGCGCGCGACCGCCTCGTGCACCGGCCGACGGTGGAAATTTTCCGGAAAACACGATGCTCGTGGGCGTCAGCGACTCGATGGCGAGTTGACCGGTGAGCCGCTCGTAGCACTGGCGCCGCCTCCTCGATCACGATGCCGCGCACGAGGCACGATTCGAGCAGCGCCTGAACCGGCGTGCTGCCGCGCCGCTCGGTGAGCGCGACGACGATCCGATCCGGCTGAACGTCGGTCGACAATCTCCGACAGGCGACCGATCGGTCCGAGGAGCGGCGGATCGGATGGCGTCCCCGTCCAGCGGGGACAGGTCGTCGACGACGCCGACGACAGAGCCGCAGGCCCCGGCGCGGCTCTCGGTCTCCCGATGATCCGCTCAGCCAGCGGCGTCTGCCCGAGCATGAGAATCCGTTCGCGGGACGCCGACGTCTCGCGCCGCCACGACCGTCGAGCAGCGTGCCGCAGGAAGGGTGCGGTGCTCACGGAACCAACACGATGTCGCCCGGCTCGAGGTCGAAGTTCTGCTGGACGGCCTGGCTTCGCCGCCGATCCGTTTCTCGACCCGCCGTTTCCGGTGTCGAGTTTGTCGAACGCAAACGGAATCTGTTGCGTGTCGCTTCCCTGGCGACGCAGCACCGACGATCCGGCTGCGCTCCGGCGTACTTGGTGCAGCCGCCCGCCATCGCCAGCACGTCGAGCACGGTCGACTGACTCTTCAGCTCGTAGCGGCCGGGCGTCTTCACTTCGCCGATGACGGTGACCTTGAAACTGTGGACTTCGCGGACGATGACCGAGACCGTCGCCGTCGGGATGTACGGGGCGAGGGCGGTCGTCAGGCACCGCCGCAACTGCATCGGCGTCAGGCCCGCAGCCTTCACGTCGTTCAGGAGCGGGAGCGAGATCTTGCCGTCGGGCCGCACCGGCACGGTTCGGGTCAGCTGGCGTGTTGTCCCACACGGCGATGTCCAGGACGTCTTCCGGACCGATGACGTAGTCGATTTCCCTGGCGCCGGACTCCGGCGGTTCCTGCGCGGCCGCGAGCGGCGGCCGCGCGGTCGCCATGGCGGCGACGAAGACACAGCGCGATGTGACCACCGGACGGCTAATCGAGCCGTGTTGGAGCGGCCATGCGTCAACGTCCGTCAGCGCCGGCGCCGTGACAGGCGCCAGCAACCACGCTGAGCTGCACGAGGTGGCGCGGAAATGGAATTGGCGAACGGCGCCGCCGTCAGACTCGCCGCGCTGAAACGTGGCCTCGTAGGTCGCCCGCAACGACGAGCCGATCCGGTCATCGGCCGCTCGGCCTCGAATGCCAGACGGCCAGCGTCGGCCTCGTCGTCGACGGCTGTGAGGGCCGCCGCTCGCCGCGTCGCCAATCGTGCGGAACACGCCTGGCGCGATGCGTATCTGCACGCGCTGCCGCAACATGCCGCGCCGCCGACGCCGTGACGCTCTGCGTCTCGACGATGCCCGGCGAAGCCGATCAAGCGTGGTCTGCGTTCGCGCGTAGGAGATCGACAGACCTCGGACGGCCTGGACGGTAGCGGATCGATCGCGAGCGCTTCGGCGCCTGCGTCCCGTCCGGTCAGCACCGGACCACCGCGCAGCTCAAGGTGAGCCTCGCGCGAGATCTGCCGAGACCAGCCGATGCTGACGGCATGCGCGAGTCAGCCGGATCGGCGTCGAAGGAGAACATCCGGACGCCGTAGTTCACGTCGACGACGTCGCGCCGCGAGACGTGCCGATCGATTTCGATCGCCGGCCCGATGGGCGTGCGTCCGGCGATGCCGCCGGCGAGCCGTTCGTCGGTCCACGTGTAGTCAACGGTCGCGTCGGTGAGGGGATTGACCTGCCGCACGATCGCCGGATGCACTTCGACGCGCTCGGCGAGGCGCGCGTCCCAGCGTCAGCCCGGTGGCGGCGCTGAGCTCTCCCGGCGTCCGCGTCCTCTGGGCCGACGCGTCGACGGCAAACGTCGAGCCGGCGCGAGCGGCTCGTGCGGAGACCGATCGACCCGTGCTGGCCGCCGTCGGCTGTGGTCAGTTCGGGGTGGGCGGCGAAGCGCTCGAGATCGAACACGTAGCGGCCGAGCACGCTGAATCGGGGCGAGCGATATTCGCCGTCGACGCCCGGGCTGACGCGCGTGATGAAATCGCCGGACGCGACCGTCGGGGACGAAAACAGATTGCTGTCATGCACCTCGGTCGTGCGTCAGCACCGGGCTCAAACGATTCGGGCTCATCGAGCGGCTCTTGCGCGTTGAGGGATGAAATCACGGTGTCACGCATGCCAGTGAACATCACCACGATGGAATAGACGGCGACGTGCCGACACGTGCGAGTCATCACATGCGATGCCACTGACGACCAGTGGCGCATACGCTGTGGAGCCGGCGCAGGATTTCCGACCGAGACCACGCACGTGCAGTCCACTTCAACCGCCACGCTGCGCCGCAGGCAGTTCTATCGAAACCACCAGCAGGCCCTTGCCCGCCTTGACCTCTGGAGGACGCCTTCGACGCCGCTCAGCGGACCGTCGGTGAGGCGGACGCGGTGACCCTCGCGCAAGTGCGGATGAGGCACCACGTGGACGTCCGTCGTCACCAGCCGCTGAATCGCTTCGATCTCCGCATCGTCGATAGGGGCGAGTCGATCCCATCGCTCGCCGAGAATCCGCACCACGCCGCGAGTCCTGAAGCACCTGCACGTAGCCGTGCTTGTCCATCGCGTGATGCAGGAACAGGTATCCGGGAAACATCGGCACGGGCACGACGTGGCGCTTTCCGCCGCGGCGCGACCACGTCTTGATCGTCGGCAGAAACACGCGCAATCCCTTGGCGGCCAGTTGATCGTGCACGAGCTGCTCGAAGTGACTGCGGACCCACAGAGCGAACCACTGTGCCCGGGCCGGTGATCCGTCGATCGATGTCTGTGGCGTGGTCAGCTCGGCAATTGGCAAGGCTTCGCCCCCTTGGGTTTGTTACCGCCCTTTTCCGCGTCCCGGAACCGAATCGATCGACTGACTGCTGCTCGAGCGGAAACGCAGGATTTCCACTCGGCTCGAAGAGGATAGTGAGTTCGGCGATCGGTGGAAATTACCCTAAGGTGACCAACGCTCGTAGCACCGTGAGCTCTCGTGGGGTATGGAGGATGTAAGGGCGGGCTTCAGTCGCGAGGTTGGACTCTCCACCACGGAGGACACGGAGGACACGGAGGAAAGGCCAAATGAAGCGGCAGCCTGAGGGGCTGCTAGGCGCGCAACGGCGCGCCTGCGAGAGAGCGGAGCGGGGTCACTGGGGCCCGCGAGCGACCGAGCCGGGGGCGGGTCCCCAACGCGCGGACTCTGCGCGTTGAAGTGCCGGTGTGGGGCGGAGCCCCACGTTGAGTTGACGAGGCCGACGCGGGTGGCGGTCATGGCGAGCTCGAGCCGATTGGCGGCGCCGACCTTGTCGAACATGCGTGTGAGGTGGTGCTTGATCGTCTCTTCGCTGACCGCGAAGCGCTGCGCAATTTCCTTGTTGGCGCAGCCGGCGACGACGAGGGCGAGCACTTCGCGCTCGCGGTTGGTCAGGCCGAACGGTTGCTGGCGCGACGACGCGGCCGGCGCCTGTGCGAGGCCTCGAACGACGTCCAGGAGGTCGTCGACGAGCGGCTGTCCAACCCACGACCGTCCGGCCATGACGCGTGTCATCGCCTCGAAGAGCAGCTCGGTCGCGCAGTCCTTCAGGACGACGCCGCGCGCGCCCAGCTGGATGGCCGTCAGCAGCTGCGATTTGTCCGAGCCCGCCCGAGAGGATGATGGTCCGCATCGCGTCGCCGGAGCGGCCGATCGCGCGCAACGCGTCGAGGCCGGACAGCCGCGGCATGCAGACGTCGAGGAGCAGCAGATCGGGCTGCCGTGAACTGACGGCCTCGATGGTTTCCTCTCCGGTGCTCGCCTCGCCGACGACTTCGAAGCCCTCGCCGACGTCGACGCGGTAGACGTCGCGGACCACCGACGGCGGCACCGCCAGCAGATGACGGAGGCTCGTCCTGAACATGCACTCGTCGTCGGCGATGACGACGCGGACGGCGCGGCCTGCGCTTCCGGCCGGCGCCGGAGTGTCAGTCGGTCCAGAGATGTCGTTCATATCGTTCGTTCCTCACACCTCGTCGAGCAGCCGGTGGTGACCGGCGAACAACGCGAGCTCGATGCGGCTCGAGGCGCCCACTTTGTTGAAAATGTGCATCAGATGACGTTTGACCGTGTTCTCGCTGATCTCGAAGCGGCGGGCGATTTCCTTGTTCGTGTCGCCGTCGATCACCGCCCGCACGATTTCCTGCTCTCGACGGGTCAGCCCGAACATCTGCGTCTGGCGGCGTGCGGCGGCGAACCGGCGCACGCTGGCGGCAATGTTCGACGCGCGCTCGTGGCCGACCCAGTTGTAGCCGGCCATCACGCTGTCGATGCACTGGAACAGCAGATCGGCGCCCGAGTCCTTCGAGAGGATCCTGCACGCACCGAACTGCAGCGAGTCGGCGACTTCCGCCGTGTCGATTGCCTTGACGAGCAGGATGGTTCGCACCGACACGCCCGCGTCGGCCAGTTGCCGCAGCGTCTCGCTCGCCGGCCCGCTGCCGGGCGGCGGCCCGAGCAACAGGATGTCCGGCGCGAGCGCGCGCACCAGCGCGACGGCCTTCGCTCCGGGGCCGGCCTCGCCGACGATTGCAGGCCGGGATCCGGTTTCGAGGAGCCGCCGCAGTCCGTCCCGGAAGATCGGATATTCGTCGCGCGATGACGATGCGGATTGGCGCCGGTTGCATCAGTGGATGCGGCATGTCGGTGTCGTCATGACCGTTTCGAGGGTCGCCTGCAGATCCTGGAGCGTGTAGGGCTTGGTCATGGCCGCGACGAACCCGTAGTCGCGGTGCGACACGACCGCGGCGTCCTGCGCGTAGCCGCTCACCACGACCGCGCGAACCGGCCGGGTCGATCCCGGCGAGATGGCTGATCGCCTCCCTGGCGCCCATGGCGCCGGGCACGATCGAGATCGAGCATCACGGCGTCGAACGGGCTGCTCGTCGCCGACCGCGCGTTTGAAGCGCTCGACGGCGGCGCTGCCGCTGTCGACGATCTCGGCGTCGTAGCCGAGGAACTTCGACGCATGTTCGCGGTGAGCGTCGCACCGACGCTTCGTCGTCCATGACGAGCACGCGACGGCGGGCGCGCCCGGACGAGACGACCAGCGCGCGCGCATCGTGTTCGTCACCGAGTGCCGATGCCGGGAAGTGCACCTCCATCGTGGTGCCCTGACCCGGCTGCGACTCGACGCCGATCGAGGCCGCCGTGGTTCTTGCACGATCGAGTAGGTGGTGGCGAGACCGAGCCCGCTGCCGTGCTGCTTGCCGGTGCTGAAATGCGGATCGAAGATGCGCGGCAGGTGCTCCTTCGGAATGCCGATCCTGGTCGGCGATCTGATCACGCGCACGTAGGCGCCGGCCCCGACGTGCAGCGTGTGCTGCGAGCGTTCCCCATCAGCTCGAAGACGTTCTCGGCGCGAAGGGTGACCACGCCGCCGTGCGCGGCATCGACTGCTGCGCGTTGATCAGCAGGTTCGTGAACACCTGGATGAGCTGCGCCTCGTCGGCCTCGATTGGCCAGAGGTCAGGCGACCCGTCGAACGCGCACGTCACGCTCCGAGCCGCGCAGCGCCAAGCGACGCGGCCTCTTCGAGCACGCGCGCGCGATCGCGACCGGTTTTCTTGACCGGCACGCCGCCCTTAGCAATACGTAACC
>ERZ1370068.3912-contig-3009_pt1 | contig 24518 bp, 42 predicted proteins | sample MGYA00561227_ERZ1370068 | MGnify/ENA primary metagenome ERZ1370068 (study PRJEB38410, sample SAMEA6850437) | metagenome | study: Metagenomic assessment of the ecological functions of the soil: analysis of the soil microbiota associated with the...
TTACGTATTGCTACAGCCCCGGATCTGTGAAGTCGAGATCACGAACTGGCCAAGCTCACCGGTAGCGACGGGATTAAACTCGTCATCAGAATCGCAACACCGACTCCCGGCAACAATTTGCCCACCGACCCTGGTTTCACTGGCCCATCATGACCGATCACCAGCTGATACCGAAACACCGTAATGTTCATACAACTCGCAACCGACGCGCCGCTTCCATTCACTGATACGTCGCCCCGCGCAGACGCTTCGCCGGTGGAGTGCGGCGCAAGCGCAAGGCTCGTCAAGATCGTGCTGGCGTTTCGAAATCCGGCGTGGCGAGCAAACGGCGGCGGGGCCACGGTCGCGACCGCATGCAGGCACGCTGGCACCTGATATTTTTCGACGGCGGCCAGAACATTTTCCGGCTGTGGCGCGCTGCTTCGAGTGAGCAGCGCGCCGGGCGACGCCGTTGCGCAGCGGAAAAAGCAGATTGTGGCCCAGCGCGCTGATGAAGCTCCATTCCCCGGTCGCGATGACCACGTCGTCGCCGTCCTGCGGCGGCAAGCGATGACGATTCAAGTCGCCGAGGGCCACGATCCAGCGGTGGCGCGTGGACGATGCCCTTGCGGTTTGCCGGTGGGTGCCGGAGGTGTAGACGATGAAAGGCAGCCCGTCGGCGCGCGTACTGCGCGCGTGGCGCCGCTCGTGGCCGGACTTCGCGCAGCCAACGATTCGAATGCGTATTCCGCTGCCACGGCCGCTTGCCGGACGCAGACGACCTGTTCGGAACAAGCCGGTGCCGCGCAGTTCGCGCACGGCCGTCGCCGGCGCGCGCCGCCTCGGTGAAGATCAGCTCCGGGCCGGCTTGTTCTAAGACGCTGCGTCAGCCTCGCCGGCGGTGAGCAACGAGTTGACCAGCACGGGAATGACGCCGAGCTCTCACCGCGGCGAGAAACGCGGCGGCGAACTCCGGCCGAGTTGCCCATCTTGAGGAGTTAACGAGATCGCCGCGGCTTAAACCGACGGTCGTGCAAACCGGCAGCCAGCTGCGTTGACGTGCTCTGGCGAGCTGCGCCATAGGTCGACGGGTTCCGATGGGCGCCGGCCAGCGCCGGCCCGCGGGTTCCGCAGCCGCGCGTCGACCGGACGCGTCGAGCACCCGATGCGCGAGGCTTCAATCGCTCCGGCAGCGCCGCGATAGCCGTGCCGGACCAGGCGAATCCGTGGGTCGTTCATGCCGGCTATTTTTTCAAGTTTTTTGTCTGGGCTCGCGGGCGGAAAGGGCCGGTTCTGTGCAGCGTAAGGATCGGTGTAGCGGGGCGGGCGCTGCTCCACGAAGGCGCGCATGCCCTCCTGGCAGTCTTTGGTTCGGGTGATTTCGAGCACGGCGTCGAGCTCCTGCTGGTAACCTTCGTCGGTGCCGGTTCCAGTTCCAATACATTTTGACCAACCGCTTGGCTTGGCGCACGGAGAGATACGGATTGGCCGCGATGCTGCCCGGCAAGAGCCGAACGCCGTAGTCGAGAGTTTGGCAGCCGGCACCACTTCTTCGACTAAGACCGATGCGCAGGGCTTCCTTGGCGTCGATGATCTCGCCGGTCAGAATCAGACGCATCGCCCGGCCGACTGCCGATCGAGCTTGGGCAAATTGCGCGCGCCGCCGCTCTCGGGCACGAAGCCGGCGTGGCACGGCCACTTCGCCGAAGCGCGCGCGGTCCGAGGCGATGCGCATATCGCAGAGCGTCGCCATCTCCAGGCCCGACGCCGACCGCGGCGGCCGTTGATGGCCGCGATGGTCACCTGCGGCAGATCTTCGAGCTTGCGCATGGCGCTCTGCAAGACTCGGTGGCGCAGGTCGTTGAAAAAATACTCCGCCATCTCTTTGTAGGGCCGGTGATGCCCATGGAGCCTTCGAAGGCGCCGAGCACGTCGCCTTCAGACTTGAGATCGCCGCCAGCGCAGAAGCCGCGTCCTGCGCCGGTCAAGATCACGACCTTGACTGATGGAGTTGCGCGCGATCTCGTTACGCAACGCATCGAGCTCAAGGCGCATCGAGCGGATCGACGGCGTTACAGTCTCTCGGGGCGATTGAGCGTGATGACGCCGATGCACGGCTCGCCGGGGTTGTTGCGGGTTGTCGTGCACCGACCATTTGAGTGCTTTGTAATCCATCTAAAGCTCCTTGAGACATCACTTAAAGTTTGTCAATCGTTTCAAGACGCATAATGTCCGAACACGCCCTTTAGCAAAGAGGGGCTAGGGGAGATTTCCAGAGTCGATCGCTACTTTGTACGTCGAGCAAATCCCTCTCGATCCCCTTTCCAAAGGGGGAAGTAACGCAGCCTTGTGCGGGAATCACGCGAGTGCTTCTTTCCTTTCTTTCTGAGCGGATTGATAGCAGACGCGCAAGCGCGCGATCAAAACTTTATTTCTTTTTCTGCTGACCGTAATACGACGTGTTCACGGCGACTTCGGTCGGTCGATTTCCGCTCGCGAGCGATCTTTTCGCCGGTCTGCCAGAAATCGCCGGCGACGGCGAGCATCTGGCTTCTTCGTCGAGCTCCGAATTCCAATCGCCGAGCGAAGTAGCCGTACCAGGGCGACTCGGGCTCGAGCTTCGGCAGCTCGAGCCTTTCCCAAAGCTTGCGGGCGCGCTCCATGTATTCTTGCTTCGGGTAAAGAAATCGGCGGAAAGGTCTCTTTCAATGTCGCATCCCAGAGCAGGCACGAATCGTCGGCGCCGCCACCGCGCGTCATGGCGCGGCGCGTGGCCGATATCGGTGCCGCGGATGATTTGCACGTCGCGGTGCGGTTGCGAGCGATAGCCGAGCGCCCAGAACACCGCGTCGAGATTTTCCGGATCGATATCTTCATCGACGGCGATGACGATCTTCGACATCGCCGGACGGAAGGTAACCGCCGCCATCAAGGCGCGCCAAACTTCGGCTGGCTGGGCTGGCGCATTTGAATCACGGTCAGCTTTGCGTCGCCGTCAGCGAGCTCGTGCAGCATCACGCGGGTAACGCAGCTGATACCGAGAGTATTTTTCAAATGGTCGAGATAGAGCGGCTCGTAGGCCATTTTCTTGATCACGCTCGACTCCGACGGTGTCACCTGGCTGATGATCGAGCAGAGAATCGCTTTTTGCGCCGCGTGATCGCGGTGACTTCCATGTAGGGGTTGTATTCTTTCGGATTGACGTGGCCGTGGGATTCGCCGAAGGGCGCTTCGGGTTCGAGGTATTCCGTCGAAACAAAACCTTCGATGATGATCTCGGCGTCGGCGGGAACCATCAATGGCACTGTCTTCGCCTTGGACGACTCGAATCGGCGCTTTCACCAGCCCGCCGGCGACGGCGAACTCGTCGACATCGTAGGCAAGCTTCTGAGCTGCGACATAAGAAATCACGGGCACTCCCCGATGCAGAGCGCAGCGGCGCATCTTCTCCTTGCGCGCGCGGTACTTTTCCCAATGGACGTAGATGCCTTGCCCCAATTCGAGCGATGGATTGCAGCCGACCCGATCGCGCGCCTTGATCATGGCGCGGTAAGTCCCAATATTGTGAATGCCGCTATCAGGGATCTTTAGTAATATAGTGCGCTGCGCTGATATAGGGCGCGTTGTCCCAACCCGGCGTCGAAATCGGCACTGGAATACTATCAAGCCCTGGCCGGCTTTTTGAATTCTTCACCGAGCGGTGACGATTTCGTGCACGGGCGCGGCCTCGGATGGAATCTCCACCGGCTGAACCGGATTCGTTTTCGCCTGGGCCCAGAGCTGATTTACTTTTGTCGGATCGGTGCCGAGACCGATGCCGTAGATTGCCGGTTCGCCGCCAGAATACCGATGGCGACGGGAATGTCGTACGCTTGCCTTTGCGTCGACTCGGCTGCTCGAACAAGAAACGCCTTGCGGTCTTTCTCTTTGATGCCGCCGCGGAACTGCCAGCGCACTAACGGATGCATCTCCTGGTCTTTGTCCACCGGCTCCTTGACGCGGATCAACAAACCTTCGCGTTCAAAGCTGCCTCGAAGTGATCGTGCAGATCGGGATAGCCGCGCGCTGGGATTGCCGATTCGTCCTCGGGCGACCGCTAATTTCTTTTTTGCCGTGGCACTTTGCTCTCAATAGTTTTCAATCGCTCGCAGCCTATAACAATTATTTTTCGGTAAAGCCACGGCGGTTTTCGGTAGTGGTTTTGAACCCGCCATGAGGCTCACCCATCGAAAAAGATTCCTTCTGCTCCCAAATTAAGAGATTTGTCATCTCGAACAAAGTGAGAGATCTTTCCAAACAAACCACAACCTAATGGCAAATAACGAGCTCTTGCTGACTTGCTACCTAGGTTGACCGCTTTGCCTTCAGATTGATAGAAGGGCCTATCCAGCAGAACAGGAGACAAAATCATGAGTGAAGGAGGGAAACGCTCCTCAGTTCGGTATTCGGAAAAATGTAAAACTGATCGGCCGAACCGACGTAGCGGCAGGGCGGGCAAGTCGTCGTCGAGAACGGCTATGCATTCGTCGGTCACATGGATCCGCACGCATGGCACGTCGATTCTTGACGTGAAAGACCCGAAGCACCCGAAAGTTATCGCGGAGATTGAAATTCCCAGGGCGTGCATTCACACAAGGTGCGCGTCAGCGGCGACATTATGCTCAGTGAATCTGGAAAGATACCGGAGCAAAGAGAAAGCAGCCTACCGGACTCAAAGTCTACGACATTTCCAACCGGGAAAGGCCCAAAGAGATCGCGTTCTTCGAAACCAACGGGGGCGTTCACCGTTTTACCTTCGATGGCCGCTACGCCTATATCTCTCGGTGCACATGGAAGGATACGTCGGGCGCATCCCGATGATCCTGGATCTCAAGGATCCCACGCATCCGGAAGAAGTCGGAAGATGGTGGATGCCCGGTCAGTGGATCGGCGGCGGCGAGACACCGTCGTGGGAAGGCACCGCGCATCCAGTGCCACCACCCAATCCGGCGCGGCGACCGGCTCTACACAGCTACTGGCACGGCGGTTTCCGTGATCCTGGATATCGTCGACATGAGCCGTCCGAAATTCATCAGCGGCCTCAACTGGTCGCCGCCTACCTCGCCTATCACACGACGCCTTGCCGATCCCGTGGAAGCTCATGAGCCGCGATGTCATGGTCGTAGCCGACGAAGAAAGCGGGCAAGCGCGCGCCGATGCCGTATGCATTGTGGATGGTCGATATCACGGAAGAAACCGTCCGGTGCCGATCTCGACATATCAACACAGCGGAAGCTCACAGCAGCATCGAACCGGGCCATCAATGCGGCGCGCACCAGCCCGCCGAACAAGTCTACGACAACAAAATGTTCGTCACCTGGTTCAGCGGCGGCTTGCGCGTCGTCGACATCAGCAATCCCATATCCCGACCGAGATCGGCTAGCTATGTGCCGAGCTCCAGGCCGCGGACAAAAGAGCCGTCAAGAGCAACGATATCTTCCGCGCCGACAATGGTTTGCTTTATTTGGTCGACCGTCTGGACGGATTGGAGATTCTCGAAAGCGAAGTGTGATCGCGGTCGAAACCGTTCGGCGTATTTAAGACCGCCTTTGAGATCAATCCAACGACGGCACCAAGAACCCGAGACTGGCAAAAGAGTTCGTGGCGCAATCGAAGGATCTCGTCGCCCGCATGAACAAGCTCATGGGCAAGTAGCTAACTCGTCGGCTTCTCACTCCTCCTCATCATCGAACGGAAGTTCCGGGTAGTCTTGTGAGATTGCCGACGAACCGATTCTCGGTCAAAAGGCTTCTGGTGTTTCATGATATCATAGAGCTCCACGGCGATAGCACACCCGATTAACTTTCTCGTCTCGGTCTTCGAGTGCCCTTCGCGCACAAGCCGATTAAACGTCTCGCGCGTTTCCGGAGGATCGTTCCCTTTAATTTGGTTATCGATCCACGTCAAAAATTGTCTTCTGCAGTCGAGGATTGTATTTAGGCAAATGATTGGGATCCTTTTCTCCGGTGTCGAGAAATACTAACTAAGCGCGACCATGCACAATATTTAGACTCGAATCCTTCACTATCAACAGCACGGCTACTTCATTCCGTAGGCGCTAAAAATCTTTTGGATGAAGCCACTGTCACTCCAATTTTCAATGGCCGGTTATCGATCAAATCTTCGACTTTGACGTTGCCGACGATCGGGTTTTGTATTTTGATTAGACGTTGGATGTTGCGTAGCCCGTCGAGAGACACATAAGGCTTTGGATCTCGCTGATTTGCACCAGGTCTCGATATCCCTGCTCCGCTACCGAACTGTCGGTAATTTTTAGCCGCTTCATGATCGTGTTCACGACGGCGGCGCCTTGTTCGGCGGCGCGAGGATAAACGCCAAACTCTCTAGCAATGCCTTTAGGATATTTTCGGCCAGCTCCGGTTGTTGCTGGAATAACGCGCGCGTGCCGACGATCACGTTGCTGACGTAGGGATCTTGGTTTCCGAAAGCTCGGCGATGACCGAAAAGCCTTTTTGTTTGAGCCGGCGGCTGAGAGACACCGTCAAGCACGGTTACATCGATCGTGCCGGACTCCATCGCCTGGGCCAACACAGTTTGATCGCCGATATTTAGAATATTGATGTTGTCGCGCCGTTGATCGAGTCCGAGGATATTCCAGTCCCAAGACCGCGCCCATCCACACCGACCCACCGATCGCTTGGACGCCGAAACGCTTACCGCGGAGATCTTCCGCTTTCTTGAGTTCGGGCCTGGCGATCATGGTATAGGTTAAACGATTCGTGAACGACGCGATCATCCTCAAATCCAGTGCCGCTGCATCGCCGCGCCCGAGAATCGATGCCGGCCCTGCATAAGCAAGTTGAGTCGCGCCCGAGCTGACCGCGGCGACTTGAATGGGACCCGTGCCGGATGAATACGACATCGGCATCCACACCATGCTTTGAGAAGAATCCCTGTTCCTGCGCGATCAAAGCGGCGTCTGCCGCGGGTTGATGCCAGCGAAGGAGATGGCGATTTTCGGCGCGGCGAGAGCGGCGGCTATTTCAAACCCGACCGCGAATGGGAGTAAGGCAGAGCGTCAAAAAGATCGCAAATAAAGTTACTATCGAAGAGGCGCGCAAGTATTCGCCTCCGTCAAGTTAGCTTCCGCCAGGATCTCCTCGTTGAGACTTCACCACCGAGGAGCTACATGCCGGAACAACCTGCATGGCGTTACCGCCGAGAATCTTTTCCTTGTCGGCGTCCAGACATCTCCGTTCAGCTCTTTTACCATCTTCACGGTGCCGACGTTCCGAGTCGCGGATGGATCGCCGTGCGGATAGTCGCTAGCCGACGGTGCAGATTGTGATCAGGCCAGAAATCGCAGACGTATCTCAGCGGAAGTTTCAGCCAGCGAACGCGTGACTATCCAAGATCTGATTGAAGAACTCGCTTCGGAGGTTTGCCGAGCCCTAGCCTTCGCCTTGACGTCCATATCGAGCCGCTCCATCAGCCGGGGCACGAACGCCCCCGATCCCTCGACGAAGCAGATCCGCAGTTTGGGAAATTCTTTCAAAGCGCCGCGCAAAGATCAGGCTGCCGATATCCACCATGTAGCGAAACGGAAACGCCAGCAGGAAGGCGCAGCGCGTTGGTTATCGGCTTACAAAAACAACTGACTCGATGCCGACCAACGCCGGATTGGGATGGCCGTCGCGGTCGAAGCAGTGTCGTGCACAGCCACCGGAATATCGAGCTGGCAGATCTTATCGTAGAGCGGCCGGAGTTTCTCCGCGCCGAGATTGGCGTTCTCAGCACCACCCATGAACTTCACGGCCCTGAGACCGAGGGTTTTAACCGCTCTATCGATCTCGCGGCACGACTCCTCGACGTCTGGAAGATAAACCCAGGCGACGCCGATGTACCTCTCTCGGATGGGCGCACATTCTTTTAAGTCCTGGGCGACGCGCGTCGTTGTACGCGCGAGGCGAAGCTCGCAACCCAGTTCGCGGTCCCAGGTGTAAAAGCGGCTCGCGGTTCTCCAGGATCAGCACGTGGACGTCGAATCCTTCCCAGTCGACGTGCTGATCGCGTGTATCAAATGCCAGCGCCCTTTGCGGCGCCTGGTTCTTGATCAGCGTGCCGTCCGGCAAAACCGATCTTACATCGTCGCCGTTGTTTGACCACGCGCTGGCGAGTGCGGATATTTCGCGCTGACTCCCTCTAAAAATTTAACTGGAAAATAATGTGAGTCGCAGTCGATATACATTCTTATTCCCCTCAGCTGATGCCGAATGTTTGACGAAATGATTTCACGGTAGCTGTCGATGATTTGCGGAAGACCGCATCCGGTTGGCATCCAGAAGCGAATTCCTTTGAGGCTTGAGGCTCGCCGCGCTCGACTCGACATCCGAGGCGGACCGGATAACGCAGCGCCACGTTTTGAACAGCCTTCTGGCCGTCCCGTGACAGAATGAAATCGATGAATAACCTACCGGCGGCGGGATGGGGAGCATTCTTCGCCAAGGCGATCGCGATCGGAGGGCGATTATATCCCGGCTCGGTGACCACCCAGTCGAGCCGGACAAACCCTTTTTGCTTGAGCCTTTCCGGTGTGATGGAAGTGAATGCCGATCATCAGCGGAAATTCGCCGGCGCACAAGAGTTCGATAGCCAGCTCGGAGTCTCTGCCAGCAAGCGCAGATCCTGCTGCGCCAGCCGGCGCATGAACTGAGATCCTTTTCCTTGCCCATGATCTCGAACACTGGTCGCGTACCACTCGATATCATCTTCGTTCAACCACATCTTCCCTTTCCATTTGGGCAAGAGAAAGTCCTCGTAGGCGCGCGGCGCTTCCGCCCGCGCCACCCTGACGGGCATGAAACGCGCTCACGAAACTCACCGTGTAGGCGGCGGTCCGGTAGCCGTCTTTGTCCTTGAGGTTGTTGCTGATCGTGCAGCTCGTTCCGGCGACGCGGTACGGCGTCAGCGCGCCTTTTTGAGCGAGCAGCCAGGCTTGGAGCCCGCCGATTCCGCCGTAAACGTCCGCGCTGAACAATCCGGCGCTGCTGCTCGAAGAATTCTTTCGTACGGCGGTGGTGCCTGACGGTGATAGTTGGCTGTGATCGCGGGGTATTTTCGTTGAAGTGTTTGATCAACGCGTGCATATGGTCAATTTGCGTCGTCCCATAGATCATCAGGCTGCGCTTCTTTGGTCGCCGTTTTCACCAACTCGTCCGAGGCGCCGCGTGCGCGCGTCTCGCCAAGCAGCGCAACGAATCCCACGAGTACCCAGAGCGATATCTTTCTAATTGAAAGCGACATTGCGCCTGCCGGCTCCGCGCAACGCCACTCTTAGAGCAGCCAATCCATGCCGTAAGAGCCTGACCGCTGCGCGCGGAACGTGAAGCTTGCGTCGCAGATCGTCATCCAGATGACCCATGGTGTCGCGGATGAAACTCTGCGAGTCGAGGAAAATACCGTCGGCATGGGGATAATCGGACGCCCAACAGAAGCTCTCGGCGCCGTAGGTCTTTTTGCCAGAGCGCGCCGACTCTGTCGTCTTGAAACGTCGCCCATACATTTGGCGCCCGAATAGCTCGCTCCGGTTTCCGTGCTGATCAAATCGTCATACATGCCTTCTTTGTATTTCATCTCGAGGCGTTCGAGGACGCGCAGGGAATCCAGCCGATGTGGCTCTCCGCCATTACCACTTTGAGCCCAGGATGCCGCTCAGGCGCCGCACGAAAGTATCGCCACGAGGCACTCGTCGGCCTGCATGGCGACGACGGCCTGGTGCGTCGCTTGAGAAACTCGCGGCAAATCTCCGCTTGAGCTTCTGTTCGACGCTGATCGGCCCCGCAGGTCGTCGTGCCGTGGCCGACACCGATATGGAACGACAACGCCACGTCGTTTCCTCCGCCGCCCGTCCACATGGGCTCCCCACATGGTGTGCCAAATCGGCTCAGGGCCGTTGAACCAATCGATCATCGCGCCGCGCAAGCGCAAGCCTGCTGCCGACCCGGCGCAGCTCTGCGCTCGCCGACTCAGCCGAGGACGCGCCGGGATATTGGCGATACCGATGAAGCGTTTTGGATTGTAAGAACAAAACTCGGCAATGAAATCGTTATAGGCCTGGTAGGTGGCGGCAATCACCTCGGGGTCTTTGATGCTGTCTTCGATGAAGCGAATGCCGTAGACTCGCTTCGGCTTCGACGCCGTCCATATCAGATCCGCGAGTCTCAGTTGGGATCGGGCGGATGACTCGGTTGCCAGCTGCTTCGGCCATGCGCCGACCGCGGTGAGTCGTCATTTGTCCCCGTCCCATCCAGGCGGCGTGGCGCCCATCTTCGCGCCATCTCCTACCAGGTCGGCTTGCCCTCGTTATCGATCACCCGTGGCACTCGATCTCGCATCCGAGCAGATACACGCGAGGTAAACGCATCGGCAGGAAGATAGAATAAGTCCATATGCCCATCAGCCGACACAATTTTGTTTGCCATTTGCATTCTTCGCTTTCTGGATTGAGCTCAAATCACCCATGAGAAATCGCAAAGCAGACGCGGATTAGTTGGCCGAAGCATGGAGGTCAATCAACATAAATCGTCAAGAAAACTCGCGCGGTAAATTTTTTCGATGATCACGTTCTGCCCGGCTGTGTCTCGGTTTGTCGTTGAGCCACCTTTGATATAAGAACAGGCAACGCGTGTTCAGCGTAGGATTGAAACGGCCGAATCGCAAAGCCGCGACTGGTTCTGCGAGATGCCTCGATCCATCGTCTGTCGCCGCGTCGATTTATCGAACTATGAATGACGACAAGAGCCGGCTTTCGCTGCTGCGTCATCGCGACTTTTGTGTGTTCTGGACCGGCTCGTTTCTGTCCAGCATCGGCACGCAGTTCACTACGGTGGCGATGGCCTGGCAAATCCACGAATTGACCAACTCCGGCCCCTGCAGATCGGTCTGCTCGGCGTCGCCGCGCGCTGCCGCAAATCGCGCTGTTGCTCGTCGGCGGGTTTGCTCGCCGGCGCGATGAATGCGGCGCAAGCTGATGATGTGCACCCAGTTGGCGCTTGTTCTGCGTTTCGACTCTTCTGGCTCTGTTGACTTTTGCCGGTAAGGCCTCGCCGTATGTGCTCTACGTCGCGACCGTGTTCTTGGCATTTTTCACTTCGCTCGAACAGCCGTCGCGCCAATCGATGATCCCGAGCTTGGTGCCGCGCGCGCAATTGGTGCAGGCCCTGGCGCTGCAAGGCGGCACGCAACGTTACGTTCCGATCATCGCCGGTCCGTCCTGGCTGGCGTGGTCTTGGCTCTCGTGGGGACCGGCCGCGTGCTACGGTCGACGCCTGCTCGTGTTGTTGGCGATGCTCGCTGCGCTCAGGCTGTTGCGGACCAAGATACCGGAAGGCGGAGGATGGAAGACGATTTCCGTCGATTCGCCCGGGCGAAGGGATTGCAATTCTGTCGCGTCCCATGGCGTGATTTTTCCACTCGTGATCTTGACTCAGCGCGACGTTTGTTGGCAACGTCGCGCGGCTTATTCCCGATCTACGCGCGCGACATTTTGTTCGTCGGGCCCAGGACTCGGACTTTATACGCCTCGCGCGCCGTCGGCTCATTGCTGGCTGCCGGCGCCATGGCGCTGTTCGGCCCAGTAAGCACAGCGGCCGCTGGATTTTCTCGGTATCGCCATTTACGGAGTCGCCACGATGCTGTTCGCCGGCCCCGCGGTCTTCTGGTTTGCGTTTCTCATGCTGGCGCTTACCGGCGCCGGCGACGATCCGAATTCGATTCTTCGATCGACGATCAACCAGCTGGAGCACGCCCGACGAGTCCGCGGCCGCATGTCGTCGATCAACAGCATTTTCACCAGCAGCGGTCCTCAGCGCTCGGTCAGGTTGAATCCGGCGTCGTCGCCTGCTCGGCTCGGCGCGCAAATGTCCGCCTTGACCGGCGGCTTGGCGACGTTGCTTGTATTGGCCGTCGTCGCCGCGACTTTTCCAAGAGTGCACCGGTTTAAGAATCCGCATTTTTTTAGTTAATGAACCTTGCTGGGCGCCGCATGCAGGGCCAAATTCTATGACCAAGACAAATCACGCGAAGCCTGATCGGTGCTTTCTTTTGCTTCGTGAGCCTCGCACAGATTTCGCCGCTCGCCGCCGCGTCGCTGGAAAAAGTCAACGCCAGCTACGGCGCCATCTCGGGCTCGATGGCACAAACCTGCGGTAGCCAAAGAAGCCCGCCTCTACGAAAAGTACGGCTTGGACCTAAATCTCGTCTACATCTCCGGCGGGCCGCGCAGCATCATGTCCCTGATCGGCGGCAGCGTGCAATTCGTCAATCACTCCGGCATGCCCGCGTTGGAAGCCTACCAGCGGGCGCCGACACCGCGCTGATCGCCTCGCCGATGAATCAGCCGAGCACTCGCTGGTCGTACAAAAAATATCACGAGCGCCGAGCAGTTGCGCGGCAAAGTGTTGGGCATGAGCACAGCGGGCTCACTGACCGACATCCTGCTACGCGAAGGCCTGCGCCTGAATGGCATCGCCGAGAAAGACGTGACCATCGTCCCTGTCGGCGATCTGGCGCGCGCCTGAGCGGTCTGCAAACCGGTCGCATCCACGGCGCGATCATCGCCGGCATCCAGACGCTAACGGCAAACAAACTGGGCTTTCGCACGCTCATCGACTACTCCAAGCTACCGCTGGAAATTTCCGGTTCCGGGATCCTCGCGCGCCGCTCTTATGTGAGTAAGAATCCGGACATCACCCTTAAGTTCCTCAAAGCCTGGATCGAAGGACTGTACTTGTTTCGCACCAAACCTGAGTTCGCCTTGGCCACATTAAAAAATATGTCGCGACTCAAGACGCTGAAGTTCTGAACGCGATCTATAATCTTTACAGAGAAAGACTGATGCCCAAACCCACGCCGACGGCGCGGGTGGCCAAATCGATGCTTTACTTGTTGTCCCGCTCGAGTCCTGAAGTCGCCGGCGTCAATCCGGAAGGATTCATCGAAGCGCGCTACATCAACGAATTGGAAAGCTCCGGCTTCTTCGACGAGATGAACCGACTGTATGCCAAGTAGAAATTAGATTAAGTTCGGAAGTTACGCGTCCGGCAATGCTTTCGCCATTAGCTCCAGGTGATTGGCGATGGTTTCCACGCCGAGAACGTTGGTGGGATGCTGATAAATCGGCAGGATATCTTTCTGACGCATGCGCTGGGGCACACGGCGGTAGAGCTCATCGAGCAGAAGGATGGCGTCGGCCCAGTAGGTTTCTTATAGCGGCGCATCGTCGCATCGTGAACCGAATCGGACTGCCGCATCCACTGCTCTCGCATGGCTTTACGCTCGTCGGTGCGATATTCGGGCCGATTCTTCTTGTCGTAATCGGCCATAGAGCTCTCGATCTTTTTGATTGTACGACTCGACCATATCCCGAATGTTTTTAACCAGCCGGAGGGTTCGCTCTTTGAGTTCCTTGTTCGAAATTTGCGAATAGACGGATTTTTCGGATTTTCGGCGGCCGCGCCAAGACAGGTGACGGCCAGGAACAGGAGCAGCCAAACACGGTAGTGCTTGCCAAGATGTAACGACATTTGCATCGCTGGATTTGCTCGACTCGCTGTTTAGCTTACTACCTTTCACAGCGCATCAACCCGGCTCTGTAGGCACGGTGGATGAACAAAACCCAGGCGCCAGCGTGCGACATCATGAGTTTTTTTGCCGCGAAACAGGGGAACGATCAAAAACAGGATTGTCAGCGCCAGCAGGACGGCGCAAATCGGCCGAGTGTAGAAGATCGCGAAACTGCCGCGCGAGATCAGCAGCGTTTGGCGCAGCGACGTTTCCATCACCGGGCCGAGCACCATCGCGAGGATAAACGGCGCCCCTTCGAAGCCAAGACGCCTCAAGAAAAAGCCGGCGATGCCGAAGATGAGCATGATGAGGATTTCCGTTGTGTTGGAATTAAGCGTGTAGACGCCGATCAGGCAGAACAGCAGAATCAACGGAAATAAAATCGTGTACGGCGTCTTGAGCAGGCGCACCCAAATACCGATCAGGGGCAAATTCAACACCAGCAGCATCGCGTTGCCGATGTACATGCTGGCGATGAAGCCCCAGAACAGTTCCGGATACTTGCTGATAAAGAGCGGGCCGGGCTGGATGCCGTGAATCATCAGGGCGCCCATGAAGAGCGCCATGATCGCGCTGGTCGGGATGCCGAGCGAGAGCAAAGGAATAAACGATCCGGCCGTGGCGGAATTGTTGGCCGCTTCGGGTCCGGCGACCCCTTCGATTACACCGGTGCCGAATTTTTCCGGATAGCGCGACATGCGTTTTTCCATCGCATAAGAAACAAACGACGCGATCACCGGACCAGGGCCGGGCAAATGCCCAAGAGAAAGCCGATGACGGAGCCGCGCGCGATCGGCCAGCCGCTGTCGCGCCAATCTTTCGCGTTGGGCAGCAATCCTTTGATCTTTGTTTGGTAAATCGATTGCGTGCCCGTGGCGCCCAAGTTCTCCAGCACCTCGGCGATACCGAAAAGCCCCATAGCCACGGGCACAAGACCCAAACCATCGCGCAAGGTCAGACTGCCAAAGGTAAAGCGCTCTTCGCCCGAAATCGGATCCATGCCGACGCTGCCGGCGAGCAGCCCCAGCGTAGTCATGATCAACGCCTTGAGCATCGATCCCTGCGTAAGATAGGCGACCAGAGTCAAACCGGTGAGCGTCAGCGCAAAATATTCCGGCGGCCCGAAGCGGAGCGCCGCTCGTCCAAGCACGGGCGCGAGAAACATGAGCCCGATCACGCCGAACGTTCCGGCGATAAACGAGCCAAAAGCGGAGATGCCCAGCGCCGCGCCCGCGCGGCCCTGGCGCGCCATACGGTAACCGTCGAGACAGGAGTAACCACCGACGCCGTCTCGCCCGGGATATTGACTAGAATCGACGTCGTCGAGCCGCCGTACATGGCGCCGTAGTAAATGCCGGCGAGCATGATGATCGCGGTCGCCGGCTCCATTTTGAACGTCAATGACAGCAAAAACGCGATCGCGCCGACTGGACCCAAGCCCGGCAGTACGCCGACCAGCGTGCCGACCAGGGATCCGAGAAAGCAAAAGAGCAAATTTGTCGGCGTGAGTGCGACCGAGAAGCCGAGCGCGACATTGGTGAAGAGATCCACCTCAGATTCCCAAGATGCCGGTGGGGAGAGTGAATACCGAGAAGCCAGCCAAAAATGGCGTAGGAGATCAGCGCCGTCGCCACAGCGATGCCGATGACTTTGGACCACCTCTGAGCCTCTATCGCACGCAGCAGCAAGACCATCAAAAGAAAGGTCGTTAGAAAAAACCCGGCGCGCTCGAGTACAAAAGCAAACCCACCATCGCTGCCAAAGTCGCGCCGATTCTTGATCCAACCTTCGGCGGCGAGCGGTTCAAGAGCGGCTTGACGGATTCGGGGTCCAATGAGTGCCTGAAGCAACGCGATACCGGAAAATATCAGCAACAATACCGCTAGAATTTTCGGAAAGAATGCGGTCTGCGGCACGCGCATAGTGCCGAACGAAAGATGGCGGCTTTCCAGGAGTATAAATCCAGCCAATCCGATCAGGATCACGGACACCGCGGCATCGGATCGTTTCATCGATTTAAGACGAAAGATGAATTCAAGGCACGCTCAGTTGCCGATCTTAGCAACGCGCGTTACCTCGGACCACTTGCGTTCTTCCTCGGCGTAAAACTTCGCCGCTTCCTGGGGACCGAGATTTTCGATCAGCGCTTGGCGCCTTTTCGATATGGGCGGCGACTTCCGCATCTTTCAGGCTTTCGCTGAGCGCCGCGGCGCAGCCGTTTTACGATCGCCGGCGGCGTTTTCGCCGGCGCGAAAAACCCACCCAGATTTTCAAGTTGAGCTCGGGGAAACCTTTTTCTACCGTCGTCGGTATGTTGGGAAAGTCTTTAAGCCGTCGATTGGAAGCCACTGCCAACGCCCGCATGGTGCCGGCTTCGATGTGGCTTCGGGTCGTACCCAAGGTCAAGAATGCGATATTCACATGACCGCCGAGCACGGCGGTGGCCGCCGCCGATTCCGAGCCAAGAGGAACATGGGTGAGATCGATCTTGGTTTTGAGTTTCACCAGCTTCGCCGATAAAATGCGGCGTGGTGCCGGGCCCGGCCGAACCGTAGAGTCAGCGCCCTGGGGTTTTTCGCCGCCTCGGCGATGAATTCTTCGAGCGTCTTCCACGGCGCATCCGCTTTCACTACGGTGGTGTTCGGGCTGCTGGTCGCGAGATTCAGCGGCGTGAAATCTTTCATCGCGAAACCGGAATTTTTGTTGACGAGCGGGAATGAGCAGTATCGGCGGCGGCGTGACGAGAATCGTGTAACCGTCCGGCGCAGCGTCCTTGGCGGCCTGAATACCGACGCGGCGCCGCCACCACCGGCTTTGTTGACGATAATCACCTGCTGACCGAGAAGCGCGGTCATCTTCGGCGCGACGATGCGCGCGACGATGTCGGTCACGGCTCCCGGCGGAAAAGGATTGATGATCTGCATGGTCTTGGTCGGATACTCTGCCGCCTCGGAAACCGCCGCCGACGCAAAACTGCTAGCCACGAAAAACAGCAGTGCAGTCGCGCGAACGGCGCGCTCATAGAGCGACTCTCGAGCCACATGCAAAAATTTCACAGCCGCATCCTCCAATGGTTGAATCGCCATCTCTGCTAACAGAATCCGCTACAGAGTGTCAAACCAACCTTCATCTTGCTTGACACAACGGAAGATAATTCCTAGAAGGAGGAAGCATTAAGCAAACCGACGCGGGCACGCGTAACGCGCGCCAGCGGACTTTCGAGGCGATTGGCGATATGGGAACCGTCGCGGGAGCGCAGCAGATTCTCGCAGGATTGAAAGAAGCCGGCATCGACCTCGTGTCGAGCGTTCCCGATATCAATATGATGCAGCTCATCAATCTGCTTTACGAAGACAAAGACATCGCCCACGTCCCGGTCGGCCGCGAAGAAGAAGGGATCGGCGTTTGCGCCGGCGCGCATTTGGGCGGCAAGAAAACCGCCATGTTGATGCAGAACGGCGGTTTGCTGAACAGTTGCAACGGTCTCACGACGACGGCGCTTCAGTTCGGCGTGCCGATCCTGCTCCTGATTTATTATGCCGGCGATATCGGCGACAACGCCTTTCACATGGTCGGGCTCGTCACCGAGCCGGTGCTGCAAGGATTGGGCATCAAATACGTCATGCTGCGCGATCCGGCGAAAGTGAAGCAAGACATCGGCGGCGCCGTCGTGCTGGCGAACAGCTCCAAACGACCGGTCGCTTTGCTCCTCACCCGCGCGGTCTTATAAGGTTCAATCATGAAACGCTTTGAATGCTTGCAAGCGATTGCGCCGCTGATCGATAGAGAATTGTTCGTCACCACCGCGGGCGGCGCTACCGCCGAGTGGAATGCGCTGCGCCCGAGCGACGGCAATATTCAAGTCAAAACCCTCGGCCTGTGCTCCTCCATCGGTCTCCGGCCTTGCCATCGCGCTTTCCCCAGCGCAAAGTTTTCGTCTTCGACGGCGACGGCGCTCTTGTGGATGAATCTCGGCTCGCTCGCGACCATCGGCCTGCATCAGCCGAAAAATCTCATTCATATTTGCTGGGACAACCAGCAATACGAATCTTCCGGCGGCGAACCGACGGTTGCAACCGCGGGCAAGATCGATTTCGCCGGCGTGGCGCGCAACGCCGGCATCCAAAGCTCCAGCGCCGCGGCCACCGTCGACGAACTGAAACAGGCCGTGATTCATGCCCTAGAGCCACGACGGACCGCATTTCATCTGGGCGCGCATCGAAGCCGGCCGCGCCGAAGCCCGCCGCTGCGCTACGACGAGCTGGAAAATAAATATCGCTTCATCCGCTACATCGAAGACAGTGAGGGCATCAATATTCTCCGCGTGCCTATGCCTGCGAGCTACTTACAAAAATAACCGAAGCTCGCTCCGATATTCATAATCCCATTGTCTTCTTTTCCAGTCGCCTGCGCAGGCCAAGCAAGCCCGGCAATGGGCACGCATGCAAAAGCCGCGAATTCAGGTCGATCGAGTCAGCGAGAGGATTGTCGATGATTAGAAAATTGAATATCCCGGCTGCTCTAGTCGCGCTTTTATCCGTTTGCTGGAATGCACCTGCGTCGGCGCAAAGCAACCAAAGTAGCCATTGGCTACAGCGCGGCATCAGCGCCGATCAACTGGTGATCTGGGTCGCCAAGGATACCGGTATCTTCGCAAAGAATAATCTCGATGCGCAGCTGATATATTTCACGGGCGGAACGCTGTCCGTCACCGCGATGGTTTCAGGCGATACGCCGCTGATTCAAGCCTCAGGGCCTGGCATCGTCAGCGCCGGGCTAGCAGGAGCCGACCCAGTCTACGTGGTCGGCGGCATCGTCAGTTTGGATTATTGGCTGATGACACAGCCTGAAATCAAAACCCCGGAGCAATTAAAGCGGCGGCACGATCGCGGTCGCCCGTTTCGGCGGTGCGGCGGACTTTGTCGCGCGCGCTACGCCCACTCGCCCGGCTCGGACTCAATCCTGGAAAAAGACGTCACGATCGTGCAAACCGGCAGCACGCCGGAACGCCTGGCCGCCATGGAAGGGCGGCGCGTTTCGGGCAGCACTCTGAATTCCACCTCGGCGACCTTCGTCGCGCAAAAAAAGAGGCTTTCATCTCTTGGCCGATGTCGCTGCTCTAGGCCTCGCCTATCAGCATCAAGGCGGGTGACAACGCGAAAATATTTACGCGAGCATCCGGACGTGGTGCGAAATTTCGTTAAATCGTACATCGAGGCGGTGCACCGCTTGAAACCGACCGCGCCACGGGACTCGAAGATCGCGGCGAAATACCTGCGTTTAGAAGATCCGGAGTTGTTACGGAAAACCTACGAAAGCTCGATTGATGAGAACAAGCTGCCGATGAAGCAATATCCGACGGTGGAAGGGCTAAAGACGATCGTCGACCAGCTTGCGCTCACCAACCCGGAAGGCAAAAACCGCAAAACCGCAAGACTTCAGCGATGCCCGTTTCGTCGAAGAGTTCGACAAGAGCGGCTACATCGACGGGCTTTATGGCAGGAAAATAAGCGACGGCCTGCTGCTGAAACTTTCAGTGCGCGGCGAGCGGCGATGCTAGCGGTTAGTAGGCGATGTGGCATTCGTCGCGATCGCGACAAGCGACGGCGAAATATTCAGTCCTCGATTCGAATGCCGATTTCGAGCAGCCGGTGCTTCCAGGCTTCGCGCCGCTCGATTTCTGCCAGACCTGATCTCCCGTCTGGCCAGTTGGGTTTTCTTTCCTCAGCTCGGTCATTAGAGTTTTGAATTCAATTTTGTCGCGCGCCTGGGCAGCAGTTGTTCTCTCTTCGCTCAATAAAGTTTCCAAGGCCATGCGCTTCGCCATTGACCTCGCCGTGGCTTTCCGCCAGTTTCAATAACCATGAGCGTTTTGTTATTTTTGCCGCGTTCTCCCTGCGAGTAGACCTTCCAGAGCCACCTTCGCAGCTTCAGCTTCATTGAGGCGCTCGGTGATGGCGTAGAATTGCGCGCTCAGCTCGCCGATCTCGACGCCGCTAGCTTCCAAGAGTCTATGCTTCTCCACGACCTGACGCTCGAGAGGCTTCCACTCGGCCTTTCAATTGATCTTCCTAACTCCATCGATGGATGACTCTCGAGACTGCAAGAGCGCGGTCTTTTTCGCGCAACTCTTCTTGAAGGAGGCGATCCGAACGATCCTGCTCGGCATCCATTTCGCTGAGCCTCTGGGTAAGCTCGCTGACCTTCATCATTAGCGCGTCGAGCTTCCGTATCGCGGGCCGACGAGCAGCCCTTGCTTTTGGCTCAATCTGACCTTCCAGAGAACGCGCTTTGGCGTTCAAGCGCTCCTCCAAGATCTGACATGGCGGACTCCCCTTTGGTGTCGAGCGATGTCCGTTCTGTAGCTTCAAGTCTTCTTGGAGCGAACGTAGCGCCTGGTCTTTTGAGGTCCCGAGCTCCGGCCAGGTCGCCGGACAGCGCGTTGGCTTTGGCCAGGAGCCCTCTAAGTTCCTGCTCCCGCGCTTCGAGAAGATTCTGCTTCTCGCCGAGCTCGCTCTCAAGCGTGTGGATGCGCGTGCCGAAACGCTCCTCAAGAGCATGGATAGCGGCGTCTTTCTCGTCGAGACAGTGCGTCTTTCTCCTGAGATTTTCACCGAGGGAGCGCGCCGTTTGCTCCTTCGCCGTCGCCACCTCGGCGAGCTGATTTTGAGCTCGCTCAGCTCCGATTCGCGACGATTAAGCAGGTCGTCATTTTCACGAAGCCGGCTTTCCATTTCGCGAATCCGGCCGCTCAGATCGGCTTCAAGCTTTTCAACGGCCGGCGTCCTTCGATTGTAAGAGCTCGGTTCTCTCTCTGACGGCATCTTCGAACAAATTCTCCGCTTGTTTATGCGCCGCCGCGAGGTTCGCCATCTTTTGATTCAGCGATGCGAGCTCGACTCGAGCGCCGCTACTTCGGTATCGCGATTGCCGACAAGATCCTGCTTGGCCGCCAGTTGCTGCTCGAGCGCGCCGATCTTGGCCGTAAAACTGGCTTCGAGCTCCCGTACCGCGGAATCGTTTGCTTGGAGTCCTTGCTTCTCCGCCTTGAGCTTTTGCTGGAGCAGGCTCGCTGCCGCCGCTCTTTCTGCCGAGCCGACTTTTGTCAATTGCTCGGCAAGCGAGGCGACCTGTGTTTTAAGCGATTTGATTTCGTCGCCGCGGCTTCTGAGCGACTCTTCCTTTTCGCCGAGCTGGCTTTTGAGCGCCTGGATCCTCTGTGCCGTAACGCTGTTCCAATCTCACGGCCGGCGGCCTCTTTCGACTCGCGTTGAGCTTTCTCTTGTTGAGCTCGGTCGCGCAGCGCCTTCTCGGTTTGCTCCTTGGCGACGCTCGATTCGCGCAATCGCAGCGCCACCGCATCGACTTCCTGCTTGAGCTTTTGGATTTCGCCGGCGCGGCGTGTGAAAGATTCTTCCTGTTCGGCACGTTGGGCGGCCAAGCAGCTTGATTTCTTTGCCCGTGCGCTCTTCGAGCTCTTGATAGGCGATTCTGGGCGTTCTCGTGCTGCTGCCTCTCCTTCTTAAGCTCCTCTTGCAGATTTTCCTCGGCGCGCACTTTGGCGGCTGCCATTTCGCTCAAGCGTAGTGAAATCGATTTGACTTCAGACTGGAGCGATTTTAGTTCGGCGGCGCGCGTCTGCAACAGGGCAGATCCTTCTCGCCAACCTCGTTCTTTAGAGCCTGCAGGTTCGCGCTCAGGCGCTGCTCCAGATCCTTGATGACCTGTTCTTTCGCGCGCCGGTCTTGCTCGGATTTTCCAAGCTCCTCTTGGAGCCGGCTTTGCATTTGCTCTTTGGCCGATTCGAACTCGTCCAACTGGCGGCGAAACCACTGAGCTCCGTGTCGCGAGTTCTCAGCAGTTTATCCTTCTCGCCCACATGGTTTTCCAGAGCTTCAATTCTTTCGGTTAAGCGTTTCTCTTCCGACCGAACCGCCAGATCGTTGGCTTCGAGAACTTCCTTCTTCTTGCGCAATTCCTCCTGCAGTAGATCTTCGGCGCGTTTTTTTGCGCTCGCCAAATCGTTGAGGCTGTCCATTGAGATCGGAGATTTCTACCCGTAGGCTTTCCAGCTCGCTGTTGCGGCCGTTTAATAGTCCGTCTTTTTCCCGTAGCTGACTCTCCCACAGCCGGGTCTTCGCGCTTAACCGCTGTTCGAGTTCTCGAATCGCTGAGTCCTTCGTCTGCAGAATCTCATTCTTTTTGTTGATCTCTTCCCGCAGCAGGCGTTCCGATGAAGGTCTCGCCGGCGTGGAATCGGAATCCCCGAGGGCGCTTGTCTTCAGCGACACCAGTTGCACGTCGCGCGCTTTTAGCTCCTGTTCCTTTTCGCTTGAGCTCGCCGAGCAGTGTTTCGATCTTGTCTGATGCTCGTCTCGAGATCGCGCATCGCCGAATCCTTCGACTGCCGCTCGTGCTTGCTCTTTCCAAACCTCCTCTTGCAGCACGCCTCGGTCTGATGCTTTTCCGACCGCAAGTCGATCAACCGTCTTCGCAGCGCTTGGATTTCGCCGTCGCGCGTCATCTCTCAAGAAAACCACGGTCATCACCACGGCGAAGAGCGTCAAACCGCCGTAGAATACCGTGCCGGACGGCAACCTCATCGGATAGGGAATTTTGCCGGGGAAGAAAAAAGGTGCTGGAGATTGGTGGTAAACAGCCAGCGCGAATAATTTGCCTCGACTTCATTGTCTTTGAAAGGCAACAAAGATCAGGCCGCCTAGAATGAGGCTGGCCACGATGAGAACAACAACGACTTTATCACGAGTCCGCATAGCGAATTATAGTTGGATCGGACCGGGCCGACCGAGACTCACGCATTTTACCTTTCCACGCGTCATTTGCCAAAGAAATTCATGGATGAAAAATTTTACGTTAAATGACGACCAATTTGAAGAATTGGCTCAAGGAGCGGCACTGTGCCCGCACAATTGCCGTGAAACCGGGGTGTCCAAGCCGCGATAGCGCGCGTCCACTGCCGATCGGTTCCTGTCCCAGTCGAGCAAAATAGCATCCTCCGCCTCTTCACCCAATGGCGATGGCGCTTTCCGTTTCTTCTCCTTTGCCAGCCGGCCGCAGTTGGATAGGAACAAAGCCACATCACAGACCCCTTGGAGAGATCGCGAAACGTCTTTTATTGATTTATTCGATGTTGCCGGCGTTTTCTTGGGTGCAGCGCTTTGTTCGAATGGCGCCGGTCAAACGGCCCTCCTCCCACTTCAAAGAGCCCTCGCCCTCGGCCTCGTGGCGACCTCCCATCAGGCGCGAGATCGAAGAACATTTTCGCGATTTTGTTTTCTACCTATCGCGTCAATACCACTCGGCTGCGGATGCCGAAGGCAAAGTCGTCGTCGCCGCAACGGTGGCCGAGTTGGCCAAGCTGCTCGAACAGAGCAAGGTCGATTTCTTTCTGGAGAGTCCCCACCCAACCTACGTCATCAATCAGGTTCACGGCGCCGGCCGGCTGCTGCTGCGGCGCTGGAAGAGCGGCATGGCCGAGTATCGAAGTTTGATCGCTACCCGCAAAGACAGCGGCATCACCGCGTCTCGACAGCCTGCGCGGTAAAATCATCGCCTTCAAAGATCCGGAGCTCGATGTCGGGCTATTTTCTGCCGAAGTTTTTCCTCCAGAGAAACGGCTTCAAGCTCAAGCAGATGGCGTCGATGAACGCGCAAGTTCCAGCAACCGAGGTGGGCTATATCTTTGCCGACGATAGCGAGAAGCTCTTCGATTTGATTTTTGCGAAGCAGGTGGCGGCCGGCGCGATCAGTGATGACGATTTCGCCAGGCTCGACGACCAAAAGAAAGCGAGCCTCACCATCCTCGGCCAAACCGACTTGCTACCACGCCACTTGGTGTCTGTGCGCAAGCGACTTGCCGGCAGCGGCCTCTGATCGACTCAGCCGGATTTTACAATCGATGCAATGAAAACAGCGAAGGCGGGAAGATTCTTCAAAAACCGACCAAACTTCGAAGTTCGACGCTTTGCCAGGGAGGCGAAGAAGCAATGCGACGCAGGCTTTTGGAGACTCTTTACGCCCTGGATCGAAAGTAACCGACTGTCAAACCCAGTCGGGTCGCGCACTCCATCAGTCAAGAGTTATACAGCAAATAGTCATCAGCGAGCGCCGGATAGCGCTGAGCAAAATAGCGACATCTCAGCGGCGGAAATCAATGCGCCGCGATTTCAGCGCTCATTGTCGATCGCCCGCACTGGCGCCGGTCGTTGTTTGACTTTAGTTGTTAGATCATTTTCTTTGAGAAATTCTTTTTGATTTCTTCAGCTCTGTCGGAGCAGCCGGATCCACTGCTCCTGTATATGAGTAACAGGGAAACCTGCCTAGCCCGTAGACGGAGAGTCCGCCTTTTCGCTGATTTTCAAGCGCAGTTGTCCGGTTCGGCGCTGCTCCCACCTGTTCTTTGAGGGCGCGATTTTCTGCCCGGGCGAGCCACTTTTTGCTCCGCTGTTTCTTCCACCATCTCCGCGGCTTGATGAGTTTCTGTTTGTAATTCTATGCCTTTATAAAATTTAGCTGTACCCTATTCATATTAGACTGAAAACACAAGCCAATTTAGGCAGCGACAAAAATAGACAGGAGCCCATTTAAACAGGCGGCGGTCCAGCCCCGATGCCGGGACAGGTACCCTGCTTTGATCCGCAAACACAAGTCAGATTATAAAGAAGGCACGTCTTTCGGGACATTCATAATAAGGGGGCACAAAAAAGGCAGATTCTCAATCGACTAGAGGTTTAGAAATGTCAGCCACGCTTGGGACGCGAATTATTGACGGCGACGGCCATATCATGGAGGACAACGCGGCAATCATCGCTCATATGGAAGGTGCCACCGAGAGATCGCGGGACGCAAGGGAATTTGCTTTCCGCCCTTGAGCAATACGTAACTGAACGAAGTAT
>ERZ1370068.11317-contig-9941_pt1 | contig 24517 bp, 35 predicted proteins | sample MGYA00561227_ERZ1370068 | MGnify/ENA primary metagenome ERZ1370068 (study PRJEB38410, sample SAMEA6850437) | metagenome | study: Metagenomic assessment of the ecological functions of the soil: analysis of the soil microbiota associated with the...
CTCCCCCCCCCGCCGCCCCGCCCTCGTCCCAACACACCCGTCACAAACTCACTCCCTTCCTCACACTCTACTCTCTCTCACACACACATTTCACACACACACACTTCACACACACACACACAATACACACAACAAGTGAAGGTAATGACTCACAGATGAGAGCCTCACTCTCAAGACCTGACCACCTCACTCTTGGCCAACTCAGGAGGCGTACGCGGCTGCGTATCTGGAGCAGTGTGGCTATCGTTTGGTGGCCGCCAACTTCACTTTGCCGGTCGGACGTAATCGACGTGGACGCTGTTATCAACGCGCGAGCTTGATCTAATTGCTTACGACGGTGCGACGCTTTGCTTTATCGAGGTGAAGACACGAGCCTCTGATTGGTTTGCCACGCCCGACGTGAACGTCGGATCGCCGCAAACGAAGACAAATTGCGCGAGCTGCTCGTTGCATATCGGCAAATGTTTGCACTTGAAGATGAGCCTTACCGGTTATGACGTTGTGACGGTCGTCATCGGTGAAGATAAGACATCCCCTCAAGTCGAATTGCTCAAGAGCTTTTGGCGTGAAGAACAGTTGGCAAAAGCGACGATGGACTCAGAGGTTCTACGACTAGCTACGCTTCCAACTCTTTGCGCACTCGATCAAGAGCTTTGCCCCAATGAGTCTCTCATCTTTGTTGGTGGCTGCTGGCGCTTGGCAGCTTGCTGTGCTGCACAACGATCTGGCTCTTGTTTTTGTCCTTCGGCAAGAACTGAATATCCAGACTCGTCTTCCCGTCTTCCAGGTGACATCGGATCGATTTGTTCTTTGTCTTCTTGCGCACGACCAATCCGTCAACTCCCAGCCCAGTTACTCCTGGACTCTTTATTTTTCAAATGACGAATACAGAGTGGAAAGTGATGCATTGATTGTTCGACTGACGCTGATCTCGAAGCCGCTTGGTTTTGGTGGTGTGCGCGCGCCGACCAGTTTGCTGTTCGTAAGTTGCAGTAACCATCTGACACCACCACGGTCCGACGTTGATGTTTGGAGGTCAACAACTTGACGATTTCCTGGTGCGTCATCTTCTGACCACCAGCTTTGTCGATGATCGCAAACGCACTGTTTCCAGTTCCTTGCCGGTCTTAGCGGTTACTGCTTCGTCACTCATTCGAGGTCCCGGGTTTGAGTTTGTAGTTTTCATGTCAGGGCTCCATTCTTTTGTTCAACGAACATTATTTCGCGTCGCGCTCGTAAGCGACAGTCAGCCAATGTTTCACTTCGTCGTCGATATCATTTAAGGACGTGATCGGGATGCGATGGGTAATTCGATCCTTTTTCGCAAATCCACCGGTGTCAGATCAACCGTCCGGTTGGTTTCAGTATCTCCCAGCGCAAGCCAAGATCAACGCGCAGTCTGGCGTTGTTGGCTTGATCTGCGCAAAGACGTGATTCCGATAGAGGCGGGAACAATCGTCTGGCAGTAGGACAAGCCTTCGCTTCTTTACCAACCTTCAGGCCGAGGTTTTAGTAATGCATCATAGATAGTCATAGCTGCCCCTGGCGCCCGAGTACATCTTTTTCAACATCAGCGCTCGGCGGCAGCAAGATACAAATCAGGGTCGCTTGGATTCTTTGTCCTTTTCCTTCAGCACGCTCCAGCAAGCCACCCACGCAGTGTTTGTTCCTAGTTTGAATTCTTCTTTAAGCCACTGCCGGCGTTCCGCTTCGGTTTTGGGCCTGCATTTCTTGATGTGTTTGAGCCATTCTTCGAGCGAACGGCCCGTTTTTCTTTCAACTCGCCTAATCCATTTTCTGCGTCATCAACACGCCAGGATGAACGCTATAGGATCGACTTTCGTTTTGCTTGTTGTTGCCACCCGTGCCATCTGAACTACTCGCTTTCGTTTTCTAGAGAATACAGTTGAGTAACGGCTTGTCGTGCTTCTTCAAAATTGCTAATGCGATGGCTCAGCAGGCAAAGCCGCAGAACCGGAACACTTTGGATTGCGCATCAACTCAAACCGGCGCGGTTGGTAAGAAACTTCTGGAGGTTGACGGGCTTTGTTTCTTGCTCAAAGGCATACGCGATCTTGATGAGCTTGGGTTCGCTCCACGCAGTGCCAAAGAACGAGATCCCACACTGGCATATCCAAACACGCAACCCGCAGGCACTGTTATGTGCGGATAGCCCGCGACTGCGGATGCCGAAGAATATCCACCGGCGAAAGCGATCGCCGTTAACGAGATCGGTTGGCCATGGCGGCCCGCCTGTTGGCGCAACAAGCGCATCCAGTTTGTGTTGCTTCATCACAAAGTCGATTCCCTTGAGTTCGCGAAAGCAAGTAGATTCTTCTTCAATGCTTGAATGTACTTCTGACTTGTCAATGGACCCTTTCTCCTGGGCCTTGATAAGCAGATCCTGTCCGAAGTACGGCATTTCTTTCTCGCGAAATCTCTCATTAAACTCGATTAGTTCCTTAAGAGAATGCACTCTAGCCCCGAGCCCACAAGCCGGCAAGGTATTTGTTTAGGCCTGGCTTTGAATTCGTAAAGAAGCACTTCCAATTCATGAGCTATCAAACTTTCCACGTGTCAGGTATGTCGGCTGGGTCAACGAGCACTGCGCCAAGTCGCTTCAAATCTTCCAGGCGTTCGCTCATCAACTTGTCGACACGATCATTGAACCCCGAAGTACTTTCGCGCGATACCCAGACGCATTCCTTTCAGTCCGTCTTTGTCCAGAAACCTCGTGTAGTCGCTCAACGCTTTTCCCTGACCCTCAGTAGTGGCCGGAGTCGCTGGCGTCTTGTCCTGTAATCGCGCCCAGGAGAATGGCTGGCGTCAGACACCGACCGCGCCATCGGTCCAGCCGTGTCCTGACTGTGCGCAATCGGAATGATTCCCGATCGACTCACGAGCCCAATTGTTGGTTTGATCTCCGACCAAAGAATTTGCCGAAGAAGGCACACTACTGAGCCATCAGTTTCTGTTCCGATACGCAGCCGCACAAAGATTCGCCGACGGAGCGACACCCTGAGCCTGAACTCGAGCCGCACGGATTTCTGTCTAACGCATAAGGGTTCTTTGTTTGTCCACCGCGTCCACTCCACCCGCTGGACGAATGGTTCAGGCACGTTTCGTTCACTTACTCAAATTTGTTTTCCCGAGAATCACTGCGCCAGCCTCTCGCAGCCGCTTTCGGCGACGAAGGCGTCTCGCGTCGGCTTTGAGCCGATGAGAGCAATTGAGCCCGCAGTCGTTTGCATGCGGTCGTCGGTATCGATGTTGTCCTTTATTAATATGGGAATGCCATGCAAAGGACCCACGGATCCGCCATCTTTGCGTTCCCGGTCCATTTTGCCGGCAATTGAATCTGCATCGAGATTGAGTTCGATTACGGAATTCAGGTTCGGCCCATCCTTGTCGATGTGATTGATTCGGTCGACATACTTTTCAACCGAGAGACCGTGCTGGAGTATTTGCCTGACGCCATGTGTCTCTGCAGGTCGGTGATGGACATTTCATCCAGCTCGAAATCTGCTGGCGGTTGAGGAGGGCGATCGACGTTCGATCTGATGGTTCCTCCCGGAAACAGGCGTCACCAGGCGGCAAAGAGCAATGCCGTCGGCACTCAGAACGCAAGAAGGTTCTACGCTTGCATATTGAGATGGTCCCTTCGCAGTTGAATCATTCAGTCAGTCGATATACATGCGGTGCGACGTTTTCGAGTAGTAGCTGAGCCGCTACCGTATCGGCTGTGCCGTTCTCCGTGCGGAATGGCTGTGCTTCGCACTTGGTCAAACGGTTTTGAGGCCTCCGCCTCGGCGGCATAGCCGCGTTTGCTTGCGGGCGTGGCTGGCGGAAAGCCGGAGGCGTTCGGATAGGAAGCGGCACAATAGCCGCAAGCGGGAAGCAAATGACACGAGCGCAAGATGGTAAAGCGGCGCAGACGGTAAAGAAGAATTCGCGAATCGAGAGTGCTAATGCAGCCGAACCTTGAATGAGTCAAAGAACCGCTTGACGTTGACCGAATCGTCAAGTCCTTTCGTCGTACCTGTCACGAGCTGATAAGGCCAGTCAGACCATCAATACTCGAGATTTAAAAACTCTGTTTGGTGATTCGGCGGTGAATTCAATTGCTTGATATCCGTCGAGTGTAATTCTTCGGCTATTGACCGCAAAGGTTGCGTTTACGCCTTTGATGAAGTTCTCGCGGTTCAAATCCAATTCTTGCTGTTGGATTGAAATTAAACTTTGGATCGTAGTCGACCCATCCGATCAAAGAAGATGCCTGCGTTCCGCTTACGATGAAGAGATGAGTCGTATACGGCCCAGGATCGCTCGGAACGGTTTCTGCTTGTCTGTCGGGCATCTCGGCATCAGCACGGAAAAACGGCCCGGTTCGTTGTTGAACGTCACCCAACCCTCTGGATTTGGTATCGGTGTGGGTTGAGTACTCGGAGTGGCGTCTGGACAATCGGACTGGGCGTTGAGCGAGGACGGGTATGGTCATGAGCGAGAACTGCAACGCTGATCACGGTTATTATTAATGACGCCTAGTAAACCCCTTTCATGCTCCAAAATCCTCCGGCTGCAATCTCGACTTAGTATCTAAGCCTCATACCTATGAGTGGTTTAGTAGTCAATTATTCTCTACCGCTGCTGGGCGATTAGAGGTTCCGCTGCCTTGGTCGCTGGAATTAGTTTGAGTTTTCGCCTACGTTATGCCGTTCGTGGCTGGCGGTGATTCTCCCGCCAAATAAATAAATGGACTTAATTGAAACAACACAACCCGAATTTGCAAAGGCGTCGCCCTGGTCGCAATTGTAGGCCGACCCAATGTGGGCAAATCGACCCTATTCAACCGATCTGATAGGCGAGCGCCGCTCGATCGTAGGAGATGAGCCAGGGATCACGCGAGATCGGATCTATGGCGAAGTCGACTGGTGTGGTGTCACTTTCTCCTTAATAGATACGGGAGGAATGGTTCCCGACGACGATGCGGTTATTCCGGCCAATATCTTCAAGCAAGCAGGCGTTGCTATTGAAGAAGCCCAGGTACTGGTACTGGGTTGTAGATGCACGAAAGGGAATTACGCAGCTCGACGAGGAACTTGCCACACACTTGCGATCCACCGGAAAGAGAGTGCTGATTGCTGCTAATAAAGTTGACTCGGTCACCCTTGAGGAATGAAGGAGGCGAGTTTTATCGGTTCCGGCTTTGATGAAGTATTTGCCGTGTCCGGCAGAGCAGGGAATCGGTGTCGGTGAGTTACTCGACGCTGTTATTGACTTGTTGCGAGAAGAGTTAACCGACCTCGACCAGAAGGACGAGGTTGAGAAGTCGAAAAGAGTTATTACTGGCGATCATTGGGCGGCCAAATGTTGGCAGAGTCTTCACTTTTGAATCGGTTTGATTGGTGAAGACCGGCGTGATTGTGTCTCCAGTTGCTGGTAACTACACGCGATGCGATCGACACGCGTCCTGGAGACTCCGAGGGTAAAGTTCGTTTGATCGATACAGCAGGGATTCGCCGCAAAGGGAGAGACCGACGAAATGGCGGGAAAAGCTATCCGTAATTATGGCTCGAGAAAGAGTCTGCAGCGTGCGGACGTCGCGATTGTCATTGTAGATGCAGTGGAAGGCGTGACAGCGTTGGATGCGACGATTGCAGGTTACGCATTAGACGCCGGTTGCTCGATCATTATCGGTGTGAACAAGTGGGACGCAGTCGAGAACAAGGACACGAGCACGCCATATGAGTTTGAGAGAGTTTGCGGGATCGAGATGAAGTTTTTGGAGTGGGCGCCAGTCATTACAATTTCCGCGCTCAGTGGCCAAAGAGTTGATCGGATTCTCCCGATTGTACGCAAGGCTTATGAAGCCCGACACAGACGGATTCCGCACCGCACAACTTAATGACTTCTTCGAACGAGCAATCTCGCAACCTCGGGGTGGAACTGCACCGTCGCCTGCAAAAGGAGGGTTCATCGCGTTTGCACGTCCAGTACCTCACGCAGGTTGGCATACGCCCACCGACCTTTGTTGTCTTTCACCTCTGGCGGTAAGCCTGAGCTTGCATTTCTCCTACGAACGATACCTTCTAAATCGCCTGCGAGAAGCGTTCGACTTCTTTGCCACTCCGCTACGAGTAATCGAAAAGCACAAAGAGCAAGAAGAGGCTCGGGCATGAGCGTTGAGTCTTCCTGCAATCTCATTTTGAAATAACAGCGCAAGATGGCGAGGCGCGAACGGGTTTGTTATCCACGCGTCGAGGCGTTATCGAAACGCCTGTGTTCATGCCGGTTGGTACCGCGGGCACAGTCAAAGGCGATTCGCTTTGAAGAGTTGAATCAGCAGATCTCGACGCCAAAGTCATCCTGGGAAATACCTATCATCTCTTGGCTGCGACCGGGTATTGAGACAATCAAGGCGTGCGGCGGCTTGCACAGGTTTATTGGTTGGGATCGTGCGCTCCTTACGGACTCTGGCGGATTTCAGGTCTGGAGCTTGGGTGATCTTCGCAAGATCTCAGAAGAAGGTACCGAGTTTCAGATCGCACGTTGATGGCAGTCTTCGGTTTTTGTCGCCCGAAGTGTCGATGGAAGTGCAGGCGGCGCTAGGCTCCGACATTGTGATGGCGTTTGACGAGTGTGCGCCAGGCGACGCGACAGCACGCAGAAGACTGAAAAGAGCGTAGTGGCTAACTGCCTCGTTGGGCCAGACGGTCGAGGAAGCATTTGATCGATTGCAATTTGAGGCTGCTGATACGGGACGAACGGAAGCGGAAGGCCTGAGCGGAGCGCAAGCACTCTTTCGGAATTGTTCAGGGTGCTGGCCATCTTAATTTGAGGAGAGACAGTCTCCGGCAAACGATTGACATTGGTTTCGATGGATATGCGATCGGTGGGCTAAGCGTGGGGGAGAGAAGTCGATCATGTTTGACGTAATTGGCGACTTAGCTCCGCAAATGCCAAAGATCGACCACGCTATTTGATGGGTGTCGGCACGCCACAGGATTTGGTGGAGGCGGTCTCCAAGGCGTCGACATGTTTGACTGCGTCTTGCCTACTCGGAATGGGAGAACGGGCCAGGCGTTTTACTTCGCAAGGTAAGGTGAATATCAAAAACGCTCGATGGATTCAGATACCCGGCCGCTCGATGAGTCATGCGGATGTCTTGTTTGTCGACGTCACACTCGCGCTTATATCCGTCATCTCTATTTGGCTGGTGAGATGCTTGCAAGTATCTTGTTGACCCATCACAACCTAGCGTTCTTCATGACACTATGCGAGGTGTAAGGCAATCTATCCGGTCTGGCAATTTCCCTAAATTCCGACAAGAGTTCACCGAGCGGCTAAGTGCGAATGGTGAATAGTGGTTCGCGACCTGGCCGCTTCCTGCTTGTTCGGATTTGGAAATGTTGATTCCTTTCGAACGGAGTGGCGCTAGCGTCGTTCGAGCAAAATAAAAACCAAATGGAACCTTTTCTGATCTTTTTCAAGGCGGCCTCGGTGGTCTTGAGCTGGAATCCTGCCTATCGTACTGATCATGGGCGTCTTTTATGTTTTGCTAATTCGTCCTCAACAAAAAAGACAAAGGCAGCTACAAGAGACGATATCGACTCTTAAGATTGGTGATCGGTAGTCACGAATGGCGGTATTATCGGTGTGATTACTACCGTCCGCGATACCAGCTTTTACATCAGAAGTGCGGACAAATCTATCCTCGAAATCTCCCGCAGCTCCATCGCCCGCTATCGACGAAGAAGAAAAGAAATAGACGTTTCCTTAACTAATTCTTGTAATGAAGAAAAAGAACCTCCTACAGCGCGTAATTATTATCGCAATAGTTTCGGTGGTCGGCCTTTACATAGTCATCGGACCCGTACCGTCGCTTCAATAAAGGATTTCGGCTGGTCGGGAATTAAGGCGACGCTGGCGTCAAACATCCACTTGGGTCTGGATCTTAAAGGTGGTTCTCACCTTGTAATGAGCGTTAAGACTGAAGAGTTTCTGAAGCATCTGGCCGAGGGTAATGCCGTTGCGGCTGAGAATGCAGCCAAAGACGCAGGGTTTGAGGTCAAGTCAGCCCGAGCTGATGTTGGAAATGGTAAACTATAGACGTTGTGCTTGAAGTTGCCGATCCCTTCCAAGGCTGCCGAAATTAAGGACGCCGTACAGAAGAAAGTCGAATTCGGTGATACGTCGGTTTGGTCTTACACGCACTTCGGGAACCAGTTGATTTGGTCGATCAGCGGAGCCGGACAGCGAACACTCGCCGACAACGCCACTACTCAAGCGCTGAATATCATCGAGAGTCGTATCAATGCCCTGGGAATTACCGAACCTACGTTGCAGACACATGGCTGCGCAAAGTTCGCATCAGATTCTTTTGCAGATGCCGGGAGTTCAGGATCCCGAACGCGTAAAGAAGCCTGTTGAAAGGTGAGTCGCGACTCGAATTGGTTCACGTTGTTAGTCCGCCGAGCCCAGCTCCCAGTCAGACTTACGCTACCGAAGAAGAGGCCAAGGCTTCGCTCAATAGCGGCGGAACGGTGCCCGGAAATCGTCGCGTACTGAAATATGTTGAGCGCATGGATCCAACGGCGGCTGCCACGGAGGATCAGAGCAAAGAGAAGCGAACTAAGTGGGTCGTGGTTGAAATGCCCGCCATTATTGATGGCAGCGAATTAAGAAACGCCAGTGCTGTTCCGACTCGAGCAGGCGGTACCGAGGATTTTGAAATCAACTTCTCGCTGAAGAAAGTCGGCGCAGACAAGTTTGGTGCGTGGACGGGTTCACACATTAATGAGTACATGGGTGTCGTGCTGAATGATGAAGTTCAGTCGATTGCCTTTATCAAGTCTCAGATAACTGACTCAGGACAGATCGAAGGCCGTTTCACAAAGCAATCTGCCGAAGATCTGGCGTTAACCCTCCGCTCAGGTGCATTACCGGCGCCGATTGAGTATCTGGAAGAGCGCACAGTCGGTCCGAGTTTAGGTCAGGATTCAATCAATGCGGGCGTTAGGGCCTCAATAGTGGGTTTGGCCCTGGTAGTGCTGTTCATGTTGGTTCTATTACAGAGGCGCCGGCGTAAATGCGGTTGTGGCCTTGGTGCTCAACATGATTCTAATGTTGGCCGGCTTGATTCTGTTTGGCGCTACGCTCACTCTTCCAGGTATCGCCGGAATCATCTTTGACGATCGGTATGGCCGTCGACTCTAACGTGCTGATTTTTGAGCGCATTCGTGAGGAGTTGCGAACCGGCAAAACAATACCCTCCGCCGTCGACCAGGGATTCGGTCGGGCCTTCATTACGATTATCGACACGCACGTTACAACAATCATCTCGTCACTTTTCCTTTTCGTGTTTGGGACTGGCCCGATCAGGGGCTTTGCCGTAACTCTTGGTGATTGGATTGCTCGTCAATCTTTTCTCGGCAGTGTACGTCTCGCGCACGATCTTTATGTGGGAACTGGGACGCAAAGAGAAAGTGGAGTCGCTTAGCATTTAAGAGAGCCATTGTATGATTCAAATTTTTAAAGATGTACGGATTGATTGGTTAGCAAATAGGCGTGCGTTTATTGCTGTTTCGGTGTTGCTGATGTTGGGCGGGCTTTTTCGGCCGATCATCCGGCAGGCGACCGGCCATCAGGCTTTCAACCTCGGCGTCGACTTCAAAGGCGGAACAGTTGTCACCGTCAAGTTCAAGCAGCGACCTGGCGACGAAGCGATACGGGCTGCCTTGTCGCAGCAAGGTATTCGAGACGCGATCGTGCAGCCGTCACTGACAAACAGGATACTGTTCTGGTCAAAGCTGCCATTGGAAGGTCGTGTCTCAAGCTCGAGGTCGGAGATCAGGCCGGTGCGTTGGTTCGAAAGTCGCTGAACACGTTTGGGACCGAAGCGCGAGCCGAGCTTCGCATTTGGCATGGTGATCCGAATGCGTCGTATGAGATCGTCGGAACTGATGCGGTTGGTGCAGTGGCTGGTGCCCAACTACGCAACAAGGCGATCGCGGTTACACTGGCGGCACTCTGGTCGGAATCCTGCTCTTCATTTCTTTGCGCTTTGAGTGGACCTATGGCGCCGCGGCGGTCATCGCGGTTTTCCACGATGTGCTAGTGACGCTTGGTATCTTTTCCATTTTTCAATGGGAAGTCAGCTTAACTGTAATTGCAGCGCTTCTAACCCTCGGTCGGATTTTCCGTTAACGACACGATCGTTGTCTTTGATCGCATTCGAGAAAATCGGCGCCTGCACTAGACGAGACTCGCTCTACAAGGTAACCAACGACTCAATCAATCAGACACTTATCTCGCACGGTCATCACGTCTGGCCTGGTGTTTCTTTCGGTGCTGGCGATGGTGTTGTTTGGTGGAGAAGTATTGCGCGGCTTTTCACTGGCGTTACTTATCGGAATACATCTTTGGCACCTATTCATCAGTGGCAATTGCCAGTCCGATCATGGTGTGGTGGGAGCAGAAGATCGAGGCAGCTAATCGCGCTGCTGCACTGAGTTTCAGCAAGCCAGTTAGAGGCGGTGTTCAGTCGCCAACAAAGGCGAGCCCGAGTCGCGATGTCGATGGCCGCTCAGGCGCGGTAAAAGATCCAGCGGTGCGAGTCGAGTTTGAGCGCAGCTATGTTCTTCGGGAATGTTACTTCGACTTAATAGTTCTTTGGCTCAGTTTGCGCTTGACTTTGAAACTGAAGTTGCGGCATAGACTGCGGCCGTTGCTGGCCAATTAAATATCTCAAGAGTCGACCCTGCGTTGAGTCAAACCGAGGTTGGGCGCGGCGGCGGTCTGTTGAGTAGGCCGGCGAGTTACTATTCTCGCACAGCGGCTTTCAAGTCTATTCGGTGTGCTCAAATATCGCAGGAGCTGCTGTTTCCCCTTCATCTTGACGGAACTCAAGCGGGCTCTACGTCAGTCGACGTTTGAGATGCACTATGCTACTTACAATTCGTAACCCCTGATCCATTTGGCGCCGGAATTGGAGGACAATAATAAATGTTCGATAATCTCGTTGAGTCGAGTTCGCACAAGGATGATATCTCGCGAAAAGGCTCATTCGTCGTCGCGACCGCGATAATCTACGGGGTGCTCATGTTGGCTTTTTTCGTTGCCGGTATCTACTGGTACGACAATCATCTCGGTGAGATGGAGCTTGAACTGACCACGCTTGTAGCTCCGGTTCCAGTTCCTCAGCAGCAGAAAGCAGATGAGCCAAAGCAAGAAGTCAAACCCGTCAAAGGTTGAGCAAAACGTCGACGTTCGTAAGGAACTGATTGCTGACGTAACTCGAACCGAGTTGGTTCCGAAAGAAGTGTCGGCGAAGGCCAGCGATGTTCCGCCGGTTCGACGTGGCGTGACGACCGTGGTTGGTAACGAGTCAACTCAACGCTGCCGCTGCTCCGATGCCAGCCGGTCCAGGTGCCGGAAACGTGGTTGCTGCCCCGACCAAAGTCGCGATTGCCGACGAACCACCTCCACCTGAGGCAAAGCCGACTCCGCCCGCGCGCCGATTTCAGGCGGCGTTCTCAACGGCAAGGCGATCAGCTTACCAAAGCCAGCGTATCCACCGATTGCTCAGAGCTGCTCATGCATCCGGTACCGTCGTTGTTCAGGTGCTCATCGATGAGAACGGCAGTCGTGGTTTCCGCTCATGCTGTGTCGGGACACCCTCTGCTGCAGGCGGTTGCCGTAGGTGCAGCGCGTCAGGCGAGATTCTCCCCAACCAAGCTGTCAGGGTCAGCCAGTTAAAGTTACCGGAGTGATCCAGTACAACTTCGTGGCTCAATAACTGCGGAGAACGCTTAGTCGTGTCGCCGCGGTGTCCGTACGGCCGTCCCGGCTTCTCTGCTTGCTATCAATCTAATTAAACTCTTTGGAGGGTTTACCGTGACAATTCTAACCAGTCTTTCGGAACCAAGGCGTTAGGTCTGTTGCTGCTTCTTCAGGAAGCCGCAGCCAGCCCAGCCGCGGCAGACGCTAGCGCAAACACGTTCACGCTAACGGAGATGGTGAAGAACATGGGTGGCGTGGCTATCGCCGTCGTTATCGTGTTGCTCATCATGTCGGTCTATTCGATCGCGATCATGGTTGAGCGCTATCTGACCTACTCTGCAGCCAAGAAGCAGTCGCGAGAGTTTGCACCGCGCGTGGCGCAGGCGCTCAAGAATGACCGCATCGAGGAAGCGATCAATATCAGCGACAAGCATCGCAAGTCGCACCTGGCGATGGTGGTCAGCAGTGGCTTGCAGGAGTTTCGCGCCCACGAAGCCTCGAGCGATATCTCGGGTGACGAGATCGACGCTTCGAAGCGTGCGCTTGCAACGAGCGATCGCCATTAAGACCGCCGAATTCAAGCGCGGCCTTTCGGGCTTGGCAACCATCGGTTCGACGGCTCCGTTCGTCGGACTGTTCGGCACGGTGTTCGGCATCATCAACGCGTTCCGCGGCATGAAGAACGCCGAGTCAGCCGGTATCGCGGCAGTGGCCGGCGGTATTTCGGAAGCGCTGTTCACCACTGCGCTCGGTTTGTTGGTCGCGGTGCCCGCGGTTTGGCTGTTCAACTACTTCACCGGCAAGGTCGATGGTTTCGTGGTCGAGATGGATAACTCGGCTTCGGAATTGGTCGACTACTTCATCAAGAACCGAACCAAGCAGTTGAAGCCATAGTAACGTGCTAGTTGCCGAACCATTGGGCGAGTCGCGCGATGCTTGCGTCGCGCGAGCCGTATTACCGAACGCTGGAAAGGAGATAGTAGTTATGGGAATGTCAGGTGGAGGCGGTGGCGGTGGCGTACAGTCTGAAATTAACGTCACGCCGATGGTCGACATCATGTTGGTGCTGCTGATCATCTTCATGGTGGTCACGCCGTTCCTGCAGCAGGGCATCACCGTGGCGCTCGCCGAAGAACATGACCAACCCGGATGTCGATCCGAATATTATCAAGGAGTCGTCAGTCGTGATTTCAGTTCCAAACGATGGCGAGTACTACCTGGGTAAGAAAAAGATTCAAAAGGAAGATCTGGCTGACAAAGTCGATACGATGTTGAAGGATATTAAGAACGAGCAGGATCGGATCGTCTACATTAAGAGCGGCGTCGGCGTCAGCTACGGCGATGTTGTTACCGTAATCAACGAAGTCAGGAAACTGGGCGTCGATAAGATTGGCCTGGTTGCCGACAAGAAGAAAGGCGAGCGCCGCAGCTGCAAAGCCAACTTCCTAAACCGAGATGTCAGAGGAGAAACAGCAGATGTCTGCAATGGATACTGATGAAACATGAGAAGAGAAGCAGCAGTACTGCTGTACCGTACATTAACGTCACCCCGTTGATTGACGTGTTGTTGGTGCTGCTGATCATCTTCATGGTTGTTACGCCGTTGAAGCCCAGCCGCTTTAAGGCCGATATTCCTACTCAACGCGATCCAAACGAAGACCTGAGCAAGCTGAAAGCCAAACCCTTTGACTTTAGTCGTTTCAATCTCTCCCGACCTTGCAGATCAAGCTAAATGCAGGATGCGCTTGGTTCCGTAAACGACACGACGCAGTTGTCGCAAAAGCTGTTGCTGACCTTCCAACAACGCAAAGAGCAACGTGCGTATAAAGTAGGTATGGAAGCTCGCTCTGATGTGAAGGAAGACGACCGAATCGAGAAGACGGTTTTCGTGAAAGCTCCGCGGGCCGCAGAAATACGGCGACGTCGTAAAAGTCATCGATGCAATCAAAGGTGCGGGCGCCAGTCCGGTCGGTTTGCAGGTTGACGATCTGCCTTAATAACTACGAGATTGGTGCGGCCTCGACGACTATGTTGCGTAGAATCTATTGAAGCCGTCCGTTATCGCTGATCTCATCAAATTGGAGTCACGGATAAATGAAACTCTCTCAAACCAGGATCGCCATGGCTTTGGCGATCCTCGTTGCCACCACCTCCGGATGTGGGGTGATCTATCGAATACAGAGCAAAGAACCAGTTGAACGAGGCGGCTCGGGCGTATCGCGAAGGTAAATTCGTAGAGGCTGAACAGCATTCTCGTGAGGCGGCTGCCCTCGATCCCGAGAACAAGACCGCACCAATGTTCATCGCCAGAACTATCCACGCTCAGTATCGTCCCGGTGTACAGGCGCCTGAGAACGTAGCGAAGAGCTCAACAAGCAATCGAGGCATATCAGGCAATCCTGCCAGACAAATCCAAAGGATGAAGAAGCCTACAAAGGCGATAGCGTACCTCTATGGGGCTATCAAAGATGACGACTAAACTTCGCCAGTGGATTGCTGCATCGCGCAGCCAACGAAAGTACTGAACCGGAAAAGCGAGCGGAAGCCATATCGTGTTGGCTAGTAAGGACTGGGATTGTTCATTCAAGATTACTGGAGCTCCCAACGAATAAGGTGACGACGGTCGATCCTGCCAATAACAAGGCTACCGTCTCGTACAAGAAGCCGAACAGATCAGAAGGACTTTAATTCGGCTCAGATGTGCGTGAAGCAAGGGACTCGCCGAAGCCGAAAACGCTATCAAGTTTGATCCCAACAACGAATCCGCATGGTCCTATAAAACTAATCTTCTCCTCGAGGCTTCAAAGCTCGCTGAGATGGATGGCAAGACCGATCAAAAGGCTGACTTGCAGAAGCAGTATGAAGTTGCATCTGAAACGAACAACGGAATTGAGTGCAGCCGCTCAGAAGCGTAAAGAGGAAGAGGAAGCTCGTCAGGCAGCTTCACCGCCCAAAGGATAAGCCACGAACACTACTCAGCTTCTACCAAAGGTGATGTCCGACTTTAAGTCGTGACATCACCTTTTGTTACTACTTCGTACCATGCAAAATCAGATGATTCGAATCGAAGATATTGTTGAGAAAGTTGCGGTAAATCACCCGCAGGCCGACCTCGATCTGCTGCGTCGTGCTTACCTTTTTTCGGCGCGCGAGCATAAAGGGCAAAAGCGGGCATCTGGCGAATCATATCTGGTGCATCCTCTCGAAGTGGCCAATATCCTCGCCGATATGAAGCTCGATGAAGTATCAGTCGCCACGGGTCTCTTGCATGATGTTGTCGAAGACACCCTGGTTGATCTCGATACTATTCGACAATACTTCGGTGAAGACATTACCCACCTGGTTGATGGCCTCACGAAGATAGCTCAGATCAGCAATATTTCTGCGCGAAGATCAGCAAGCAGAGAATGTTCGTAAGATGTTGCTTGCGATGGTCGACGACGTGCGAGTTGTGCTTGGTCAAGCTTGGCGGACCGGCTGCACAACATGCGCACGCTCCAGTATCTGAATCCCGAGAAGCGCAAGCGGATCGCTGAAGAGACAATGGAGATCTTTGCCCCGATTGCGCATCGTCTGGGAATGGGTAAGTTGCGCGGCGAGCTTGAGGATCTTGCGTTTCGTCATATGCATCCTGATGACTATCGCGAGTTGGCAGAGCAGCTCGAAAAGCGCCGGCCTGAGAACGAAGCTTTTCTAAAGAATGTTACGGCCCGCATCGAAGAGAAGATGAACGAGGCTGAAGTGCCTTTCGTTCTGGTTGAAGGTCGTGTCAAACGTTTGTACTCAATTTGGAAGAAACTCAGGAATCAAAAGATTAGTCCTCGATCAGGTCTACGATCTAGTCGCCGCTCGAATCATCACTCCAAACGAAGTCCGGCACTGTTACGCTGCCCTCGGTGTAGTTCATAACAACTGGAAGCCAGTGCCTGGGAGAATCAAAGATTGGATAGCAACACCGCGAGACAATCTGTATCAGTCGCTTCATACGTCAGTGATCGGTTCGAACGTGCAGTCATTTGAGGTTCAAATTCGCACTGGAGGAAATGCATCACATTGCCGAAGAAGGCGTTGCGGCCCACTGGAAATACAAAGAAGGCAAGCGCGGCGCTCACGATGACGATCAGGCTCTTGCAGGCCTTGCGCTCGCTCGTTGAATGGACTCAGGAGGTCAAAGACTCAAAGGACTTCCTGGATTCTCTCAAGCTCGATCTCTATCCGAAAGACGTTTACGCCTTCACGCCAATGGGCAAGGTTATCCAGCTACCACGAGGCGCGACTCCGGTTGATTTCGCGTTACATGATTCACTCTGAAGTTGGCAATACGTGCACTGGATCCCGCATCAATGGTCGGATGGTTCCGCTTCGCACACAGATTCAGAATGGTGACGTCGTTGAGATAATCACTAGCAGCAACTCTCACCCTTCTCAGAGATTGGTTGAACTTCATTGTCACCTCGCGAGCCAGAAACAGGGTCCGGCACTGGGTTGCGGAACAGCAGAGAGCCGAGTCTATGGAGATCGGTCGCAAGCTTTTTGAAAAAGAGGCTGGACGATTTCAATTATCACCCAAGAAACTACTTGAATGACAACGATAAGCAGATGAAGCAGGTCGCCAGTGATTATGGATATGGTCGCGTCGATGATCTGCTTGCGGCGATCGGCTATGGGAAGTTGGTGCCGCGGAATGTATATCGCGAAGTATCTCGGGCCGGAACAATTTGAACAGCTCGATAAGCAAAAGAATCGCGACTGCGCAGTGGCGTTCGCGCCGTCAAACGTTTGATCCGTTTAGGGCGACGATTCCATTCTTGTCGTGGAGTCGACGATTTGATGGTGAACAGGGCTCGTTGTTGTAATCCGCTACATGGCGAAGAAATCATCGGCTACATCACTCGTGGAAAAGGAGTCGCTGTTCACACGAAACGATGCAAGAACGTAAATCAGCTAATGGTGAATCGCGAGCGAATCGTCGAGGTTGAATGGGCCGGGCGGCCAGAGAAGACTGCCTATGCTGTGAAGTTGCTTGCGATTACCGAGAATCGTACCGGAATGATTGCTGGCATTACGGGAGCTATCTCGGACATGAAGACCGGAATCCGCGATGCTCGGGCTTCCGTTGCTTCAGATGAGAGAGGACACATCGAGGTTACGGTAGAGGTCTTTGACGTCAAACATCTCGACAAGGTGATTGGTTCTATTAAGGGAGTCCCAGGCGTTCTGGACGTGGAGCGAATGCAGGGAATGGTTTAGTTAGCGGCTGCTTTTCCCTTAGTGGAAGGTTTCTGCTAGAATCCCGCCTTTGTTTTCGGCAGTAAAAATAAGCCGATTAAGACACTGTGAAGCATACGAATTCAAACTGAAACTGCACCGGCGGCGATTGGGCCTTATTCACAGGCCATTCGCGCCAATGGCCTCGTGTTTTGTTCCGGGCAAATACCCATTGATCCGGCAACAGGCGAGTTTGTAGCAGGTGGAATTGGCGAGCAGACCGAACAGGTGTCTCAAGAACCTTTCAGCCGTTCTCGAAGCGGCGGGTAGCAGTCTGGAGCAGAGTTGTGAAAACCACCGTATTCCTGGCTGATATGAAAGAGTTTGCGGCAATGAACGAGGTTTATGGCAGGTTTTTTACCGGTCAGACTCCGGCTCGAGCAACGGTCGCGGCAGCTGGTTTGCCTAGGGATGCCAGGGTTGAGATTGAAGCCGTAGCGCTCGCTGCTGGAATAAAGAAAAGGACCGGTACCAAGATGATGTACCGATCCATCGCTGACTTGATATGTTGAATGTTTCTACGCGGCTTTTGCAATCTTGCCGGCTTTAATACAGCTGGTGCACACCTTCATGCGTTTCCCGCCACCCTGGGGTTGCTGAACCCGAATCGACTGAAGATTTGGGTTAAACCTCCGCGGCGTTCGATTGTTCGCATGAGAGACGTTATTTCCGAATTGAGGTCCTTTGCCGCAGACTTCGCAACGTTTGGCCATTATTTTTGCAACCTCCAAAGGTACTAGGGTTTGTTATGAATGTTTACGGCATCATACAGATAGCAATCTTGCCGTAATCAGAATCAAGGTTTATAGCAAACGCATTTCTAGGTCGTCAAGCGCGTGAAACGCTCGGTCGGACCATGCTTTCGACTAGTAGCAATCAACTAAAGGAGCAGAGTTAAAGTGCGCAAATTCGCAAAAGTTACTGTTTTTCTTACGAGCCTATCTGTTAGTCGCCTTCGTTCTTAGCGGATGTGGTTCCGGTGGATCCGAGGCAAGCGACAGCACTGTCGCCGCAACCGTTAACGGCCGCACCATCATGCTCAAGGAAGTCGAACGAGGAGTCACGCAGCAGGCTGGCGGCAAGCAGGCGCAGCTGTCGCAATTGGAGTTGGCCCAGGCGCGCTTGCAAGTTCCTGAGCAACCTGATTCAGCGCGAAGTTCTGTTTCAGCGCGCTGAGCGCGAGAAGCTTGTTACCGACTGAGGATCAGATCGACGGCGCGATCAATACCCAGAAGCAACAGAGCGGCATGACTGTCTGAAGACTTTGAGAAGAGTCTCAAGGAGCAGAACATTTCGCATGGAGACGCTGCGACGAAGAAGCGCGCAAGATCTTGGCGATCAGCAAATCTGCAAGATAAGTACAGCGGCAAGATCAGCATCAGTGACAAGGAAGTTGAAGACTTCTACGCGGCCAATCAAAGCTCAGTTTGTCAATGCTCGCGGCGTTGCGCTTGCGACGATCATGGTCGATCCACACGGACAACAGCGCTCAAGGTATCAGTCAAGGACGACGCTAAGAATGAGACGGATGCCGAAGGTGAAAATCGATAACATCTATCAACAGCTTAAGGGTAAGCGCCGATTTCGCAACTGTCGCGCGAGCTCAAGAGTGAGGATGCGAGTTTGACTCGCGGCGGCGACATCGGATTCGCTTCAGAAGAAGAACTCAAGCAGACAGGTTGTCCAGCGGAGATCATCTCGCAATTGTTTGGGCCAATGCAGAGCTGGTAGACTTTACAAACGCTGTCAGTTCAGTTCACCACAGTATCCCAGTGGTCAGTTGGTACATCTTCAAACTTGCGGACAAGCGTTTACAGAATGAGAATCTTACGCTTGAGAGTCAGGGAGTTCGTCAGCAGATAACTCAAGGGCTAACGAACCAACGCAAACAGATTCTTAACGTTGCGCTTATGGAAGTGGCGATCAATGAAGCTAAGATCGTAAACAACCTGGCTGCATCGATGCTTGAACAATCCTAAGCAACCTTGGTTTGCGACCGGCAGCTCCGGGTTCACAACCTTCCGCTCCGCAGCCAGCTCAGCAAGCATCGCCCGGCACCCAGCAGTTCGCGCTGCTGCCAACAAGCCCTGCGGGCTCGCCCAAGTAGATGTAGTAGTTCAAACTCCTTTCGCGGGTGTTGGAGGCTAGCATCAGCTCCGCACCCGCGTAGTATTGCATGACGATGGCCAGCGCTGCTCAGAAGATATTTCAGAAATGCTGTTCCGCTTATCAGACGTATCTACAAGTCGTATGGAGTGCAGGATGTACTCCGCGGCACAACTCTGCAGATAAACCCCGGCGAGCATGTAGGGCTTGTTGGTCGGAACGGCGCAGGCAAGAGCACAATCTTTCGTCTGGTGCGTGGAGAAGAGTCTGCCGATAAAGGAGAAGTAGTAAAGGCGCGCGGTGTTCGTCTCGGACTTATTGGACCAGCATATTCACTTCGATGCCGGTTCGACCGTACATGAGTCCGCGCTTGCGGCATTCGGCCATCTGCAACAGATTGAACATGAAATGCACGAGCTCGAGCATCGCAATGGCAGACGCTGGTTCAGATGACCTTGAAAAAGTTCTGGAACGCTACAGCGATCTGCAGCATCAGTTCGAACACGAAGGTGGTTTCGAATACACGCCGAAAGCGGAAGCGATTCTGCAGGGTCTCGGCTTCGAGCGGGAAACATGGTCTATGGAGACGTCAAGCTCTCGGGTGGACAACAAAATCGTCTTGGAGCTCGCGCGGTTGTTGTTGGCTGCGCCAGACTGTTTGTTGCTTTTGGATGAGCCTGAGCGAAGTCATCTGGACGTTCATGCCGTCGAATGGCTGGAGGAGTTCCTGCAGACCGTATGAGTGCGGCTTACGTCATCGTCAGCCACGATCGCTATTTTCTGGATCAGTCCATGTCGAGCGAATAATCGAACTTGGAGAATGGAAAGGCAGCGAGCTACTCCGGCAACTACTCAGCTTACCTCTGATTGAACGCGAAGAACGTCGTAGAAGCTCAACAACGAGCTTACGATAATCAACAGCAACTAATCGCCAAAACAGAAGAGTTCATTCGGCCGAAACATCGCTGGACAGAAGACGAAGCAAGCCAAGTCGCGCCGAAAGATGCTGGAAAAACTTCGAGCGGCTCTGACTGCGGTCCGGCCTGATCAATCGTCCGGTGATTTTCGTCTGCAAGCGATTGAGCGAACTGGTAATCATGTTTTGACTGTTAACTGATCTGACCGTTGGTTATCCAGACAAATTGAACTGGCGGGCGACAATCTCTTTCATCTTGCGACGTGGCGAGTGTCTTGGGATCATCGGTCCGAATGGATCGGGCAAGACTACATTTCTCCAGACCATTCTGAACAAAGTGTCCACCGCTTATCGGTGAAGTCAGGTGGGGCACTAAAGTTCAGATCGGTTACTACGCGCAGCAGCTCGATGACTTGGACGATCGCAACGAGATCATTATGGAGCTTACGTCGCGTAGCTCCGGCTGAGTGCGACGGCTGGTGAGCTTCGGTCATTTCTTGCAAAGTTCCTGTTTACTGGTGATGACGTTTACAAACACGTGCGAGATCTTTCAGGTGGCGAGAAGGGAAGACTTGCACTGGCGAAGTTGATCTACTCGCAGGTGAATGTTCTCGTGCTTGACGAGCCAACCAACCATCTGGACATCCCATCACGTGAAGCTCTCGGAAGAAGCATTGTCAGCATACGAAGGAACGATTATTACCGATTAGCCACGATCGATATTTTCTCGATCGGGTTGCGACGCAGATCCTGTCGTTGGACGGTTTAGGCACACGCTGAGCACTATGATGGCGACTACACCGAGTATCACGATTGGAAACTTGGTGGTGGACGAGCGCAGATCTCGAAACAGATGTTGGACCACGACAACCTCAGTTACGCTCGATCCAAGTCTGGCACCTGTTGAGAACAAGCCAAACGGAGAACTCAAGCAAAGAGCAATCGAAGGTCAAAGCCTGAGCCTTCCAGTCAAAGAAGCCGGGAGTCAAGGTCGTAAAGAAGAAGAAAAAGGCTGAACGTACGAACGCCCGAGATGATTGAAGCCGACATTGCAGCGCTGAACAGTTCTCGCAAGCGATTCTCGGAGCAGATGGGCACCCCGAAGTTGCGCGAGATGCCGAACGCACTGAAGAGCGCTCAAACTGCAGAGTATCAGCAAGAAGCTGAAATCGAGCTGCGAGAGCTTGTATGAGGAGTGGGATCGCGTGAGTCGGCAGCGAACGCGCGAACAGCCATGCCATCGGACTCTTGAGGTTGATCCTTCCACTCCTCTAAAATCAGCTCCTGAGGTTTTAGCATTTCCCCGAGTCTGATTAGTCATTCCTTCGATTCGATCAATTCTGATTTCCATTTCCCCGCGGAAAAGCTGGAACTCATTCTCAAGCCTCCCACCTCAATTATCACCGAGTCGACGTTGTTCTTGAGTGAGTGCCGACATCGACTTTCATCGCGCGAAGTCGGTTTGAGTGCGCCGAGCTGCTCTTCAAGTTTCCCACCCAGTGAGTTGATTCTTTCGAGCACCGTTTCGAGGGTCGGCTTTGTTTGAGCCTCTTCAGAATTGTTGTTCATTCGTCTTCGTCCAATCTGATGAGGTTGAGGCTGCTCGCAGTATACGTCCCGCTCCATCTCACGGGGAATGAAACAACGTTGCTGTTTCCGGCTATTTTGTGTCCGAAGTGGCACCCTTGGCAACAGCCTTTCGCAACTCCAAAATCGAAATTGCCGGGTTTGGCACTGTCACGACCTGGGCGTTCCTCAGACACCGATCGGTAGCGTTTATCGTTGCCGCTTTACAGAGGCCTTGCTGTCTAGAGGCCTTGCTTCGACACTGCCACAACCCGTTTGCTACTTTCGGCCGTCGTTTTTAGTCAGTTAATAACCCACTTTGAAAACGATTTAGGCGCGTAGCTCAGGGGTAGAGCACTACCTTGACACGGTAGGGGTCTGGGGGTTCAAATCCCCACGCGCCTACCAATCTTCTCAATAACTTAAGGCCGGCACAACGGAGTTTTTGCGCTGCTCCAGAACGCTCCATTAATTGTCTCTCAGTTTAGCTTCACCGCTTTCCACGCCGTGTTGTCTAGGCGCTCGTCGAAAGGCCCACGACGCCGAAGAAGGATCTCCACTTTGGTTTCCGCCGATCAAAATCATTTTGACGACGCTGCTGTGCCTCACGCCCGGTCTCCATTCTCGCTCGTGAGTAGGCATCCAAAGTGCATCTGGTTGTGGCATGACGCATTAGTTCCTGGGTGACCTTAACATTCTCACGCCATTGTCGATAAGCAGTGTTGAATAAGTGTGCCTGAATGTGTGCCAGCCGATGTGCTTCTTCAATTTTGGCTGCGGACGGCCGCTGGTCGGATCTGTTTCGCAAGTAGGGTGTCAGGCCTATAGGGGGTACTGTCCCTTCGCTCGAGGGCTGGCGAATACCCAATCATCGAGATTCTGGTACTGAGTGTTCTCCTTCCACAACCAAAAAGGTCTGCTGCTACCTCCAGGTCCAAGGGAACAGGTCCCTTGAGGCCTCCGTTTTGCAATTCCCCACTCGTCACGACAATAGAATCGATCGTCTGATGTTGATCGTCAGGTTGGCGTAGAAGTCAACGTCACCCCATTTCTAAAGCGAGAGCAACTCGCCTCCGACGCAGAACCTGTCGTCGCATCCAAGAGACCAGTAAGCGAAATGGAGGTTCTGAGTTCACTTAACAGGTTGCTGCGAAGCTCTCAAGCTGGCTCCAAACACCCTTTCAGTAGGCGTTCTCATACGATTTGTGCTTTGTCTGACAAGCAGTTGACGGATTCCCTTCCTTGTTCGGTTTAGCCATGCGTAGCGAATCGCGCGTGATTGAATATGACGCTCATGACATTACGAATCTTGGCTTTGGTGGCGTTGGCTGGCCGCGCGCATCGTAATCCTTGCGACGCAACTGTCTCAACCAGCTTCAACCGCGACTCGTACGGACGTCGCAGGTATGCTGAGTTGTTCCCCCAAAATGGACGTACCCCACCTCTTGAGAAAATCAGCGTGAATAGACCGGGCTGATTGCGCACGCCATTCCGTCTCGTCTGAGAGCTCTGTTTCAATGTAGTGGTCGACAAGATTCGGCGACGCGAATGACTTGTTGAACTTGCCGATTTCGATTTTCATTAAGCCGTATGCCGAAATCCGTTAACTGCAGCTTGGGCCAAGTCCTCGGTTGGAAACTGATCAAGCGAGCCAATGACCGCAGTCCGGCGCATGTGACGCCCCCCCGACATTTTCTCGCCAAAGAAATCCCCATTGCAGGGAGAGTCCACTTTTTCGTTTCACACAGCGCAAGTAACCGTGTTGCATAGCGTAAGGGCATAAAAGTCCTCCAGTCGTCCGACCGTTATGAAAAGGCGTCAGAAGTCTCAGCTGCGCTCATCACTCGTAAACTAAGCGCGCCAACCCCCGGATCGATCGGATTAGCATGCTCAACTAAATTGGCGTCCATTTTGACTAGTAGTGATACACGAGTGACACAAGAAGAAGGTCAACCTACTAAGGCCTGTTGACTTTCATCTATGAGAGCGCGGCGGGGGAGGCGAGAAGGATCGCTGGCGCGATAGCTCTGATCGATTTTGTCGCACTAAGTGGCGACACGGCGAGGTCTTAGGCTGCAGAAGAGGCTTTCGACGTGATGGTACTGTATCAGCTTAACTCGTGAAGACAACAAGATCATCAGGGTAGGCATGATCTCAAACGATTAGAGACGAGCAGGGGATCACGTTTTGCCAGGTGAACTGGCGATGCTACGGCTCTGGGCGAACGGGAACAGGCTTTTGCGTTGCTTGAAACAGCTTATCAAGCTCACGATCTTCAGTTGCAGTATCTCGGTGTGGCCCCGGAATCTGATCCGCTACGCTCGGACCTGCGCTTCCGGTGACCTTATGCGACGGGTCGGCCTGGCATCTTGAAGCGGCTGCGCTTCGATACCCGATAAACTGGTCTGACACAATGCGCGCACATCGGTTGCTGCACTTTTCACTTTGGCGTCGCTCATTCAAAAATAACTTCCACATTTCCCACACAGTATCTATTCCGCGAATGCTTCATCGAGGTGCCACTTGTCATACCGCCGCGGACGACTACGCCGCAAACCGTTAGCGAAGATCATCAGGTAGCGCCTGACGTAAAGTAGATAGTCTCCGAAAAGAGAACTCAGCATTTGCGCCTTATTTCGCCGCTACTGTCAGAATTGACAGGTTCCGCCGATGTTGCCATCACTCTAAGCTGTTCACGGCAAAGTCTATCTGTTTACTCCTCGCTGAATAGGAATTGAGGAACAGTATTTCACTGTATCCCTCGGTGATGGTTTCCGTGATCTAAGTCGGTGAGAGGGGAAGGCTCACGGATCAGTCCCTAAATGAAGGCGTTAGGAAAAGCGGAGACACACGGCCCGCGCGTTCGTTGAGCGGGATTCT
>ERZ1370068.5239-contig-4269_pt1 | contig 24517 bp, 43 predicted proteins | sample MGYA00561227_ERZ1370068 | MGnify/ENA primary metagenome ERZ1370068 (study PRJEB38410, sample SAMEA6850437) | metagenome | study: Metagenomic assessment of the ecological functions of the soil: analysis of the soil microbiota associated with the...
TGCATGCTTCGTTCAGTTACGTATTGCTAACCGTGGGTGATAGGTAACCTTACCCTCCAGCCGATCCTCTCCCATGCTCTGGAATTCGATCGCGACCGGTAAGTTTGCCGATAAGCACGGAATCCACGGTTTCATTGAGCCGGACCCGATCAACGGCGGTGCCCGCCCCTACACCAGCACCTCGCGCAAATGTAAAGCCTTGTGGAATATCCTCACACAAAGTGGCCTGCGCAGTAACGTCATCGGCTGGTGGGCGAGTCATCCGGCTGAGCCGATCAACGGCACCGTGGTAACGAATGCCTTTGGCGGCGTGAAGTTTCATCCGGAGAAAGGCTGGAGTGGTTCCGAAGGGAGCAATTCATCCCCCGGAGAAGGCCGCCGAGTTAGCGCGCTTCAAGATCTTTCCCGGTGAGTTAACCGAAGCGCACATCCTGCCTTTCATTCCTGACGCCTCCAAGATCGACCAGCAGGAAGATCGGCGCGCTTAGTTCCTTTGCCAGAGTGCTAAGTGATAATGCCTCGATCCATGCGGTCGCGACGGCGTTGATGGAAAACGAGCCATGGGATTTCACTGCGGTTTATTATGATGGGATCGATCACTTTTCCCATGCCTTCATGGCTTATCACCCTCCGAAGCTGGAATGGATCAAGGAGGAAGATTTCGCGATTTACAAGGATGTCGTCAAAGGCGCCTATCGCTTTCATGACATGATGCTGGAGAGACTGATAGAGTTAGCTGGGCCTGAGACGACAGTTATCCTTTGTTCAGATCATGGCTTTGAGTCCGGCTCGCAACGCCCAATGGCGATGCCGCGCGAACCGGCAGGCCCAGCCGCCTGGCATCGGCAGTACGGGATCTTTGTCATGGCCGGCCCGGGAATTAAGCGCGATGAGCGCATCTATGGCGCTAGCCTGGTCGATATTACGCCTACGGTTCTGACTCTCTTCGACCTCCCCATCGGCACGGATATGGATGGCCGTCCGTTGCTCGAAGCTTTTGAGATCTACGCCGAACGTGGAAACAATCGAAAGCTGGGAAAAGAAACCGGGCGAATCCGGAATGCATCCTGAAGGAGTCGCGCTCGAACCGGACCAAAGCCGTGAGCTGATGCAGCAATTTGCGGCCCTCGGTTACATCGAAGATCCCGGAGCGGACAAGGAGAAGGCAGCCGCTTCAGCTGAGATTGAAGCGAAGTATAACATCGCCCGGACTTATCTCTGGAAAGGGCGGCCCGACCAAGCCCGCCCGCTCCTTGAAGAGATTGTCAGGCAGCGACCGTGGGAAGATCGTTTTCTCGGGCAGCTGGCCGGTTGCTACTTCCAAGGTGGTTATCTTCGCCAAGCGGAAACTGTTCTGACCGCGATGGCTGATGACAAAGACCCGGATAACCCTGCGACCCTCCTCTTGCTCGCGAAGATTAGACTGGCGCGCGGAGACTTAGGCGGCGCGCTCCAAAGTGTCCTCGCCGCGGAGGCGATGAATCCCCGGGCGCCGACTATTCTCACCCAGATCGGCGATGTCTTTGCGCGCTTGTTGCAATGGCAGGAGGCGAAGACGGCTTACGAAAAGGCGATTGCGCTCGATGAAGATAACGCCCTCGCCTTTCAAGGGCTGTCGTCGGTCTATCGGCGGTTGGGATTAAACCAGGAAACTGCAGACATGGCCCTGCGCGCGGTTGGCCTGTTGCATCGCCTCGCCCCTGGCCCATTTCAATCTTGGAGTGGCAATGGCGCGGTCGGGTGAAAATGAGCGCGCCATTCTCGCCTTCGAAACTGCGCTTCGTTTTCAGCCGAAGATGATCAACGCCCATCGCTATCTGAGCGATGCTTTATCGCCAAATCAGGCGGCGATTCGACGAAGGCCAGGCATCACCAAGGCGAGGCCGCCAATCTCGCCCGGAGCCGGCCGCAGGCGCGCAGATTCGACAGCGATCGAAGCGAAAAACTTTTCGATCTCCCGAAATCCCAAACCGCGAAGAGCGCCTGAAGATTCTTCTCCGCGAACGTCCCGATCCCAAGCCGCCGGAGAAAAATCGGGCAAGACCTTTATTCTCGTTTCCGGATTACCACGCTCCGGGACTTCGCTGATGATGCAAATGCTGGAGGCCGGTGGCCTAACGATTCTAACTGATCACGAGCGCGCGGCCGACCCGGACAATCCCAAGGGTTACTACGAATGGGAGCCAATCAAACAAATAGGAAAGAAACCCGAACTTCTCGATGAGGATGGTCTCGACGGGCGCGGGATCAGTGCGTTTCCGATGCTGCTCTCGCAGTTGCCATTGAAACACAACTACAAGGTCATCTTTTATGACTCGACCGATGGAAGAAATTGTCGCTTCACAGCGGCAGATGATTGATCGGTTGGGAGCGCGTGGAGCCTCTCTCGCGCGGGAGGATTTAGCTCGCGGGCTGGAGGCGCATCGCGAAGAAACTCTTGCCTGGTTAACAGCGAGCTCCGCACATGCAATTCATCGAAATCGATTACCCTGCCCTGACAGAAGGAGCCCGGCGCCACTGATCGAGCGCGTGGTTGGAATTTATCGGGCGCGAGAACTCGCCCAACGAAGCGGCAATGGTGGGCGTGATCGACCCGAGCTCGCATCGACAACGTCAAGCTTGACGGCAGAGAAGACTCAAAGCCAAGGCTTGGTTGAACAACAACGTGCGACCCGGTTGGCCAGGGTGTCGCCTACAGAAGCGCATGCGCCTAAGGGAGGGCGACAATTCGAGCAATGCGAGAACGGTTCTGAGGAGGCGAGAACTTTTCAACGGGCGCGATTTTACCGGATTCGCCGGGAAATGCAGCTGCGGCAGCCAAATCTGCCAGAAGTCGCGCCAGTCGTAGACAAAAGACGGTCAAAACCTTTCGCAGACAAACCGGTCGTTGCCGCTGTTCCAGTTGGCACGAGGGCGTGACCGGCGCGTGACGCGGGCCGATGCCTAATGTCTGGCACCGGGCGTGCTGACTTTTTTGCCAACTCCCGGTGTCGCGGTCGCTTTCTCTCCTCCTTGCCCTTGTTGCCCTGACTTGTGCCGTTAGCGGCATTTGGTTCGGCGGATTGCGCAATGAAGTCGCGATCGGGCAGACGCTGGCCGCTTTCCCTCGGCCTAACGATACCCCCTTCTGCCGCTGCGCGGACAGTTTTTACTGGGTTTCTTATGCCCGAGAGATGATTGAGCAAAGCGACGGCGCGGGTTCGCTTTACAAACCTGGATAACGCGCCTTATGGCCGGCCTAACTATGGCTGGGCCTCGCTCAATGCCGCAGTAGCTGGTCGCGCTGGCAGCTGTCTGGTCAGTGGCAAGCGGGACCACGACTGGTCTCGCCTTGCTTCCGTCGGCGCTCTGGTCTGGACCGATCCTGTATTTCCTGGCCCTGATCGTCCTGTTGATCCTTGGTTTTGGAAACGGCAATTCCCTTCCGCGGTCGCCGCCGCAATCGTGCTCGCAACTTCGCCGCGGGTTTATGATGATTTCGCCTACGCTGTGCCGGGTCATCATGGCTGGCACGACCTGGCGTGCTTTGCAGACGCTGCTCCTGCTCGCGCGTGCGATCGGCAGCGCCTGGACCTCGCGCCGCTTCATCGCTGCGGCGAAGTGCCGGGGCGGTTGCGATCTGGATCGGGTGACCCAACAGGCGCTTCGGACTCGCCGCGGCCGGAGCTGGCGCGCTCTCGCGGGAATGGGATGGTCGAAATTTCAAAAGGGTTCCGATGAAACAAGTACGATTAGCAACGGAGAGCTGATGCCGGCGGAATCATGGCGCGCTTTCGGTCTCGCCGGCGCCGGCGCTGCTCTGCTTTTTTATCTGCTCGAGTATGCGCCCGCTCCGCTGTCCTTCCGCCTGGAGGTCAACCATCCAATTTACGCGCTCGCCTTTTTTCTCGGGGGCGAATTTCTTTGCCGGGCGCAACGACTGCTCTTCATTCGAGTCCGGCGCAAATCGGACCACGTTTGGGCGGCGGCACTGCGCGACCGACGTTTAGCCGTAATCGGCGCGGCCATTTTCCTTGGTCCGATGGAGTGGCATGCCATGCGTCAGCCCTTCATGCAGCGCCTGCACGAGGAGATCGCGGAGTTCCAGCCGATCGCACGCGTTCGCAAGGTGCCGCATCAATTTTGGTTCTTGGTCCGCCGCTCTTTCTTGTCGGCCTCGGGGTTTTGCCGGGCGTGTCGGTATCGCCTAACGACTCGCGAAACGGACGGCCCTTCTGATGACGGCATGTCCGACCTTGGTCGCAATCATTCTCAGTCTCATCCAGTTTCGCTAGGGCGGAATCGGCCGGGGCCAGTGCGGCCGCTCTCGCCGCCGTGCTTTTCGCCGGCCCGGCCCGGCGGTGCGCCGCCGAACGCAGCATTGCCGCTGCCGCTAGTGGCGGGCGTGTTGCATCTTTTGTCGTTAGGCGCAGCCGCCGGTTGGAATCTGCGTCACCAATCCGACAACCCGGCTGAGGTTCGCGCCGAGAGCGATTGATCGCCCTCGCGACCATGGAAGTGGCGAGGCGTTCTGCAAATGGACCCTCAAAGCCGCGGCGTCCGATCACGATGTTCTACCAGGGCAAAAGAGCGGCAGGCCTGGGTCGATTACACAACCGGCATTCTGCAGCATCGGTTCACTCTACCGGGACAGTCCAAACGGCATTCGCGACGAAGCTGAATTTCTCGCCACCTACAGAAGCCGAGGCCCGGCAGATCGCACGCGAACGCGGGATCGACTACGTCGTCGTGAGCATAAACCCGGGCGACGTCATCGCCTATCACTACGTGTGGCAGGGAGTCCGTGACGTCCCACAAATCCGGGCAGACGCTGGCTTATCGTCTGGCAGCGCCGGTGCCAGATCCCTCCTCCTGGTTGCAACTTCTTTCGGTCAACCGCGCCAGCCATGACGCCGCGAGCATCTTCGGATCTATCGCGTTCTTTAGTGCGGGCGGCACGCACCGCACGACCTCGCTCAAGGCTCGCGAATAATCCGAGGCAAATGCCCTCGGCCGAATTTCAAATCGTGCTCTCCTAAAAAATGAACGCTTGCGCTCTCAGTGCGTTTCTCTGATTTTCTTGCGCGAGCCAATCTTGAAAACCAAACTAACCTCATCACTTTACGCCCATGAAAAACTCGAAGCGATCATCAAGCCGTTTAAACTCGAAGAGGTCAAAGAATCGCTCGCCGAGCTCGGGATCGAGGGCATGACGGTGACGGAGGTGAAGGGCTTCGGGCGCCAGAAAGGGCATACGGAGATTTATCGCGGGAGCGAATACACGGTCGATTTCCTGCCCAAAGTAAAAGTGGAAGTCGTGCTCGCCGACGACATGGTCGACAAGGCGGTGAGCGTAGTCGTGAGCGCGGCCAAGACCGGAAAGATCGGTGACGGCAAAGTTTTCGTCCTCCCGGTCGAACACGCGGTCCGCATTCGCACCGAAGAGATCGGCGAGAAAGCGGTTTAGGATTTACGAAATTTGTAACAAACACGAGGGCCCGAATCGACCTAGAACTAGCGGTTCGTTCGGGCTTACGTCATTTCAACTCTCTAATCAACCACATCCAATCCTGCCAACCCATGGCCTAACGAGAAGAAAAACCGTCGGACGTCAGCAAAATGATCAAAGACCACGAGATCAAACTCGTGGATTTCAAGTTCACCGATCTGCCGGGTGCCTGGCAGCATTTCACCACCACCCTGAACGAATACAACGAAGATATTTTCACCGAAGGCCTCGGCTTCGACGGCTCGAGCATTCGCGGCTGGAAAGCGATCAACGCCTCCGACATGCTCGTGATCCCGGACCCGGCGACTGCGTGGATCGACATTTTCAACGCCGAACCGACTCTCAGTCTGATCTGCACCATCGTCGAGCCGATCACGCGCGAGCCCTACGATCGCGATCCGCGCGGCCTCGCTGAAAAGGCGGAAGCTTATTTGCAAAGCACCGGGATCGCCGACACCGCCTTCTTCGGACCGGAAGCGGAATTTTTATCTTCGACGACGTCCGCTTCAGCTGTACGGCAACAGCGCCTCCTATTTCGTCGATAGCGCCGAAGGACATTGGAACAGTGGGCGCGAGGAATTTCCCAATCTCGGTTACAAGATCCGGGCAAAGGAAGGATATTTTCCGGTCGCCCCGGCGGACACGCTTGCAGGACATCCGCAACGAAATGTGCCTCGAGCTGGAGAAGCGCCGGCATTCCGATCGAGCGCCAGCATCACGAAGTGGCGACGGCTGGCCAGGCGGAGATCGACATTCGCTTCGCGCCGCTGAAAAGCGATGGGCGACTACATGCAGTACTACAAGTACATCGTCCGCAACGTCGCTCAAGAAGCACAACAAGACGGTGACCTTCATGCCCAAGCCGCTCTTTCGGCGACAACGGCTCAGGCATGCACACTCACATTTCGCTCTGGAAAGACGGCAAGCCGCTCTTTGCCGGCAATGGTTACGCCGGGCTGAGCGAGATGGCGCTGTTCTTCATCGGCGGAATTTTGAAACACGCACCAGCTCTGACCTGCGATCACGAATCCGACAACCAACAGTTACAAACGCCTCGGTCCCGGATTTGAAGCGCCGGTCAATCTCGCTTATTCCGCGCGGAACCGTTCGGCCTCGATCCGCATCCCGACTTACTCGGCGAATCCGAAAGCGAAGCGGATCGAGTTTCGCACCCCGGATGCCGCGGCGAATCCGTACGTGGCCTTTCCGCGTTGCTCCTCGCGGGCCTCGATGGCATCCAGAACCGGATCGATCCAGGCGATCCGCTGGACAAGAATCTTTACGAGCTGCCACCCGAAGAATTGGCCAACGTGCCCGAGCGTCCCGGATTCGCTTAGGCGGTGCGATCGCCGCCCTGGAGAAGCGACCATGCGTTCCTTCTCCGCGGCGACGTTTTCAATGCCGATTTCATCAACAACTGGATCGAGATGAAACAGAAGGAATACGACGTGCTCCGGCTCCGCCCGCACCCGTTCGAATTCCAGATGTATTACGACGTTTAACGGGGAGCGCGGGCTCCAAGCCTAACTGAGCGTGGGGTCAGGACTGTTCTTGCCTGGATCCGCCCTCGCCGAGGGAAAGAGCTTGCAACCGGGCGCGGAAAGTCGGATGTTCAATCCAGTTGTGAACCTTCTCGCCTTACTCTCGAACCTTGCCGGACCGGATCTTTTTGGATCCTGCTCATTGTCCTGGTTCTCTTTGGAGCGAAGAGGCTTCCAGAGCTGCGCCAAAGGAATGGGCCAGGCGATGAAGGAGTTCCAAAAGGCCAGAACGAATTCAGTGACGAGCTGCGATAATGCCGGCACGACGACCCGGCCAAACCGGAGGTTCGTCGAGCCGATGCAACCGTTCCTCGAATCGAGAACGCTCAACGGCGCGCGAAGTTCCACCTGCCGCCCAGAGTCCAGTGGTCGAAGAGCAGCCGCCACGGCAGGCTTGATCCTTGCTCACCATTGGATGGAGATCGCGGGCTGCGATTAAAACATCCAATCTGCGGCAATCTCAGATTTCCGATGACATCGAATCCCTTTTCGACTAAGCATACCGGCTCAAAATTTCCGCACCATGCCTGAAACGATCTCCGCACCCGTATCAAAGAGATGCTGATCAAGAACCTGATGCTCCAAACTTCAGTTGATCAGATCGCGGACGATCTGCCGCTTGTTCGGCGCCGGTGGTCTGGGTCTTGATTCGATCTGATGCGCTCGAGCTTGTCGTTAGTCTGGAGAAGACTTTTGGGGTCGGCGTGCCGAATTCAGAAGTGGCCGCCCGAGTGCTGCAGACGGTGAACTCGATTCACGATTACATCATCGAGAAAACCGAACGCCCTGCGGCTTAGCCGTGACTGACTTTCCTCGACGGGCAGAGATTTTGAAACCGCTGTCAGTCTCACCGTAGCTCAGCTGCCTGCTGCCGTTTCTGCCAGATTGATCGCGTTTATCAGCTGACGATAACGCCCGAACTCGTGCCGATGCGGGGTGAAAACCAGGCGCGGCAAATGTCCCAGCTCGGGTTGATTCCGTTCCTGCGGTAAAGGCCCCGCTGCACGATTTGACCTTCCCGCAATAAATCTGCGAAGCGCTTGTTTAAGTCGGCTAGTGCCTTCTTCGTCAATGCATTAAGAATTCGGTAGACAAGCTGCGAGCCGACCCATCGGGAGAGTGATAGTTCCGGTAGAAGAGCAGAATTTCTTCGACCGCTTCCTCTACGTTGTGCGCGATTTTGATGAAGTTAAAGTCGACGTCGGAGATCAATCCCTGCCGGAGCAGATGCTCGGTCAGGAAATTCATCCAGGTCTCCCAATAGTGGCCATCCGGCCGGTCGAGCAACACGATCCGGAATGATAAGCGCCTTGCCGGTCTGCATCAGGGTGAGCGCTTCGAATCCTTCGTCCATCGTCCCAAAACCGCCGGGAAAGAGCGCAAAAGCATGCGTTTCCTTCACGAAATTGAGTTTCCGAGTGAAGAAATAGTTGAAGTTAATCAGCTTCGAATCGCCGTGAATAATCTCGTTAGGCCGTTGTTCAAACGGCAGCCGGATATTGAGACCAAAGCTGTGCTCTCGCCCGGCGCCGCGCTGAGCCGCGCCCATGATTCCATCGCCGCCGCCGGTGATGACCATAAAGTCGTGCGACACCATTCGCCGGCCAAATTCCTCCGCTTGCTTCGCCTCGGGTTCAGTCGGTGCGGTGCGCGCCGAACCAAAGACGACGACCTTTTTCTTGTCGCGATAAGGGGCGAAAACTTTGGCGGCGTAGCGCAATTCCTTAAACGCGCGATTCATTAGCTTGAGGTCGCCGGTGCCCATTTTATCGCGGCCCATTTTGAGCGCGGTGATAATCAGCTCTTCGATCAATTCTGGAGATTTCTCGACGCCCCAATCGGCCACCAATCCCCGGACCCGAGCCACGAACGCCGGGTCAATGTTTGCCGTTCGCCGGATCGGCTGATCCTGCACGGCGCTTCCGGTAAAATCCTGCACCCTGACAATTGAGCGATTTTCTACGCCGGGGAACAACGAAATTTCTGAAGACGTTAGATTGAAACCAGATCGGCGAGGATTTCATCCATATGGCGGATGGGAAGCGAGTAATGCCCCTGCCCTTCGACCAGATGGAGTTGGCAGTTGGGGAGATCTTTGCTCTAACGACTCCGCGAGCTGCCAATGGAAGCTCCGATCTTTCTTGCCGTGCCAAAGACGCACCGGGACCTGTATTTCCGAAAGCCGGAATCCCCACGGCCGGGCGTAAATCTCCGCGTCGACGAGCAACCCATCGGATGAGGCTCGCCACGCCTGACGCTGGCTCTCGAAACACGCTTCAAAGGCCTTGATGTCGCGCATCACATTGGCGTCGCACGGCTGAAGAAGTTTGAGCAGCAGCGGCCGGAAACGAACCGGAATCTTGATCGAAAGAAACGGGCGCAAGGCGTGGAAGGAGAAGCGCAGCAATTCGCGATGGCGTGGATAGAAGAAGAGCATCCAGCGATAAAGCCGAAGCAAGCCGCCAAGATCGGACAGTTCTGCGATCGGCGGCGCGCCGCTAACCACCGCAATCGCGCGAACGCGCGCCGGCATCGCCCACGCAGCCGCAAGAGCATAGGGGGCACCACCGGAAATGCCCAGGATCCAAAATTCAGCGTGCCCCAATTTATCGGCGACCTCGCCGAGCAGCGGCAGCCAGTCGAGCAGCTGCCTTTCCGGATGAAATGAGGAATCACGAATTCCCGGTCGATCGAGGAGATCATGTGCAGTCCAAGATCGCGCGCGGCCGCGTCGGTCAGCTCCGCCATCGTGCGCGAGCTTGGCCAACCGTGACAGAAGAAAACGGGCTTACCTTTTTGATCGCCGTAGTCGGAGATTGCGACCCGGCGCCCACTGTTCGTTGTCATCATTGTCGGGTCGTTAGGCATGCGCTCACAACTTAAGCGCAGCTCGCAGGGGTCGCGCCAGTGGACGGATGAAACGATGCACGCTACCTTCGCCGGAACTTTTTCGATGCCGCAGTTTTCCTATCGCGCACGCAATGCCCAGGGCGGCCTCGTTGAAGGCGTGCTCAATGTAGCGGATCGCTCCGTCGCCATTCGCCAGATCGAACAACAGAATTGCGTCCCCATTCGGGTCGAGGCGCTAAGCACTGGTCCACAGCTGGTTGATTCAAAGAGTGCCGCCGCGGCTGGAGCCCCAACGCAAAAGCTCAAGGTCCCGCACAGTCAGCTGCTCATTTTCACCGAGCAACTCGGTCACCTGCTCCAGAGCCGGGATGACGCTCGACGAAAGCCTCGGCGTTCTCGAGAAACGACTGAAACACCCGCGGGTTCAGCAGATGACGAGCGCGTTGCACCAGGCTTTGATCGACGGCCGCAGTTTCTCGCAGGCGCTCCGGGATTTCCCCGTATCTTCCCGCCGCTCTACGTCAACATGGTCGGCGCCGGTGAAGCGAGCGGCGCGCTCCCGACATACTCACCCGTGTCGTGCAACACCTGATGCAGGAAAAAACCTGCGCGACCGGGTGCAACAAGCACTGATTTATCCGGCGTTCCTCGCTTTCGCGGGCTCGACGTTGATCGTGATTTTCATCACCTTCATGGTGCCGCAGTTGACCAATTTCATGTCGCAGACTGGCGGGACGCTGCCGTTGCCGACGCGCATTCTTCTCGAGGTTCATCATCTCATCACCGGTTACTGGTGGGTTATGCTCCTCGTGTTTGTTGGCCTCGGGATCGGATTCCGCGCCTTCGTCGCGAGCGAAGAAGGGCGGATGACCTGGGACCGTTTGCGGCTTTCCATTCCCGGTTACGGCAGAATTCGGCGCCATCAGTATTACGCCCAGTTTTCGCGAACGTTAGGCACGCTGATGGAAAACGGGATTCCGTTGCTGAAAGCGCTCGACCTCGTGACAGAAATTGCTGCGAACAAATATCTGGAAACGAAACTGCGCGATGTACGCCGGGCGGTGATTGACGGCGCGAATCTCTCGAGCGCGCTCGCCAGGAGCAACTTTTTCCGGACCTGTTTACCGACATGATGGCGGTGGGCGAACAGACCGGACATTTCGCGCAGACGATGGGGACCATCGCCGATGTTTACGAGCGGGAGCTGGATCGGACGGTCAACGTGATCTCGGCGCTGATTCCGCCGGTCATCATCGTCGTCATCGCGGTCATTGTCGGTTTCGTTGTTTATAGTATTCTCTCCGCCGTCTTCGAGATGACCCACAGTTTGCAGTTCCGGCCGCACTAGTTTTCTCCCTGCCGTCATGTTGCTTCGTTTGCTCGCGCTCGCATTGCTGCTGTCCGCCATTGGACTCGTGCAGGCCCAACAGGCGTTGCCGCCGGAAGGGACGCAGGTGCTGAAATCGAGCCAGTCAGCGATCGCGGCTCCGGAGAGTGCCTGGCTCGATCTACGCCAAAGCGATTCCGCGCATTCGAAGATGCAGGCAGCGCCTGCGTGGGTGGAGTCCGGTTTCCTTTTCGTCCGCAGAATCGCGGCCAGGAAAATCCGGGAAAAGTGTCTTCCGACTTCGCCTGAGCCAGCCTAGCGAAGACTGCCAGCTGCTCCACTTCCGGCTTTACTTCGACGATCTGCCCTAACGAACAACCGGAGTTGATCGCCTGGGATGAATCCGGCAGCCAGATCCTGCATTCCGGTTCGTTAGGCCAGGGCGCCGGCCTGGCCACGTCCCGAGCACGATTGTGCCGATGATTGGGGTAACTGCAATCGATATCGAAGTCCCGGGCAACGGCCGCTCGGTGCGAGGCGCGTATCTCGACTGGATGAAGTCCAGCCAGGTAATGCGCCCGATTCATGCAGAGCAGGGAAAACTGGCGGCGGATCCCTTCGGCGGACCCGCAACCCTCCGGACGAGTGAGGAAGACAAGGAAATTTACGGCACTGTGACCGCGCCATTGACGACCGAAACGGTCCCGATGGGTTCGAGCCTGCAAATGCGGCTGCTTTTCAATTTGGATTGGAGCGCAACCGCTCGTCGCTCTTCTCACCTTCGAAGTGGCCAGCCCGCAGGTCGAGGCGCCACCGGAAATTTATGTGAATGGAGAAGATCTGGGCCCGGCTTCACTTGTCCTGCCAGATCTGGCCGATCCTGCTTATCGCGGGCTTTCGCTTTCCCTCCTCCAGACGATGAAATTTCAGTACACCGGCTGGGTCCGAGCGCAGAAGATCGTGCCCGCCTCCCTGTTGAAGGTGGGGACGAATGATGTGATGATTCTGGCGAGGCGCCGGAACTTCAACCTCGGCGGTAAGGCAAACGCAGATTCAACTAAAGTATCTCTGGGATAAATCGGATTACCTGCTCGAGCCGTTGAAGTAAACCCCCGCCGCCAATTGTATATGCGCAACAACCAAAGTGGTTTCACCCTGCTCGAGATCATGCTCGTGGTCACGATCATCGCGCTCTTGCTCGGGACGGCGATCTACAAACTTTCCGGCAACGTCGAGTATGCGCGGCATAACCGGGTCGCGGCTGACATCCAGAGCATTTCCACCCAGCTCAAGCTTTACGAGAGCATGAACGGCTTTTATCCAACAACCGAGCAAGGCTTGGAAGCGCTGGTCGTGCAGCCGAGCACCGATCCCCAACCCCAGCGGTGGTATCAGTTGTTCAAGGAAATGCCGAAGGATCCTTGGAACAACAATTACATCTACGTCAATCCGGGAGGAAAACCCGAGTGGTTACGATCTTTACTCCCCTGGCCAGGATCGGAAACCGGACACGCCGGACGACGATTGGGGAAATTAGATCAGCAGTTGAGTTGCTCGCAAGTTGCGCCTAACGATCCCGACGGGACCGAAAGGTCACGGTCTACTGGTCTATCAAGTTCTGAGTCGTCGTCGTCGTCTTCCAACGCTGCTAGCATTATTTTGCGGCTGAGGTGCCGGCTGGGGCCGCGTCGTGGGCGACGCGCGTGACGAATCACCCCGCGAGTATGCGGAGCCGGGGTTGGGATCTGCGGCACCGGCATTGGTCGCTGCACCGGCGGGGAATGTTAGGCCGCGCTCCGGCACCGGCGGGATGACCAGCAATCGCCGGCTGCGGTTGTGGAACGGGATTCTGAATCCCCTGGCTCAAGAGCGCTTCGTTAAAGGTCAGAGTCGCGAACTGCCCGTCCTTTGAAATGGTAACTTTCGTTTCCCCTACCCGATCGGACCATTGAATGTTTGAGATCGTATAGCCATCAACGGCTTCGCGTGTGTTCAAGTATTCCTTCAGGTTCTTGTCGATCGTCAGAAGCAATGGTGACGAAATCGCCATCGGTGGAATGAGCGGCATTGGCCACGTAGAGGTCCTTCGCGAAATCCGGTTTCGTCTCGGTCTGCGCGCTCGCGGTCGCGACCGCAAAGAAGCGTTTCAACATCGGTGCGTAATGCGAGAACGGCTCCGTCTTGGGCGAAATCATCCTTTGCCCAACCGTTAGTCGTTAGGCAAAAGATGCCGGCGGCAACAAGAATCAGCGTTTTCGTTTTCATTATCGCTTTCCTGTCGGGGCGAACCATTTTGCTATCTTGAATCGGCCCTCCATGACCGTCGGATCGTTGGCGTCAACCATCAAGCTGACGTTTTCAAAAACATTGAAAGCCTCCGGCCGCTGCGTGTCGTAGAGAAAATGAACGAGCGGTTCCCAGCCGCTCTTGGTCTCAAAGGTGGCGGAGATCGATTGATGTGAAGAGGTATTTTCAACCGGCCCAATCTGGGGATTTTCTACCTGAACATTGTAGCGGCCGGCGATTTCCTTCGACTCGGGTAAGGAGGGAATGAACCTTCCGCCGGGTTGGTCGAGCTGGTCTGGTTTTTCTTCACCCAGTCAGCCCGCTGTTTCCACATCTTTTCTTCCGCGAGATAAACCTCCTGCGCGGCGCGTTCGGCGCGCCGATCGGCGATATTGGGTGCGCGCGTCCGCACTCATCCCGAGGGAGTGCATTCCAGATGAAAAAGTTCACGAAGAGAAGAGGACGCCGGCGACCGCGAACGCGAGGCGGCGCTCCCGTGGGTTCATGCGTTGAAGCCAATTGCTCCCGATCATTTGACCTTGCCTCTCAATCGGAATTGCGCGTGATCGTTAGGCAAGATTCGCGGAGTTTGCAGATTGAAACTGAAATGCTGGAGCTGGGGATCCTTCTTTACCTTCTCGGCAAACTGATAAGCAAGTGCGGCCGAAGGCGCTTCTCCCTGAACCGAAAGATTGCGAGCCGATTGTTCGTAAACCGTGATCCGCACTTCAGGGTTTGGCAGACTTTCGAAAAGATGGAGCAAAACTTCGATCGGATAATAATGTGGATCGATCGTCGGCGAGAGCGCCTTCCAATTGGTCTCGGTATTCCTAATAAAGTCGACGTTTGGCTGGTCGAGCTTGATCACGTTTTGCAAATGGCCAACCTGAAAACGAATGATCGCGACATAGAGGGCGAAGAGGAGGAAAATGGCGCCGTAGATCCCTCCGGCCCAGAGCAAACGCTTGCGCCACTCTTCCCGCCTAACGATGGCGGCGCGCTGCTGGCGCCATCCGTCCGGCGCGAGATCGAGTTTCACTTTTGCCGGCGGCGTCTCCGTCCGCATCAGGTCGGGCCGCTGCTCAAAGGCGCGTTCGACAGTGTCGCGCAACGGGAGGCAATTCTCGTCCAGGAGCACTTTGGGGAAAGAGGTATCGATTCCTTGCAGTTCTGCGGTTAAGGCCAGCTGTGGCAAATCGCGTTGCAGACCTTCAGCCTCGACCGCATCGAGAATCCGCGTGAAACTCAGCTTGCCGTTCTCGCTGATCGCTGAAACCAGCTTCTCGCCTTCGCGATAGATGATTAGCGCCCGTCCTCCCGCGGCGTGCGACGCGGCGCGCTGCGCCGCGTAAACGGTGACTTGTCGCGGAATGCAGCCACGATTCAAGAGCGGACCGGCCAGTTCGTTAAGGCGCGCGTTGTGGATCGCAACCGAGGAGATGACGCTCTCATTCTCGGTTTTTCGATCACTTCAAAATCACTCGTCACTTCCTCCGGCGGATAGGGAAACGCTTTCTCGACCTGCAAGCGCACCATGCCTTCAAACTCGGAAGGGTCGACCGTCGGCAGACGCAAACGTTGCGCGATCACCGCATTAACGGGCAGTCCCAGGACAATATTGTCGCCGGTGTTGAGCAAGGCCGCCGCTTCGTTGAGATCAGCAACACTGAGCACTTCCCACGATCCATTGCCGGCGCGGACGCGGACCACATTCCAACCGTCGCGGGATGGCGCTAGAAAGACAGGTTGAGATGCGGCTTCGATATTAGAGTTCCTTCCAACGAATCAACTGGGGCGTGGTGCTCTTCCGAATGATCATTTGGATTGTGCGCGTGACGTCGCCCGACTTCCCCAGACCTAACGACTCGCACAACCTGGTCTTTGAACCCGATCAGGCCGGAAAGCTGCGCAAATTGATCCGGTGTGAAGCCGAGTGCAACCCTAACCTGATCGAGCGACTCAAAGACCGGATCGTCGTCAGTGCCGTCGATTCCATCGGGGCCGCGGCGCAGTTCGAGAAAACGATCGACAATCTGTTCGTTGAAACCCGGAAGTGAGAGGAGCACATCTCGCGAGGCCCAGACCAGATCCACCGGGCCACTGCTGTAGAGAGTGAAATCATCCTCCCAGCCCGGACGCGAAGTAAATTTCTCCCAGCCTTTGACCTCTTTCAGTTCCTCAATCCGCTGCAGGAGCGCGTTCTTCGGATGATAGGTTTCGTCCGCTTCCGCCCCGTTAAGCCGCGGCAGGTCATCCGGGTCGACGAAATCAAGCAGGCAATCGATCATCCGGTCACGCTCGTTTATGTCGATCCCTTTGATTTCGAGATAACGCCGGAGAATGTCGAGGCGCGCCGGATCCTCGCCCGACACAATCCAGTTGATATGCAAGCGGCCCCCTTCCCCAACAATCCGGGCATCGAAGCGTTGATACTTGCCTAACGACCCGTGGAGCACGGTCGAGCCCGGCTGCACTTGCGGATCGAGGGCAATCTCCGCGCCGGAGGAGGCCATGGCTTCGGCTTCCAAGACGCGATTGGCGTTGCCGTTGATCGCAAACCCCGAGCTGATATCGAGCGCCCACGAAATAATCATCGCACTCAGCAATAGGAGAGCCCACAGCGCGAGCATCAAGGCCGCTCCGTTCCGCGTCCGCTGGATCTTTCGTCTCATCAAAGCGGCGTCCGGCGAAGAGGCAGCACGGCCACCCACGGGACCGAGCCGCCAACCCGGGTGATCGTTAGGCGAACAAGGTGTGGCAGCGTCCCGCGGTCGGTCCAGCGATCGACCCAGGCATTGAGTCGTGGATCAAAATAACGAATCTCCATGCTCGCCACGTTAGTAAGTAGAGGCACCCAGATCTTGTTTTCTTCCACTGGCTTGGTGTCGTCCTCCGATTCCCGACCACGCCCAGCTCCATCGCGTTGCTTTTTTCCATCGGGCGAAGCCGAAGCGTGACCGAGCATTCGCCAGAGGCGTAATGAGTGAACAATCCCGGCCCGGCCTCGCAAATCCAGGTCAGTTCATCGCGGGGACGGCCTTCAAACTTAAACGGCTCGCCCAGGAGCATGCCTTGACCCGCGGGCAATTCCTGCGAACTGCTCGGTGAGCACCCGCGCGAGTGAGGAATAACCAGCGTCCACCTCCGCCAGCTCCGTGGACAGACGCACGGCGATTAGGTTGGCGCTGACGAAACGAAAGATCGCAAACGCCATCATGCCCAGGATCGCGACCGCGAGCGTGATCTCGAGCAGCGTAAGCCAGCCCGGCGCTTGCCTTTAGCCCGCGCGATAGACATAAAAACACGAGCTGCTTGTTCTGCTGGACTCCGTTGCGCGCCCAAATCGCCGTCAAGCGTGACACGGGTAATTCCCGTGATGATGGTGTTATCCGGCTCTTGTAACTCTTCTGGCTTGCTCTTCTGCACCAGCTTGACGATTCCATAGCCGGTATCGACCTTTTCCTCCTTCGAAGCATCCGGATGCACCGGGCTCGATTGAATCTCGCCATCCGATTGGGCCAGAACCAGCCGGACGCGATTATCTTCTTCGCTTAGCATACTGGCATTGAGGCAGTTCTCGACCGAGCGACCGAGCGCGAGTGCTCTGATAATAAAAACGGCGAGGCCGAGAAGAACTTCGTAGAGTGCGAAGCCGCGACGTGAATCTCCTACCTTGCAACATAACGAACGATCTCCGGCCGCGCGGTCAGCGGCGAATAATTCACCTCCCACGCGCCCGGCGGCCCTTTGAATTTCACGTTCGCCGGTCTCGCAGGTTCCCGATGGCCAAAAGGTCCATTGCGCGAATGGACCTTTCTGGAGAGCCGCGGGCAGGCGCAGGACATAGGCATAACCTTTGTCCAAATTGAGCTGCGTAGTGGAGTTGGTCGATTCTCCTTCCACCAAAGCTTCCGGTCGAAGGACAATCGTACGCTTTTGCCATTCGATGACGTAGTTTCTCGCTCTTTCACGCTTCGTTCCTGGGCGTTGCGCACAAAGCTGATTCATCGCATCGAGCGAACGTTGGAGCCGACGATTTGCCAGGCACGCCGCTGATGCTCGGGAGCGCCAGCAGGAGCAAAAGCATAGAATGAAAACCGAGATCACGATCTCGATCAGAGTGAAGCCACGCCGCCTTGCATCGGTCCGATTTTACGACGGCATGGGGAAAATCACAACCAGCCCGGGCAGCCCACTCCTTCGCATTTCGGCCGAATGGAGCCAGCCCGGAGTGCAAGAAAACGCTAGAAAAAGACAAGCCGCCATCAGCAACGGCTCTTTTCCTTGTGATAAGCTCGTAACGTGCTGACCACTACCGCCGAGCCGCCGGCACACGCTATCGATACCGACGAGCTGCCAATGATGCGGCTCCGCCGGTGCACAAAATCGCGCTCTATCTTTGCCGCGCTCGTGGTGGTCGGCTTGATGACCTGGCAGGGCCTCGCCGTCGGCGGCTCACCTGATCCCACACGCGCGAACGCCACCCGCAGCGTCGCCATCCTCGACATCGGCATCCTCGCTCTTCCGCGAAGGCCTGAGTGCATTCTCGTCCTCGCCGCGATCACTGCGAGCATGACCGGCTCGCGCCGCCACTGTCGCAGACCCGTCGCACTGGGCGCGGGCCTGCGCGTTCCTCGCCAGCCTGGTCACCTGACAATTGCCGTGCGCATCATGAGCGCGCTTTCCGACAACGTTTCCGCGCTCAACCTTCAGGCCGCCACTGGTTTGCTTGCTGTGGTTGTCCTGCTTCGTGATCATGAACTGGTTTTTCCACAAGATCTATTGGGGCGGCTGGATTCGGGCGCACAACCGCCGCCGAAAAACCTTCTCACTTCCGGCACGGTCGGCGGGCGCCTCGCAAACCCGTCTGATGTGGGCCTGATCCTCCTCGGCTTTACCTCGCTTTACCGCGAAGGGTTTGAAGTCGTGCTTTTTCCTGCAAACCTACAACCTTCGCCTCGGTGGCGCGGTCGTTCTGCAAGGCACGCCTCATCGGGCTTACTCTCACTACCTTGGTCGCGGTGTTGACCTTTGTCATGCAACAGCGCTTGCCCTATCGCAAGATGCTGATCACAACCGGGATCCTGCTCGGTGGCGTTCTCCTTGTCATGGTGGGCGAACAAGCGCAGGAAATGCAGCTGGCGCATTGATTGCAGACCACCCCTGTTCCCGCCTTGGAGAATGTGATTCCCGATTGGGCAGGTCTTTGGTTTGCCGTCTTCCCCACTTACGAAACTCTGATCGCGCAAGGGCTTGCCGCCGTCATTGTGATTGGATCTTATTTCGCAGCCCGCCGGGTTCGCTGCACGGCCGATCTCGGCTGACGATTTCCTCCGGGGATAGGCGAAGTGACTTTGCCTAACGACGTCATTTTCTTTGCCAGCGCCGCGCAATTTCGCCGCTGGCTGCGACGGAACCACGTCAGCACGAAAGAACTTTGGGCCGGCTATCACCGCAAAGCACACGGGTCGCCCCAGCATGACCTGGCAGGAGTCCGTCGATGAAGCCCTCTGCGTCGGTTGGATCGATGGGATCCGCAAACCGGATCGATGAGGATCGTTACACCATTCGCGCTTCACTCCGCGGCGAAAAGGGAGCATCTGGAGCGCGATCCAACATTCGCCGCGTGCAAGCCCTGACTAACGAAAAGCGGAATGCAGCCCGCCGGGCTCAAGGCTTTCGCTCTTCGAATCGAAGCAACAAATCCGCCATTTATTCCTATGAGCAGCGGAGCTGAAAATTTACCCCGGGCGTATGCCGACCGAAATGCGCCGCAACCCGGCGGCGTGGAAACACTTTTTCGCTGCAGCCACCTTCCTATCGCAAGATGGTGGTTTGGTGGGTCGTAAGTGCGAAAGCAGGTAGAAACGCGGCGAAAGCGTCTCTGGCGAAACTGATTGCCGCTTCCACACGTGGCGTCCGCCTGTAGGCCTTTGCTCTGACTCACGATCGTTAGGCTTAACGAATCGGATATCCCGGGGGAGCGTGCTTTGCGCGAGTTAATGCCTACATCTTGCCGCTTGGCTCATCCCGGACATTCCAGTTGAAGGGCGGCGGATCAGTTCCACACTGTGCGATGCGAAAAATTGTCGGAAGCCTGCTTCTCTCTCTTTCCTCGGCCTAACACCGCTAGGCGGCGCCAGGCGCCCGAAGCATCCTTCGCCGACGGCCAGCCCGACGCTTTCGCCATCGGCGGCGATGAACCCGTTCGGAGCTGCCGGGGCCACAACCGCGGCCGAAAGCAAAGCCAGCGAGGCAAAGCCTGCCGACGCGAAGGCTCCGGCAAGGCCGAGCCGAAATCCGAACCCAAGCCGGAAGTCAAACCACGGTTCGATTCCAAGCTCTGGAGCGGAATGCAATGGCGCGAGGTCGCGCCCTATCGCGGAGGTCGCGGGTCGCGATCGAAGGCGTCCCGGCGAGCCGAACACTTACTATTTCGGCGCAGTCGCCGGCGGCATGTGGAAAACCACCGACGGCGGCGCCAACTGGAAGCCGATGTTCGACAAGCAGCATTCCACCTCCTCGATCGGCGCCCTGGCGGTCGCGCCGAGCGATCACAACACGATCTACGCCGGCGCCGGTGAGGCGGCGCTGCGCGGCGAATATCACCTATGGCGACGGCGTTTATAAGTCCGTCGATGGCGGCCGCAATTGGCGCAATGTCGGCCTGAAAGACAGCCGCCACATCGGCGCGATCATCGTGCATCCGGAAAATCCGGACATCGTTTTCGTCGCCGCCGCTGGGCATGCCTATGGGCCTAACGACGAAGCGCGGAATTTTTCGCACGACCGATGGCGGCAAGACCTGGACGAAAGTCCTGAGCAAAGACGAAAACACCGGCGCGATCGATGTCGTTTTCGACCCGCACAATCCGAACACTCTGTTCGCCGCGCTCTGGCAGGTGCGCCGGCAGCCGTGGTTTCTTTCCAGCGGCGGTGAAGGGAGCGGGCTCTATCGCTCCACCGATGGCGGCAATACCTGGCAACATTTGCAAGGGACATGGTTTGCCGGAAGGCATTCTCGGCCGCATCGGCGTGACCGTTTCGGGCGCCGATTCTGATCGGGTTTACGCGATCATCGAGGCGAAAGGAAGGCGGCATCTTTAAGTCCGAAGACGGCGGCGATAACTGGACGAAGATCAATGACGACCTTCGCTTTCGCCAGCGTGCCTGGTATTTCAGCAAGATCTATGCGGACCCGCAGCGCGGTCGACACTCTCTATGTCGTGAACACTGGACTCTTCCGCTCGGTCGATGGCGGCAAGACTTTCAATCTACTTCCCGCGCGCCATGGCGATCATCACGGGCTTTGGATTGATCCGAAGGATCCGCAGCGGATCGCGAACGCCAACGACGGCGGCGCGCAGCGTCTCGATCGATGGCGGCGAGACCTGGTCGACGGTGAATAACCAACCGACCGCGCAGTTCTATCACGTCGCGGTGGACAACGCGTTTCCGTATCACATCTACGGCGCGCAACAGGATAACTCCAACGTCGGCATCGCGAGCCGCGGCGAGAGCGGCGTGATCGCGCGCGAAGACTGGTTCCAGGCCGGGGGCGGCGAGTGTGGCTTTGTCGTTCCCGATCCGCGCGACTGGCACATCATCTATTCCAACAACGAGGGCTACATCACGCGCTACGACAAAACGACGGAGCAATACCAGGACTTGAGTGTCTGGCCGCTCGATAACTCGGGACATGGCGCGAGCGATTTGAAACATCGCTTCCAGTGGATCTCGCCGCTCTTGCTTTCGCCGCACGATCCGGACACGATTTACACCGCCGGTGAAGCTGTCTTCAAGTCCACCGATCAGGGTCACAGCTGGACGGCGATCAGCGAAGACCTCACGCGTAACGACAAAAGCAAACAAAAACCGAGCGGCGGTCCGATCCAAAACGACATCACCAGCGTCGAGTATTACGACACGATTTTCGCGCTCGCCGAGTCGCCGCTGAAGAAAGGAATGCTCTGGGCGGGCACCGACGATGGCCTGCTCCACGTGACGACCGATGATGGCGCGACCTGAGCTCGAGTCACGCCGAACATGCCGGAGTGGAGTCCATGTGAGTCTGATCGATCCGTCGCACTTCGATGCCGGCGGCGCCTATGTCGCGGTCGATCGTCATCGACTCGACGATTTCAAGCCTTACATTTTCAAGACTAACGACACTGGACGTAACTGGACCGCAATCACGAACGGCATCCCGGACGGCGCCTACGTGCACGCGGTGCGCGAAGATCCAAAGCGGCGAGGACTTGCTCTACGCCGGAACGGAACTGGGCGTTTACGTTTCGCTTCGACGACGGCGCGCATTGGCAATCGTTGCAATTGAATCTGCCCGACCTCGCCGATTCACGACCTGGTGGTGAAGGATGACGACCTTGTGGTGGCGCACTCACGGCCGCTCCTTCTGGGTGCTCGATGACCTGCACGCCGCTGCGCCAGGTCAACGACCAAATCGCGCGAGCCGTCATGAACTTTACTCAGCCGCAGACCGCGGTCCGTCTCCATTATCCCGAGGAGATCGACACGCGACCAGCCGGCCGGGACCAATCCGCCCGCCGGGCGCGATCATCGATTACTACTTTAAGGATAAGCCCTGAAGGGTGAAGTCACACTCGAAATTCTTGACTGCGCAGGGCAAGCCAGTCCGCCACCTCTCAAGCAAGGAAAAGGAGGACACGAGCAACCGCCGGAATGGCCCGACCAGGTGGAAGCAGCTGAAAACGATTCCCGCGAAAGCGGGCATGAACCGCTTCGCCTGGGACCTGCGCTACGACGAGCCCAGTGCAAACGCCGGGCGCCTTTTATGCATGGCAGCGGACCGCGCGGGCCGCTCGCCTTGCCGGGTGACTACCAGGTGAGACTAACGGCCAACGGCAAGAGCCAGACGGCGCCGCTTCATCTCGCAATCGATCCGCGCATCAAGGGCGCCGAGGCAGGCATGACAAACGTTCGGCTTTCGAGCTAGGGTGAAGTGACGGCGCTTCTCGCAGCTGCATCAGGCGATCAACGAAATTCGCGAGACAAGAGTCGCAACTCGAATCGCCTGCGCAAGCGCTTCGCCGATCGAAGGAGTCACTCAAGCCCGCGCTGGCCGCGGCCGACGAGATGGAAAAGAAAATGTCGGCGATCGAAGAGAAAGCTCATCCAGGTGAAGATGAAAAGTTCGGAAGGAAATCTCGTTCTATCCCGAATCAGCTGAACGAAGAGTTCTATACCTTTAGCCGGGTGATTGAAGCGGATGCCGCACCAACGGAGCCACAGTTAGAAGTCTTCAAGCTGATGGAGCAACGACTCGACGATCAATTAAAGGGTTGGGTCCAGATCAAGAATGACGATGTCCGAAAGTTAATGCACTCATCAAGGCCGCGGACATTCCGGCTTTGAGTGTCTCCTCGACGGCGCATCCGCCACCGGTCTCGCCTTCGTCGGCTTCCACCGAGCCAGGTCCGGCAAGCGCCGTACCCACGGCGGCAACCCTATCCCCAACCCGCATACGGCGCGGTCTCCGGAGACCTCACCCTGGGACAGCCAACGCGGCCCACAGCTGCGGCAATCAATGACTGCCGACGGTTCGTCTTTGCCCGTCGCGCCGACGGAAGAGTCGCCGATTCCTGCCCCCGCCGGGTCACCGCCGCGCCATTAACGTCGTTGTAGCCGGCATCGATGATCGCTGGCCCCGCCTCTAAGTTGTAGCCGGGGCGTCGACGCGGTTCCCATGGCATAATCGCTTACTTTGTATTGTTTTTTGTCAGTGCCTGAACAGATGCACACTTGTCCACGCGCAGAGAGATTGAATGGCGAATATGGCTTGGCCGTGCTAGGCCTAAGGCCGGCACCATCGAATTCGAGGAAAAAGTGATTAACCCGATAAGAGCAGGATCGTTCATCCGGATGACTCATTCCCATTCGCACCAGATTGATTTCGGCCGGGCTTTTGCGCATCGGAATTCTGCTCAATACCGGGTTCATCGTCGCGGAGTGTCTTTGGCTTACTGAGCGGCTCGCTAACTCTGTTGGCGGATGCCGGACACAACCTCAGTGACGTCATGGGTCTGCTCATCGCCCAGGGCGCGACTCAGTCTCCGAACGCCGTGGCCCGACGAACGATTTACCTATGGCCTGCGACGCACTTCAGTTCTGGCCGCGCTCGCGCGAATGCGATTCTTCGCTTCTCGTCAGTGTCGGGGCAATCGCCCTGGGAAGCGATTCGCCGTCTGCGCGAGCCGGCCGCCAGTCGCTGGCCTAACGATGATCTGGGTCGCGGCCCTCGGCGTATGTGATCAACGGTATCACCGCCTGGATGTTCATCGGCGGCCGCAAACGCGATCTCAACGTCCGCGCCGCTTTCATTCACATGGCGGCGGATGCGGCGTCTCGGCCGGCGTAGTCGATGGCGGGCTTCATCATCCTTCAGCACGGGTTGGTCGCTGCTCGATCCGATCCAGCAGTCTCGTAATTGTCGTGATCATCCTCATCGGCACCTGGGGACTGTCTGCGCGATTCCATTAATCTCGCGCTCGACGCCGTGCCCCGCGGGATCGATCCAGGAGCGGTGAAAGATTTCCTCGAGCAACTACCCGGCGTCGCGGAGATCCATCATCTCCATGTCTCGGGGCTTGAGCACGACCGAGACGGCCTGCACCGCCCACGTCGTGAAACACGAACCGGAACTGGACGATCGACTTGCTCAAAACCATCGCTCACGAGTTGCACGAGCGCTTCGGGATCGAGCACACCACGATTCAATTTGAGCGCCGGGACGCAGACGATTGCCCGACCGAACACGAGACTCACACCACGCGTCATGAGCGACGCCCGATTTGACAAAGCGCGTCCTGCTCTGGCCGCCGGGCGCGGCACCCGAATGCGGGAACTGACTAATGATTTGCCCAAGCCAATGATCGAGGTCCGGGCAAACCGATCCTGCAACACATCATGAGGGTCTGCGCGACGCGGGAATAACACAATTCCTCCTCATTGTCGGTTATCGCCAGCAATACGTAACTGAACGAAGCA
>ERZ1370068.244-contig-1022_pt1 | contig 24516 bp, 29 predicted proteins | sample MGYA00561227_ERZ1370068 | MGnify/ENA primary metagenome ERZ1370068 (study PRJEB38410, sample SAMEA6850437) | metagenome | study: Metagenomic assessment of the ecological functions of the soil: analysis of the soil microbiota associated with the...
GCCGGTCCTGCTTGAAGACGGCCATGGCCTTGGCGAAGACGGCGCTGTTGAGAATGTTGATCTTCTTCTGGGCCGCCTGCCGCTTGACGGCCATCGGCGGCGGCCAGCCGGGACGCGATCTTGCCCTGCTGCTGCCGCGCTTGCCTTGGCCCGCTGTGCCGCCGCGACCGCCGCGACCATCTGGCCGACCCGGTCGCCGTTCTGCGTGCTGCAAGCTGCTGCATGATCGCGGCGCGGCTGATCAGGTTCTGCGCGTTGCTGCTCGTCAGCAGCGACAGCGTGCGTGGCCAGCCCGTTGTTCATGTAGCTCTGGGCCGCGAGCTGGCCGATGCTGAGCTGTGGCGGCGCTGAGCCGGACGATGTCCTGGGCGTAGGTGCGCTGCGCGACCTTGCGCCTCGGGTACGCGCCTGGCTGAGCTGGATGCGGAGCCCGTTAGTACTGCTCGTCGAGCGAGTTGATCTCGTTCGAGCAGCGTCGCGCGCCTTGGCGACCAGGCTCTTGAGGTCCGGGCATGGGCTGTCCCGGTGCCGCGGAGCCCAGGCCACTGGGAGAACGAGGCTGGCCAGAGCGGCCGCCCCGATCAGCACGGCCGTCCGCCGCCAGACGCGGCCAGTGGTGCCGCTGGCGATGAGCCTGCCGTGGATCACTTTGGTTATGCCTGACGGGAGGCACGTGCTCCACGTGAGCTCCTCTCCTCGAGCGCCTGCGTCTCGCCCGGAGGATCCGGGGTTCATGCGCTGGGCGCGGGACGTCAGCCGCGGGATCACGTCTGACTCGCGCCGAATATTAACGGTGCGCCAACGGCCTGGAGGCCGAATGAGTGAAACTTTGCGATGAGAGTTTGGCTGTGGAAGGCTTCGGAATGCCGGGGCGGCCTGGTTCACGCTCGCGCAGGTGGCGGATTCAGCAGACTGGATCGGAATATTTGCAGGTCAGAGCACGCCGATGGCCTCTCATCTATGGACGTGATTGGCACGTGATGTACGCGAAAGTTTTGCGGCACCGGTCTCGCAGGCAATCCGTGATTGCGGCGTGACGTTACGTGGAGCCATTGTTCGCTGGTTGCGTTGGGCAACTCGGCCCGCGATGGCCACGGCGATCGGGAGGGCCCGGCTGGCCTTTGAGCGGGGGCCAGTCGTCGCTACAGAGTCAGTGCCTGTCGTCGCCGGGGAGCAGGCTGCGCTGCATGGGAGCAGGGATGGCTGTAACTGGGGGGCGAGGCTTGTCATGGCAGGGATATGCTGGTTGTCGCCGGGGACGGGGGCGGGCTAGCGGCGGGCGCGTCGTGGAGCATCGCAGCAGCTGTTGAACGGGTGGTGATCGTGGCCGGGGCGGAGTCTGCACAGCGCCCGCTGAGCGTGTGCCGATCGCGACTGGGGCGGAGTGGCCGCTTAGCGGCGCCGCTGAACCGGATACCGATGGTGGCCGGGCGAAGCGGCGCAGCGGCCGCTGGGATTGGGGTGCCGCTCGTGGCGGGCTGCGGCAGCCGGTGGACGGTTCGCGGTGGCAAGGCGAGCTCCCGATGGCTAGCAGCGGAAGTGCGTGGTGACGGAATGGTCGCCGGTGGGCTGGCCGCCGGTCGGAAGCGGGCGCCGCTGGCAATGGCGGCGGGCTCGGAAATCCACGCGGGCCGAGTCGACTGCGGCTGGCGTCCGACTCGCGGCGAGCGGACGACTGGCGGCGCTGGCGCCGCTGGCGTCCGGTCGTGGCGGGCTGGCAGCGATCGTGTGCAGGCGGCGGTCCGGCGGTGGCTGGGCTGGCTGCCGCCGCGCGCTCAGGGTGTGCGGGCGATGGAGTATGCGATCAGACGTGCGCGGACCCGGGACGTGCGGGCAGCGTCGGCACTGGTGAACTGACAACGTCCGGTTCCGGGCGGCTGCTCGCCAAGGCCACAGTCACTCTGTACGAGGACGTGCAGGAGTTCTGCGATCGCCGAACGCGCGCGACGATGGCCAGGTGCTTGGCTGCGGCGCGCTCTTGCACGTCATGTGGGAGGACCTCGCCGAGATCCGGACTATCGCGATGCCACCCGGATTGCCAGGGAAAAGGCATCGGCCACCGGCTGGTGGAGGCGCTACTGGGCAGCGCGTGAACTGGAGCGTACGCCGGGTATTCGTCCTGACCTTCGCTGTTCGATTTTTCGCAGGGCATGGTTCAAGCAGATCGACGGTTCGCCCGTCTCACGCACGAGGTGTATGAGAATTGCCCGCTCCTATGACGAGGGGTCGCCGGGTTCCTCGACCTCGACCGAGTGAAGCCCAACACGCTGGGCAATACCCGCATGCCCGCTCCACCTCTGATCGCTCGGGTACGACCTGCGCCGCGTGGTGGGCCGTAGACGCGCGTCGGCCATAGGCGTGCGTGGCCATAGGCGCGCGGGCCACAGACGTGCGGGGGCCATAGGCGCGTTGGGCCATAGGCGCGTTGGGCCATAGACGTGCGGGAGCGCCAGACGTGCGTGAGCCATGGGCGCGGAGCTGTGATAGACGCACGAGGCCATGGAACTGCCAGACGCCGAACCTGCGCCGACCGGGCCAGTGGTATGCCCTCGGGAGTCACACTGCACCGGCGACCCGCTGCAGGGCGTGATCCAGGTGAAGCCGCGCGGCTGTTCAGTTGCCAGCCATTCTCCTGTTTGACTTGATGATGCCTACGACAGGGGCTGGCCCCAGATTGCACGAGCACGTGGCCCGCCCGGGCGGTGGTATGGGATCGGAGTGGTCCAGGTCCGAGTTGCCAGGCTGGTTGCTTATGATCCTGGAAACCGGCAGGTCTGGTCCCGCGCGCATGGATGATGGCTTCCTGGCAGCCGGGTGGACGGGACGATGATTGCGTGTTCGTGATCCGCGTGAGAGCAGGTACCTTGAGCTGTCCGCCCGGTGAGCGGGAGTCCCGCGTGCCGCCCGGGCATGCGCTCGCCGGGCCGCGATCTGTGCGCGGCTTTCAGCATGCCAGCCAACCTGCCTCGGCCCGATCTCTGCCCAATCGCGGAATCCCGCGAGCCGCATCCTCCGTGAGCCGCATCCCGCGCCGCGGGGCTCTCTGTGCCGCGTCGCTCGGTGCGGTATCCCTGCGCGCGGTCTCTCTTGCGCGCCGCGTCTTCGCCCGGGACGCCGATCGCGAGCTGCGGACCGCAGGTCGAGCAGGTCGGCGGGGACGGTGACGGTGACCCGGTCGATCAGGGCCCACGGGACCGCCGGGGGTGCGCAGGATTTTAAGCCGTCCGTCGCATCCGGAGAGCCAGCGCCTTGACCGGCGTGGCCTGCGGATGCGCGCCACGCAGATGAACTCGCCCGATGAACTCGTGACGATGACCCTCCCATTCGGCGCGTGGATCGTCGGCGCTTACCGCGATCTGCCGCGACACCTGGCGGGTGACGTGGCCCCCAGCCAGCACACGGTTCCCGGCTCCGAGTCGACATCCCGACCAGCGTTTCCGCCAGGGCACCGTCATCGTCACACGGTGCCGGGTTGTCCGGGCGGGACAGCCGGAGAAAGTGCACATCGTCATGCCCCGCGTAATCCGGGCCACGGGCTGGCGCTGGCTGCCGCGTGTCCCCGGGCCCGCTCTCGCTCTCCCGGTCGGGCGCTGTTCCTCGCTCCGCTGCGGTATCGCGGCCTGCGTGCTCGTCCCCGCTCGGCCGCGGTCTCCTCAATCTGCGGCTCGTCCCCGCTCGGCCGTGGTCTTGTGGTCTCGCTGCTTGGCCCTGCTCGGCCGCGGTATTCCAGTCTGCTGCTTGGCCCCAGCCCGCGGCGGTATCGCGTCCCGCTGCTGGTCTCCGCTCGGCCGTGGTCTCCCGGCTTGTTCCAGCTGCCGGTTCCGCCTCTGGTCTCCCTGGCCCGCCGCTGCCCCTTGATACCTGATGGTCCCCCGGTCTGCGGCGGCCCCTGGGTCTGTGGTGGCGCGATGGCCCGCTGGCTTCTGCCTCGACATATGGCTCCCGCCAGCCGGGGCGTGCCCCTATTCGCCGGAGGGTGCTGTTCATCTCGTGGCCCATCGCTGCCTCCGGAGATCCCGCCTGCCCGGCCCACTGTCGCCAGGACCCGCCGGCCGGTCCATCATCGGTCGGCTGCGGCGGGACCGGGGAGCCCCGGGATCCTCCTGGGGCGGCGGGATGAAGGGAAGCGCGTTCAGGAGGCAAGCCGATGAAGACCTGGGGCGCGCAACAGATCGATGCCACCACCGGCAACCCGCTGCTCTTCATGGCTTGCGCGAGAGCAGTGACCTGGCGCCATCGCGGCGACCGCCCGGCCACCGGGAAGTTTGTGACCAGCCAGCTGCCGCGGTTCCTTCGGCGTCCCCATACAGCCTCTCCGACGCTGGCTTGCCGCTCGGCTTGCTGGACGTCGGCGTCTCGGCGGCCGCGGGGTCCACGCTGATGACTGCATCGCCGCAGGACGGCTCGCGAGTTGTCCGAGCGTCAGCCGACCTCGCGTTCGCAAGCACCTTGTCCTCGACCGCCCTTTACGTCGGCCTCGTCCAGGAACACTCGTGGCCTCCGCGATCAGCCGGGCGCGTGAGAGGTCGATGGCGCCCTGGGAGAGCGCCGCCAAGGTGCGGGGGCAGACGCCAGTTCAGCGCGTGACGGCGAGATCTGCCCAGATCTCGGCGCCGAAGCGCGACACATCCTCAGGGCGAGCCCCACTCAGCAACCGCCGCCTCGGATACCCGATATCGGGTCGGCCATCTGGGCCCACGCCGACCGAGCCGTCGCGGGCCGCCGCGCGACCCGTCATCTCCCGCGATCGTGGCTAACTCCCCAGCAGTGGCCCACGCCGCCAGCCTTCGCCATGCATCTGCCATTCCAGGTAGAGCGAACGCGGCCTGGCTTCCGGGGTGACGCTGGCCAGCCAATTGGCCAGCGTCGGCCCGGGCGGCAGGTCCTCAACTATGCGTCCGACGAGCTTTGCTTTATCCAGAGGCTGCCGCTCGTCGGCAATCCGTCCCACAAGCTCACTCAAAGGCTGCCGCTCGTCGGCCTCCTTGACGTCGGTGCCGTCGGGCGGCTCGTGCGCAGCGCGCGGGATCTGCCCCGGACCCCGTTCGCGCAACCAGGTGAGGGCCATTCGCAGCCAGGTGGGTCCAAGGCGAAGCTGCTTCACTGCATCCAGCCCATTCCGGAGGGGATCCGTATCGGTCATACATGGTAGAGGTCCGCTCGGTGATGGCGTTTGCTGGCACTGGCGCACCTCCCGGGGCCCATGAACGATCGTTATATGAATAGAGTATCGACTACCTCTGGACAGTTTGCATGAAGGTAGAAAAAAATTTCGATTTGATCCACCTAAGCAGTCCCAGACCTATGGCCCAGCGGACGGGCGCTGTTGCCTCTTCCACGCCGCCAAGCGCCGTCTCTGCCCACGGCGTCATCGCTTGCGTGCCCGGTGTAACGCAGCGGCGCGGCGGCGTTGCACGGCTGCTGTGTGGCGTAATCCGATGACGGCGTGTCCTGGCTCAGCGTGCCTGCGGCTTGGGACGCCTACGGTCTCCCGCACCTGCCCGGCGGCTCAACCCTGAAGCGTGACCCGGCGTGCCCGGCAGTCGGGCATGTCCGACGGCCGACCGAGCCCGGCAGCTGGGCATGCCCGGTGGCCCAACGTTCCCGGCATCGCGCGGGCCCGATGGCCCGGCGGGCTCATGCGCCCAGCGTGCCCATGTGCCCGAGGGCTCTGCTGCGGACACGCGGCCTGGGCTGGTGAGGCGCAACTGGCGATCCGCGGGACGGCGGAGGCTGGGGCGGAGACGCGCGGGACAGCAAGGTCTGGTGAGATCGCGGCCAGGAAGGGTGACGGTCCGGCCGTGATCACCGTGCCATGCCGACGGCGCCTGGCGGCACTGGTGAGGAACAGATGTGTCCGCGCCCGGGTCATGCCGACGAACAGCAGGCGCCGCTCGGCTCGGTCCGGGTCCGACCGGAGTGCAGGGCCGTTGCCTGCCCGCCCCCGCCATCAGCTTGGCGAGCGCCGCCCCGGGCAGCCACAGTGGCAGCAGGCCGCGCTCGCATCCGGCGAGAGAACACGGCGCTGAACTCCAGTCCCTGGCGGCGTGCAGCGTCAGCAGGGTGATCGCGTCGGCGCGCGGGTCAAGGGCGTCGGCCTCGGCGCCCAGCGCGATCTCGGTCAGGAACCGTTCCAGGTCGGCGCCGCAGCGGCGGGCAAGCGGAGCCAGCACCTCGCCCGCCGCCAGGACATCAACGGCGATCGCCTGGTCGGTGGTGCTGCGGTCGGTAGCCTGCAGCACCGCCGCCGCCAGCCGGTCAGCGACCGCGCCGCCACGGCCATCGCCGCCGGACCGGATCGGCCAGGCACATCTCGCGGACGATTTCCGGCACCGCCGTACGCCGCTGCAGCAGGTCGTGCGAGCGCTTCTGGAACGGGAGCCCGGCCGGGTCAGCGCCTGGCCGAGCGGGCCCGCCTGAGCATCGGTGCGGTACAGGACGGCGATGTCAGCCAGGGCTGAGGCCTGCGCTGCGTGCCCGTCCGCCCGGCCGGTATCCAGAGAATGGAACGACGACCCGCCGAGCAGCCGGTCGATGGCCGCTGCGATCCAGGCGGCCTCGCCCTGCTCATCGCCGGCCTCGTGCACGGTGATGGCGGGCGCGCCCGCGCCTGCCCCCGGCCGCCACGGGCTTGCCGGCTGAGCGCGGCCGACGCGCAGAACTCGGCCGGGCACCAGTGTGGACGGCGCGATGGCCTGGAGCGCACCCGCGAGCGATGACCGGGGCCGACCGGTAGTTGCGCGTCAGGTGCACCGTCGTGGCCCCGGGATAGTCCGCGCCGAAACGCAGGAAGAAGCCCACATCCGCGCCGCGGAAGCCATAGATGGCCTGATCGGGGTCGCCGATGACGGTGAGCCCTGCGCCGTCGCCGCTCAGCAGGCGGAGCAGGGCGTACTGGCTGGCGTCGATGTCCCGGTACTCGTCAACGCTGATCAGCGGCCAGCGTTCGCGCAACGCCCGCCGCCAGCGCGGGCTCGCCGCCCAGCAGCCTCGCCGGCAGGTCCGACCAGGCCGTCGAAGTCGACCAGGTCGCGGGCCGCCAGGGCCTTGCCGAACTCGGCCCGGCGCTCCGGGTCGGCTGCCGCGGCCGCGAGCAGCTGCCGGGCGCCGCGTTGCGAGCCCGCGATCTCGGCCGCGACGCTCAGCCGGGCCGGCTCGTCTGCGATGCCGAAATCCGGGGTCAGACCCGCCCGGGCGGCATGCTCCCGGAGGATCATCAGGCCAAGTCCGTGGAAGGTGGTGACTGTCAGCCGGGCGGCCTGCGCCGGGATCAGCGCCTCCAGCCGCTCGCGCATCTCCCGGGCCGCCCGGCGGGTGAAGGTGAGGGCGAGGCAGGCCTCGGGTGGCAGGCCGCGTTCGGCCACCTGCGCGGCGATGCGGTAGGTGAGCGTGCGCGTCTTGCCCGCGCCCGGCCCCGCGATGATCATCAGGGCCCGGCCGCCTCCGCCGCTGCCCGCTGATCAGAGTCGAGGCCGTCCAGCAGGGATCCCGCAGCGTTACGTTTTGCGTGCTGAAACGACTGGCGGTGCTTACTGGCAGCCTTCCGCTCGCGGCGCGCCCGGGAGCGCGACCATTTCGTGATCGCGTTCGGGGACCGGGCCGGTGCCCGCCGTCGGCAGGCGTCGAACACGGGGCTTGCAGGCAGGTCGAACAGCGAAGCGGACGGGGTGCAGTTCCTCCGGGCGCATCAGCCGGATCACGCCGTATTCGCCGTCGTAGCCCGCGTCCTTGATCACCTCACCGCGGCGCAGCCGGGCGACGCGCCTCCCCGAGCAGGCCGCCGCCCGCCCGGCGCAGGTCGGCCACGTCGGTCTCGCACAGGATGCGCAGCTCGGGGCCCAGAGCGGCGACCAGCCGGTCCACCTCAGCGATGACCTTCTTGCTCTTAGGGCCGGTGCCGGAGATCTCGCCGACGATCTCCGGCAGCGAGACCAGGTTGATGAATCCCGCTGCCCCGGCAGGCTGCTGCGTCCGGCGGGCGGTCGGCCAGTTCGGATACCCGGTGCAGCACGCCAATCGTGAGCGGCTTGCCGCAGCCCGGACAGAGTCCCGGAGTGCGCATCTGGTTTGGCTCGGGCTCGAACCGGATCCCGCACTTGCGGTGCCCGTCCAGGTGGTAACGGCCGCCCCTCGGGATGGAAGTTGATGGTCCCGGCAAGTCCCGAGCCGGTGCGCAACGCCTCCGCCATGGCGAAGTAGTCCAGCCCGGTGCTGAATCGTGGTCGCCTCCCTGCCGATCATCGGCGGTGAATGGGCGTCGGAGTTGCTCACCAGCCGGTACCGATCCAGCGCGGAGCACATCCAGTTCATCGGCGGGTCGGAGGAGAGCCCGGTCTCGACCGCGAAGATGTGATCGGCCAGATCGAGGTAGCAGTCGGCTACCGCGTCGAACCCCGATTTGGATCCCAGAACGGCGAACCACGGCGTCCAGATGTGCGCGGGCACCAGGTAGCACCCCGGCCCGGCGTTCAGCGTGATCTCCAGCAGGTGGCGCGAGTCGAGGCCGAGGATGGGACGGCCGTCGGACGCCAGGTTCCCGATCTTGGCCAGCGCGGCGGTGATCGCTCCCGCCGCCTCGAACGTGGGGGCGTAAAGAAGGTGGTGGACCTTCCTGGTCACCGCCGTCGCGCTTGTAGATGGTGGAGATCTCGGCCGAGAGCAGGAAGCGCACCTGCGGCTCGCAGCTGGCGGGGTGGTCCGCTCCAGCTCCGACTGCAGGCCGGGGCGGAGACGGAAGCAGGCCCGGCTCGGCAGGCTCGAGCGACTCGGCGAGCTCGGCCGCCCAGGCCGGGTGGGTGAAGTCGCCGGTGCCGACCACCGTGACGCCCTTGCGCACCGCCCACCAGGCCAGCGTCCCGGCGTCGCAGTTCTTGCTGCAGGCGCGGGAGAAGCGCGAGTGGATGTGCAGGTCCGCGTGAAACATGTCGCTCGATACTGTCACGCCGCAGGTGACACTGGGGCCGGAGTTCGCGCCGCGCCGCGCTCGCCTGTCCGGCGCACGGGTCCCGCCGTCTCGCCCATGCGGCTCCGTGCCCGCCCGGCCTCGGGCCGGCGCCCGGAGCCCGCGCGCCTGTCACGCGATCTTGGTCACGGGAATGCGGAGCGCACGCGAGACGTGATCAGTGACGCAGATCCGCTGACATAGGAGGCCGTGGCTGCCGTGCGGGAGAGGCCGGGGTCAGTCAGGCGGCGGGATGGGTGACAATGCCAGGTAGGGAGAGCTACGGACCGAACTCGGGCGGGAAAGGAGATCCGGCATGCTCCAGGATCTGGCTGCACTGACCCCGCCACTGGTTGTGTGCGGCGCCTTCCTAGTTGGGGTGGTTCTCTTCCTCCGGCGGCAGATGGGAGCGGGGAGCCGGTCCGAGGATCGTGAAGCTGAGACCGATATTCACGAAGACGGCAGTAATGCCGATACTGATGATCCCAACAGCGGTCAAGCAGCGTCATCAGACGATCGCGGTATGTCATAGTTCGGTTAGACCGAACGGAACCTAACCTACTCCGCTGGGAGTGCGATAGAGCATCCGCCCGATTGATGACAACCCATCTAGGACATGATTACGGAGAGTTACATGCATCTCCCGTTAGTGTCTGCCTGACTTGCCCGTGGTGAACTCGTTAGGGAAACTCGGGGCGGTCGAATTGTCAAACAGAAGAGTGTGGTATATGTTTGGCACCCAATAAATAGAAGCTCCAGCGGAAGGGCTGGCTCTCATGGCACAGAAGACAGTGGTGACGGTCGTGTGTGACCTTCCACATGACGGCGAGGTCGAGGGAACGGAGACGGTTTCGTTCGCCTTTGACGGGACCGCCTATGAGATCGACGTGTGCGCGGCACACGCCAAGGAACTGCGCGAGAAGTTCGGGAAGTACACAGAGCACGCACGCCGTGCCAGCGCCGCCGGTGGCCGCCGCCGCCGCGCCCGGAGCGGCCCGGCCGTGAGCGCAGTTCGGAAATCCGCGCCTGGGCCAAGCAGCGTGGGCCACAAGGTCAGCGAGCGCGGCCGCATCCCCGCGGCGATCATCGCGGAGTATGAGTCCTCGCACTGATAGCTCCGGACGGCCCACTGCTGGGTCACCGGGCGCGGAGCCTCGCTAGTCCCGCGCCCGGGACGCTTGCGGTCCCGGGCAATCCTGCGCCCGGGGCGCCACGGGCCTGCGCCCGGCACGTTGCCAGCGTGCTCCCCGGCCGTCCCGTTCCCGGGCGGTGGCAACCTCTGCTCCCCGGCCCATCGGGCGGCGGCGGGGCGCCCCTTCGGACGAGTCCTGAACCATAGCGGCTGCCAGCCCGGCAGCCGCTGTTTTGCGCTGCCAAACGCCGCCCCCAGGCACGCGTTCGTCGCGGCGTAGCCGGGAACACACCCTCCCTTAGCAGGGGTTGGATGGGATGAACGCCCTCCGCCGGGGAACATTTCCCATGCGCGAACAAAGTCGCGCGCCGCGTCATCCGGCATGCGGGCTACCATGCGGAAGGACGGGGCCGGAGATCAGGGCCTCACCGACCGCTCTGTGAGGAGCGACCAGATGTTCGAGAGGTTCACCGACCGGGCCCGAAGAGTTGTGGTTCTGGCGCAGGAAGAAGCCAGGATGCTCAACCACAACTACATCGGCACGGAGCACATCCTGCTTGGCCTGATCCACGAGGGCGAGGGCGTCGCCGCCAAGGCCCTGGAGTCGCTGGGGATCAGCCTGGAGGCCGTGCGGCAGCAGGTCGAGGAGATCATCGGCCAGGGCCAGCAGGCGCCGTCCGGGCACATCCCGTTCACCCCGCGTGCCAAGAAGGTGCTCGAGCTCTCGCTGCGCGAGGCGCTGCAGCTCGGCCACAACTACATCGGCACCGAGCACATCCTGCTCGGCCTGATCCGCGAGGGCGAGGGCGTCGCCGCCCAGGTGCTGGTCAAGCTGGGCGCCGACCTGAACCGGGTCCGCCAGCAGGTGATCCAGCTGCTGCACGGCTACCAGGGCAAGGAGCTCAGCCGCCGCGGGCGCGCCCGCCGGAGTCGGCGCCGTCCACCTCGCTGGTGCTCGACCAGTTCGGCCGCAACCTCACCCAGGGCGCCCGCGAGGGCAAGCTCGACCCGGTGATCGGCCGGGAGAAGGAAATCGAGCGGGTCATGCAGGTGCTGTCCCGGCGCACCAAGAACAACCCGGTGCTGGTCGGCGAGCCCGGCGTCGGGCAAGACCGCGGTGGTGGAGGGACTGGCCCAGAAGATCGTCAAGGGCGAGGTGCCGGAGACCCTCAAGGACAAGCAGCTGTACACGCTCGACCTGGGCGCGCTGGTCGCGGGCTCGCAGGTACCGCGGTGACTTCGAGGAGCGGCTGAAGAAGGTGCTCAAGGAGATCAGGACCCGCGGCGACATCATCTTGTTCATCGACGAGCTGCACACCCTGGTCGGCGCGGGTGCGGCCGAGGGCGCGATCGACGCCGCCTCGATCCTGAAGCCGATGCTGGCCCGCGGCGAGCTGCAGACGATCGGCGCGACCACCCTGGATGAGTACCGCAAGCACCTGGAGAAGGACGCGGCGCTGGAGCGCAGGTTCCAGCCGATCCAGGTGGCGGAGCCGACGATCTCGCACACGATCGAGATCCTCAAGGGCCTGCGCGACCGGTACGAGGCCCACCACCGGGTCTCGATCACCGACAGCGCGCTGGTGGCCGCCGCGCAGCTGGCGGACCGCTACATCAGCGACCGGTTCCTGCCGGACAAGGCGATCGACCTGATCGACGAGGCCGGGTCGCGGATGCGCATCCGCCGGATGACCGCCCCGCCGGACCTGCGCGAGTTCGACGAGAAGATCGCGCAGGTGCGGCGGGAGAAGGAGTCGGCGATCGACTCCAGGACTTCGAGAAGGCAGCCGCGCTGCGCGACAACGAGAAGCAGCTGATCGCCAAGAAGGACGCCCGGGAGAAGGAGTGGAAGGCTGGCGACATGGACGTGGTCGCCGAGGTCAACGAGGAACTCATCGCCGAGGTTCTCGCCACCGCCACCGGCATCCCGGTGTTCAAGCTGACCGAGGAGGAGTCGCAGCGGCTGCTCCGCATGGAGGACGAGCTCCACAAGCGCGTTATCGGGCAGAACGATGCGATCAAGGCGCTGTCGCAGGCGATCAGGCGGACCCGGGCCGGGCTGAAGGACCCCAAGCGGCCCGGCGGCTCGTTCATCTTCGCCGGGCCCGTCCGGGGTCGGTAAGACCGAGCTGTCCAAGACGCTGGCCGAATTCCTGTTCGGCGACGAGGACTCGCTGATCCAGCTCGACATGAGCGAGTACATGGAGAAGCACACCGTGTCACGGCTGTTCGGCTCGCCGCCCGGCTATGTCGGGTACGAGGAGGGCGGCCAGCTGACCGAGAAGGTGCGCCGCAAGCCGTTCTCGGTGGTCTTGTTCGACGAGATCGAGAAGGCCCACCCGGACATCTTCAACTCCCTGCTCCAGATCCTGGAGGACGGGCGGCTGACCGACGCCCAGGGCAGGGTGGTCGACTTCAAGAACACCGTCATCATCATGACCACCAACCTGGGCACCCGGGACATCTCCAAGGGCGTGTCCATGGGATTCGCCAAGGCGCGGTGAGTCGAAGGGCTCCTACGACCGGATGAAGACCAAGGTGACAGGAGGAGCTGAAGCAGCACTTCCGGCCCGAGTTCCTCAACCGGGTGGACGACACCATCGTCTTCCACCAAGCTCAGCCAGGAGGAGATCGTCACGATCGTGGACCTGATGATCGCCAAGGTGGACGAGCGGCTCAAGGACCGCGACATGGGCCTGGAGCTGCGCCCGCGGCCAAGACGCTGCTCGCCGAGCGGGGCTACGACCCGGTGCTCGGCGCCAGGCCGCTGCGCCGGACGATCCAGCGGGCGATCGAGGACGCCCTGTCCGAGAAGATCCTGTTCGGCGAGCTCAAGGCGGGCCAGATCGTCATGGTCGACGTCGAGGGCACCGGGCGAGGACGCGGAGTTCACGTTCAAGGGCGTGCCCAGAGCCCGAGGCGCGTCCCGGACGCCGCCGCCTGGCCGAGGTCGAGACCGGAACCGGTGCGAGCAAGCAGCAGCAGCAGAACTAGCCGCATCAAGCTGCCGCGTGATCAGTGACCCGGGCCCGTCACGGGCCCGGGTCACTGCGTGTCGCGCTTCCCTCGACCACTTTCATGATCGCGGACGATCCGGCGATCGCCCTGTGATCACTGAAAGCTTGGGGATCGGCCGCGGCAGGCTCGCCGGGCAGGCCGGGCTTGCTCTGGCAGGGCGTAGCCGCCGTCGGGGTGACGTTCCGCCAGCCCGTCGCTGATCAGGGCGGCCAGCGCCCTGGCACGCTGGGCGTCGTCCGGCCAGGCGGCGTCGATATGGGCGGGGCACCGGCCCGTCCGCGTCCCGGAGCACGGCAAGGAGCTGACCCCGGCATTGCCGGTTGGTGCCCTGGTAGGGCTGGCTGCCACGGCGGCCGGGGCTGCGCCGGGCTGCCAGCCAGCCGCCATGCGCATGCGGCGGCCACTGGGCAGGTGCCGCACAGTGGGCGGGTGGCGGTGCAGACCAGGGCACCGAGTTCCATCACCGCGACCGACCATCGCGCCGCCACCTGCGGCCGCGTCGGCAGGAGGGAGCGCGCCAGAGCGATCTCCGCCGCGGTGGTGCTGCGGGTAGGCCATTGCTGGCCCGCAGCCATCCGCGCGAGCACCCTCCGCACGTTGGTATCGAGAACCGGATGCCGCTGGCCGAACAGCGAAGCTCGCCACCGCCGCGGCCGTATACGAGCCCACGCCGGGCAGCGCGATGCAGGGCGTCGACCGAGTCGGGGACCTTCCCGCCATGCCGCTCGCTGATCACGCTGCGCCGCGGCGTGCAGGCGGAGTGCGCGGCGCGGGTAGCCGAGTCGGCCCCACTGCCGCACCGCGTCCGCCGGTGAGGCCGCGGCCAGCGCGCGCGGGTGGGCCACCGCGCCAGCCACGTCTCGTAGGCGGGCAGCACCCGTGCCACCGGCGTCTGCTGCAGCATGACCTCGCTGACCAGCACCGCCCAGGCGCTGGCGTCGGCCCTGCGCCAGGGAAGGTCACGCGCGTGCAACCCGTACCAGCGCAAGATCACCTCAGCCTGGCCGCGGGGCGTGCCCGCTGGGTCTCCGTACTGGTCATGACGAACGGATCATCCCACAGTCGGCACGTACTGGCCGGGGGCCTCACCCACCGCCGAGTGCGGCGGCTATCGCCTCCTTCACGTCTTCCACCTCCTGTACCTCGGTCAGCGCCGCATGACGTCGGCGCCCCGTCCATCGCCGGTGTCATCCGCACCGGTGCGTATGAGCCATGTCGAGCTAGGCACGATGGCTCGCCGGAAGCCCATGCGTCCGGCCTCCGCGATCCTGCGGGCCACGCCCGGCACCCGCCGCACCTCCCCGCCAGGCCGACCTCCCCGATCGCCACCACCGAGCCCGGCACGCTCAGGTCGGCGGAAGCGCTGGACATGGCCAGCGCGATCGCGAGATCAACGGAAGGGCTCGGTCAGCCGGACCCCGCCGACGGTGGCGGCGTAACACGTCCTGCTTGCCCGAGCATGACGCCGCGCGGCGCTGGAGCACGGCCATCACCATCCCGACCCGGCGCGGAGTCAGGCCGGAGGTGACCCGGCGCGGGATCTCCAGCGTGGAGGCTGCCACCAGGGTCTGCACTTCCGCGAGCAGGGGACGGCGGCCCTCCAGCGTCACCGTCACGCACGTCCCGGGCACCGGCTTCGAGCGCTGCGACACGAACAGCGCACTTGGATCGGGCAAGCCGATGAGGCCGTACTCGCCGAGCTCGAAGCAGCCCACCTCATCGGTCGGGCCGAACCGGTTCTTCAGCGCCCGTACCATCCGCAGCTGCGCGTGCCGGTCGCCGTCGAAGTGCAGCACAACGTCGACCAGGTGCTCCAGTGCCCGCGGGCTTGACGATCGACCCGTCCTCGGTGACGTGCCCCACCAGCACCGTCGTCAGGGACTGCTGCTCGGCGACGGCCATCAGGGCCGAGGTGACCTCACGGATCTGGGTCACCCCGCCGGGGGTTCCCTTCGACGCCGGGTGCGGTGATGGATCTGCACCGAATCGACGATCAGCAGCTGCGGCCGGACGGCTTCCACATGCGCCAGCAAGGCGGACAGCTCCGGTCTCGGCCGCGAGGTAGAGACGGGGCCCGACGCGCTGCCGATGCGGTCGGCGCGCAGCCGTACCTGCGCCGCCGATTCCTCGCCGGTGACATAGAGCACCGTGCCCGACTCCGGAGGCGAGCGCGTTACCTCCAGCAGGAGGGTGGACTTGCCGACCCCGGGCTCGCCAGCCAGCAGGACCACCGCTCCCGGTACCAGCCCGCCACCCAGGACCCGGTCCAGTTCGTCCAGCCCGCTTGGCCGTACGGTCGCAGCCTGGGAGTCCACCTCCGTAATCGGAACGGCCGAGCGCCCCGGTTCCCGCCACGAGCCCGCGCCGTGGCCGACGCCCGCTGCGGAGCAGGGCCGGTCTGGCGGTCTCCTCGACGGTTCCCCCACGCCTGGCATTCGGCGCAGCGCCCAGACCACCTTGTGGTACGCCAGCCGCACTCGGCGCAGCGAAACAGCGGGCCGGTGGATGACTTTCCCCATGCCCGCACCGTAGCGACGGGGTGCGACACTTCTGAAGGATCCGCCCGGCGATCCACGCCGCCGCGAAGCAGCCAGAAGATATGCGCCAGATATGCCGCAAATGTCACGGTAGTGAGCAGCCGATCCTCGCGCGCCGCATAACGAGCCTCGCGGGCCGCATAAGCTGACCAGGCGGGAGCGTCCCGGGCAGCCTGGAGGGCCCGGGCGACCTGAGTGAAGGAGTCACGTTGAGCCGCGCCGTCAAGGCCGCCAGGCCCCTCATCGCGCTGTCGACTGCCTCGGTCATTCCGGACAGGACGCCGGACGCGTTCGAGATCGCCGCGCGTCTCGGCTATGACGGCGTCGAGGTCCTGGTCTCGACCGACGCTGTCAGCCAGACGTCGAGGTGCTCCGGCGACTCGCCGACTACCACGGTGTCCCCGTGCTGGCCGTGCATGCGCCGTGCCTGCTCATCACCCAGCGGGTATGGGGGCTCGAGCCCTGGGGAAAGCTGGTCCGGGCCAAGGAGATGGCGGAGAAGCTTGGCGCCCGTGTTGTGGTGGTGCATCCCCCGTTTCGCTGGCAGCGCGACTACGCGCGAGACTTCGGGCCCGGCCTGGAGAGGATGCGCGAGGAAACCGGCGTCGTGTTCGCCGTGGAGAACATGTACCCGCTGCGGGCGGGGGCGCGGAGGTCGCTGCCTACGCGCCGAGCTGGAATCCCGTCCTGATGGACGCTCCGCACGTCACCCTTGACCTCTCGCACACGGCGGCGTCCGGGTCGGATGCGCTGGCGATGGCCATCGGACCTCGGTGACAGGCTGGCGCATGTGCACATGGCCGACGGCACCGGCGTCACCAATCGCGACGAGCACCTGGTGCCCGGGCGGGGGCGCCAGCCCTGCGCGCGGCTCCTGGAGGGACTGGCCGCCGACGGGTACCCGGGCACGGTCGTCCTCGAAGTCAACACCCGCCGCGCGATCTCGCGTGAAGCCCGGGCTGGCCGACCTTGCCGAGTCCCTGGAGTTCACCCGTAAGCACCTCGGCAGCCCTGCCCCGGCTCGGTGATGCGGCGCACGCGATGCCGGGAGGGCCGGACACGGGCAGGACGATGGGCGCACACCGGCCGGGCGGCCGTGCTGCAGACTGGAGACTGCGCCGGCCGGACGCGGCACGGCGCGATCGGCGGCCGGGCCCGATCCCGGTCGGCCCGCGCGGGATCGGTGTTACCGGCGTGACGGTAGCACCGTTGCGCCGTTGAGGCCACCGGCCCGGGCCGGGTGGGCGGCAAGCCCCGGGCAGTGGCGGGCTCCCGCCCCTGGACGACCAGTCCCGGAAGGAGGCATCCTGCGGGTCATGACGAACCCCACCCCCGCCGCCAGCCCGGCAGCAGGCCAGTCGACCGCCCAGCCAGCGCCCGGCCCGCCAGGCCGCCAGCCCACAGCGCCGCGCAGCACGGGACGCTGATCACCGTCGCGCCCACCGGCGCCGAGTCGCTGAAGTCCGCCGTCCCCGCGCTCCCGGTCACCCTTGACGAACTGGTCACCACGGCCAAGGAGTGCCAGGCGGCCGGTGCGGCGGTCATCCACGTGCACATCCGCGACGATCAGGCGCAGCCGACCCTGGACCTGGCCCGGCTCACCGACACGGTCGCGGCGCTGCGGGAGAGCACCGACCTGATCGTGCAGCTGTCCACCGGCGGCGCGGTCACCGACGGTTTCAGCAGCAGGCTGGCGGTCCTCGACGCGGCACCCGACGCCTGCTCGCTCACCTGCGGCACGGTCAACTTCGGCGACGAGGTGTTCAGCAACCCGTGGCCCGTTCATCCGCGACCTCTACGCGCGGACCAAGGAACGCGGGGTGGTGCCCGAGTTCGAGCTCTTCGACCTCGGCCACGTGGCGACGCTGCACCGGCTGCTCGGCGACCTTGGTGCACCGCACGGCGGTCATGTCCACTGCGACCTGGTGATGGGCGTCCCCGGTGGCATGCCGGGCAACGCCGCCACGCTGGTGCAGGCGGTCTCGGCGCTGCCGCCCGGGGCGACGTGGTCGGCCACCGGAATCGGCGCGGACGACGCTGCCGGTCATGTTCGCGGCGCCTGTCGGCCGGCGGCCACCTCCGGGTGGGGATGGAGGACACGGTCAGCTTCGCGCGCGGTCAGCCGGTCACGCGGCAACGCCGAGCTCGTCGAGCGGGCGGCCGCCCTGGCCGAGCTGGCGCAGCGCCCGCCCATGCGGCCGGATCGAGGCCCGCGCCCTGCTGGGGGTGAACGGCCGTCGCTGAGAACCCGGTGCTCCTGGCCGAAGTGATCCGGTCGGGTTTCGCCGAGTCACGTCACCGGGGCGCCGTGGTGGTGCTCGGGCCCGGCGGCCAGCCAGTTCTCCGCGCGGGCGAGGTGGACGGCGCTAAGCCTTCCCTCGTTCTGCAAATAAGCCGATGCAGGCCGCTGGCATGGTGCGCGCCGGGCTGGACCTGGACGGCAAGCTGCTCGCGCTCGCCGCCGCCAGCCATTCCGGCGAAGCCTTCCATGTCGCCGGGGTGCGCGAGATCCTGGCCGGTGCCGGGCTGGACGAGGGCGCGCTGCGCTGCCCGCCTGCCCTGCCGCTCGACGAGCGCGGCGCTGCGGCGGGTCCTGCGCGAGGGTGGTGACGCGGACCGGGTCCACATGAACTGCTCCGGCAAGCACGCGGCCATGCTGGCCACCTGTGCCGCCGCGGGCTAGCCGACCGGCAGCTACCTGGATCCGGATCATCCGCTGCAGCGCGAGATCAGGCGAACGGTGGAGCGACCTGTCGGGGGAGCCGGTCGGCCGCTGTCGGCGTCGACGGCTGCGGGGCGCCGCTGTTCGCGCCTGTCCCTGACCGGCCTGGCCCGCGCCTGCGGCACCATGGTGCGGGCCGAGCCGGGGTCGGCAGCAGCGCCGCGTCGCCGACGCCATGCGCGCGCTACCCCGACTGGACCTCGGGCACGGACCGCCCAGAAAGCGCGCTGATGGCGGCGGTCCGGGGCTGCTGCTGAAGTCGGGGGCGGAGGGGGTCATGGCGTTTGCCCTGCCCGATGGGCACGCGGCCGCGGTCAAGATCGAGGATGGCGCGGCTCGCGCCCTGCCCGCGGTGACCGTCGCGCTGCTGCGGTCGCTCGGCGTGGACGCGAGCGGTCGGGGCCGACGTCACGGCCCTGGACCGGATAGCCAACGTCCCCGTCCTGGGGGCGGCCGGGCAGTCGGGCACATCCGCCCGGTCCTGCCCATGTAGCCTGCACCCTGCGACGGGCCCGGGAGCCGGATGCGCCCGGGCAGGACGCCGGAGGGGCCGGCGTGCGGCGTCGCTGCCCAATCCTGGCCTGACGGCGTGATCCTGACGGGCCGATGGACTTTTGTGTAGTCAGGTGGCGCCGGTCAGATCATGGGATCCGCAGACCGCAGGCGATGTCTGGCCTCCGCGCGGCGGGTAGGACGGACGAGTGGCACGGACCTGTCGCGACGGCATGCCCCGGGACCGCGCCCGGTGCTTGCTAGGCAGCGGGAGGCAAGGCCGGACCCGGCCTAGCTACCTGGCGAGGCCCGCCGCGGCGTAGCTCCCGCTTGCAATTGCAAGCACTCTGTGATTCACTGAGGCGTGAGTCCCGTAAGTGTCGGCTCCATCGGGGAGTACATCCGCCAGCAGCGTGAACAGGCGAAGATCTCGCTTCGCCAGCTCGCGTCGGCGGCGGGCGTCTCCAACCCCTATCTCAGCCAGGTCGAGCGAGGGACTGCGCCGACCCAGCGCCGAGATCTTGCAGCAGATCGCCAAGGGTCTGCGCATCTCCGCCGAGGCACTCTACGTGCAGGCGGGGATCCTGGAGGACCGGCGGCCGGACTCGGGCGTGCGGGCAGCGGTGCTCGCCGACCCGGAACTCGCCGAGCGGCAGAAGCAGGTGCTGCTGGAGATCTACGAGTCGTTCCGCCGGGAGACCGCGCTGAACGCGGAGGCGCTGCCGCAGACGGCCGCCGACGCCAGCGTCGCGGGACCGACGCCGAGGCCGCAGGCCCGTCCGCGCTCGCAGGCACGGGCCGCCAGCACCGGCACGCGGACACCGGCACGAGGCGGACCGGCACAGGAGCACCCGCAGGGAGCACAGGCACGAGAGCACGAGCCCCGACCTGGGCACCGCACCGCTCCGGCCACTGGCACCGGCGGCGGGGCAGCACTCGGAGCGACGCCGAGCCCGACGGGACCGATGAAGGCTCCGGCGCCGAAGCAAGCCGGCGCACAACGTAAGAGGGCCCTGCCTCACGTGCAGGCCAGGGAGGGTGAGATCTGAATGAATCGCACCATTGATGTCAGGACCGAGATGCGCAAGCTTGCTGCCAGCAAGCCCGTGCACGCCGCGGCAGGAGTCGGCGTGCTCGCCTCGGAAACGCTGCGGGAACTGCCCGCCCGGCTCGCCAAGTGGCGCGACGACGCCTCGGCGAGCACGCTGTCCAGCCGCGCGAACGGGTACGTCACGCACGGCCCGCACGCGGGCGTCGAGCCGAGTACGACAAGCTGGCCAAGCGCGGGGCAGAAGGCGCTCAACGGGCGCAGCACCGGCCATGCCAAGGCCGCGCTCAACGGCAGCAGAGAACCCGAGCCAGCTCCCGGTCCACCAAGTCCTGACCACGTTAACCGGGGGATCCAGCGATCCCCGGAAGGGCCTGACCTCCGCTTTCGAGCACGATCCAGATCCAGACGGGGTCCACCGGGCCGGATCGCCCGCACCGGGACAGGTCTATCTCCGCACCCGGCCAGGCACCGGGGTCCCGGCTGGAATCCGCCGGTCAGCGGCGCCCTGCGCTCACTGCTGGCCGCGGGCAGGCTCGCGAACGGTCGCTCGGCCGTCAGCCGGGCCCATATGGCGCCCGGACCGGATAACCTAGGAGGCGTGTTCAGTGCTGCGGAGCTATGACTCCGCTCTCCTGGTTCTTCGACGCGCTCAGCGCTGGCGGCGCCTCGTCGTCGAGGCGTGGGCCTTCGTCGACGCCATCGCGTCGGCCCACCGCCCGCGTTCCCCGCGGCGGGCAAGCAGACCAAGCCACTCTGGCTGATCATCCTCGGCGTGGCTGACCGTCATCGGCCTGGCCAGCGTCGCCTACAGCGCGTACCCGCTGGTCCGCTCTTCCCGATCGTCGCCTTCGTCGCGGCGCCATCTACCTCGCCGACGTGCGGCCCAAGGTCAAGGAGTTCAAGAGCGGCGGGACGAGTTCGGGGCCCTACGGTCCCTGGTAGGAGCGCCGCGCCATCCCGGACGGCCTGCCGGACGCGCAGGCAGTAGGCTGCCGTCATGAGCGAGGACTCCTGGCGGACACACCGGCTTGAACTCGACGACCAGACGCTGCGGGACTGGGACGCGGCCGTGCTCGCGGCCGGGCCCGACGGCATCGTCCTGGACAGGTCGGCCTTCTACCCAGGCGGCGGCGGCCAGCCTCCCGACCACGGCGTGCTGCTCTGGGGCGGGGTCCAGACCCGCATCACCGACGTCAGGAAGGGCGACGACCTCTACCTGATCCCGGCCGAAGGAGGACCCGCTCCCGCCGGTGGGACTGCGGTGCGCGGAGCCATCGAGGACGAGCGCCGGACCGCCTGATGCGCACGCACTCCGGCCTGCACGTGCTGTGCGGGGTGGTGTTCCGGGACTTCGGCGCGCCTGGTCACTGGCGGCAATATGGAGCCACTGACCGGCCCGGATGGACTTCAACCTGTCCGGACGTTCCACCGGGCTTTCGGGACGCTGTCGAGGCCGCGTGCAACGCCGAGGTGGCGGCGACCGGCGGATCGACGTCCGGGTCCTGCCCAGGGACGAGGCGTTCGCCCTGCCCGACATCATCCGCACGGCCACCAACCTGGTCCCGCCCGAGGTCAAGGACGTGCGGATCATCGACATCGTCGGCCTGGACCAGCAGGCGGACGGCGGCACGCACGTCGCCTCCACCCGCCAGGTGGGCAGGATCGAGGTCGTCAGAGATCGAGAACAAGGCGGCAAGGGCTTCCGGCGCCTGCGCATCCCGCGTCGCGGACGCGTGACGACGCCCGCTGAGCACTGCGCGCCAGCGTCACCACAGGGGCAGGAGCAGCAGCGCGACCGGGACCGCGACCAGCACGGCGGCGGTGGACCAGATCAGGGCGAGCACGCAGGGTTAGCAGCAGCCGCGGTGCTGGCGCCAGCAGCCGGGTGACCCGGGCCACGGTCTCCCGTCCGGCGCGGGGACGGCGGCGAGGGCGCCCGAGGGTGCGTGGCCCGCCCGGAAGCGCCGACCCGCAGCAGCGCGGTCGCCAGCTTCCCGGCTAGGCCGGTGACGCAGCGCGCGGTCGTCGGCGAGCATCTCCACCAGCAGCGCCACCGCGGCGTGCGCTCGCCGGACGAGGCGGGAGCGGGGAAAGCCTGGCCCAGGGCGCTGAACGGAAGCAGCACCAGGTCGTGCCGCGCGCGGACGTGGGCCCGCTCGTGGGCCGGGACCGCCGCGAGTTCCGCCGCGTCGAGCAGGGGCCAGGGTTCCCGCGCTGATGACGATCCGGGAGCGGATCCCGGGCACGCAGTACGCGGCGGCCGCGGCCGGGCTGTCCACCACGAGCGCGCTCGGGCACCTTCGGATCGCCGTGGGCGAGCAGGCTGAGCAGGTGCGGTGGCGCCGCCGGGCAGAGCAGGACGGTGGTGGAAGCGGCCAGCAGCACCCAGCAGAGCAGGGTCGAGCAGGGCGGCGCCTGCCGATCAGGAAGGCGAGCCGGGCCAGCAGCGATCAGGGCGTCGGCGGTGGACCCGAGCGCGGCGTCGCGCAAGGCCTGGGCGGCCCCGGCCAGCACGCCCCCCGACGCCCCACCGCGCGCGCACCGCGCCCAGCCCGGCCAGCGCCCCCACCGCGGCCAGGCCCCAGCTGAGCCCGAGCGCCTGCCAGAGCAGGATCGCCGCCGCCGGGGACCGGTAGGGCCAGCGGGCGGACGCCAGCGCGGCCGCGGCCGGAACGGTCTCGACGGCGACAGCGGCGAGAAGCAGGACAGGCTGAAACACAGGCGGTCAGTCCCGGGCGGTTTCTCCAAGTGATTCCAGTGCCCGTGCGCAGCACCTTGCCTCGGCGTCGGACACGCGGCGGGCGAAACTGGCGAGCGCGGCGGACCTGTCACCCGGTCTGATCGAGCGCGTGCATCATCAGCTCGGTGACGTAGGCCTCTGGTCTCCGCCGCCGCCCGGTAGCGCCAGGCCCCGGCCGGCCAGGCTGGCGCCGGGCGAAGCCCTTTCTTCGCCAGCCGGTCGAGAACCGTCATCACCGTGGTGATGGGCGAGATCCCGGTCGGTCAGGCGCGCTACCCGCCTGGCGGAACGGCCAGGGGCTCGGCGCTCTCCAGGAACATCCCAGCGACGGCCGGTCTTCGAGCTCGCCGCGAGCCGCTTCACGGCGCCACTTCTATCCCGGGCGGGTCACCGGCGGGGCGCAGCGAGGGCGGTTTTCCGGCCTGGTCCCGGCGGGCTGGTGTCACCCCTATCCGCAGCCAGGCACGCGGAGCGGCGCCTCCGCAGCAATGCTGCGAACCCCCGCGCAGCAATGCCGGATCACGCCTGCAGCAAGGGCGCAGGATCCGGCGCCCCGGCAGCATGGCGGTGGCAGATCGGCACCGACGCCCGGGACTCGCCTGGGCTCGCGCCTCGGCGAGCATCGCGGCCGCGGCGGCCTGGCTGGGCGGTTCCGCCGGCGCGGGACATCCGGGGAGGCGATGAGCCCGGTCATGACTTCGGCGTCGAGAACGAGGTGCCGGCTCCAACTTCGCCATGCCGCAGAAGTTCCTGATGCTGGCCCCTGTATGGCCTGGCATGGCAGATTTATTTGGTGGTCTCGCCCAAGGTCGCGTAGGCGTTGATGAGGTCTCCCCGCCGGGCGGCGCAACAGCGCTGACCCACGGGCCGAATATTGCTGCACAGGCGCGGTCGCGCCGGTCGCCGCCGAGGTGCGCCATCGGCGACCAACGCCTGGAGAAGCGGGCGGCTGCCGCACAGGTCAGCCGCGTCGCATGCCACTTGCGGTTACGCTGCCGCGGCGACGCAATACTGCGCCCCGTACCGGCGACAGCCGCCTCGAGCCGCACTCTCCGGAACGAGCGACTGCAGCGGGAAATCACGCCCGGACACGCAGCGCAATGCACAGAGGTGAAGATGTCCACTCCAGCGTCCGGTTGCGCCGCGTCGAGCCCCGGCATCGGATCCGAGCCCAGGATCGCTGCCCGCGACGAAGGCGACGATCGGTCACGGCGATCCCCGCGCCGCGGGCGCCAGCGCCGACGCTACGGCAAGCTGGCGAACGTGCCGTGTCCGGCGTAGGGCGAGATCGTGAGCCTGCCATTCAGCACCGTGGGGTTGATGAGGAGTCCGGATCCCCGCTGACCCCGGTCGGCTTCACGGGTGGGACTTCACGACATGCTCCAGGACGCCGGTGTCGGCCATGTAGATCCGCACGCCGGCTGCCGCCGTTGTCGTGGCACACCGAGGGATAGGGCTCAATATCGTCGTCTACCTCCCCGGGCTCGGTGGCCGGGCGGCGAGCTGGGCCGTTCCGCCGCGCGTGACGGTCAGGACATGATTCGGCGTCGCGTACCCCCGCCGAGCCGCCCGTCGATCGCCTCGAGCGCTGCGGCATCGGTCTCGAAGTTTGCCGCAGGTCGGTGAGAAGAGGGTAACGCCCGCGATGACACGCGGGAGCGGGCCCAGGCTGGGCCTGCTCCAGTTCGGGCCGCGAGTCGGTGCCCGAGGATCTCCAGCACGCGCTGGAGGTGGTCGTCGCGGACCAGGATCTCCACCTTTGGCGTACATGTAGTCGATCCCCGCCGTCGCCGTCGGGAACGACTTTGATTACCTTTCCCCGCAGGAGGGTCGCCGCGTCCCTTGTATTTGGGATCAGCAATACGTAACTGAACGAAGTACAA
>ERZ1370068.4602-contig-3665_pt1 | contig 24511 bp, 44 predicted proteins | sample MGYA00561227_ERZ1370068 | MGnify/ENA primary metagenome ERZ1370068 (study PRJEB38410, sample SAMEA6850437) | metagenome | study: Metagenomic assessment of the ecological functions of the soil: analysis of the soil microbiota associated with the...
GTGTTGACCTGAAACGTCGACCGCCGAAGTCTCGTCCGGCTGCTCCTCTGCCAAAGACTAGCTTTGGCGCAAGGACGCGGCCCGCAAGGACTCCGCCGTCCACGTTTCTCTTTCTTCCGATTCACTTGTCAAACAGCCCGGGGCCGAACAGTGTCCCCTACCCTCTGGACTCCAGAGAGCGTCGAAGCCGCCCGCTGCCGACCTAAGCCGGAAGCTTTGCCACCGAATATTCAGTGAGGAGCTTCGGAGGCGCGCCATCGCGCCGAGGCGGCGGCGCGCCAACCGGGGCTATATGCGCCGGGTGCACTTTCTTGTCAACCGCTGGCCCGGTAAATTTTCGAGCGGAGCTCGATTTCCACAGGGCCATCACGCACATCGTAACGAGAGCGATTAAGCCTCGATCCGCCGCGACGGTTGCAGTGCAATATGTGGGGTTTGCAGCCTTGTTTTGCAAGGCGTTGGGGTCCCACAACGGCCACAATTTTCCGTCGTCCTAGCGCGGTGAAGTGCGAGTGCGTTGCTACCGGCGAGCAGCCGCCCGTGCCAGCGAAAAATCGTTGGCCGCGGGGAGATGAAGGGGTCATCTACTGCTTCAGGGTAGCACGGCATCGTGCCTTCGACCGTCACGCGGCCTGAGGGCATCGAGGCACCGGATTTGGGGCAAACCGGCACCAGTCTCCAGCGGCTGGTGAAGCACGACGGGTGGGGGACTAAAAACTTGAACACGGCAGGCTTCGTGGCGCATTCGGATGGAATGCCACGACGGAACTCGGCGACGAAGCGCCGCTGTCTGTTGACGGCGATGCTCCAACCGTCGATCGCCGGCGCGTGTCGGTGCAATGGTTCAGTGGAACAATCCTGACCGGTCTTTGCGGCGCGGCTCCGATGGGCGGCGCCGTTTTCGCGGCGCTGGATGGGCGAAGCCAATTTTGCCAGCATGCCGGAGCGACTGGAAATGGCGCTGCGCGGTTCGCTCGGCGGATTTGGCGAGCGCATCGTCGCCGCCATTCGCAAAGCCGACCGGCTGCCGACGCCCGCAGAGTCGAACACCAGCCGCAACGTGATCAGGGTGACGACCACTTCCCGCGTGGGCGACCGCGAGGTTCTGCGCGTGCGGCCCTATACCCGCGTCGTCTCCAACCTTTCGCTCAGCGTCACCGATCTGTCCGCCAATATTCCGCAATTCAATCCGCAGAAAATGCTGGGCGATCTCGGTGCACCGGCAGCCGCCGACGCGGCTGCAGCGGAGCCCGACGCCGAAGTGTCCTTTGTTACGCGCGATCTCGTTGCGCTGCTGCCACGCGTCTGCATCGCCGCAGTGGTGTCACCCGAGGAGGCAGCTGCTGTCGTGCGGTCGGTCACCAATTTCACCGGCGTCGACGCGACGCGCTATACGGTCGCTGGTTTGCCGGGCAATGGTCGATTGGCATACGCCGGCAACGGGCGAGGGCAAGGGGCTCGATCTCTACGCAGGATTCGAGATGCGCATCGTGCCGGAGAACGTCACGATGCTGGCCAAGACGGCGGCCCAGGCCAGCGCGGTAGCAAACGAGAAGCTGATCACCGTCAAGAAGGGTGATACGGCGACGACGATTTTGCGCGACATCGGCGCGACGCCAGGCGACATCAAGGCGATCGCCGCCGTGCTCCGGGCCGCGCGCCAAGGACGGTGGCCTCAAGGAAGGACAAAAGCTGCGCGTGCTGATCTCGCCGGCGGGCGGACGGCCCCAACCGGTGCGCGTCATTGTGGTCGGCGACTCCGGGATCGAGGCGGTCGTCGCGCTGTCAGGATCTCGGCAAGTACGTACCGGTCGACGTCCAGAGCGCCGAAGCTCCGACCGCTGCGGTGGACGATCCCGACGAAGAGGACGATGGCAGCGGCGTGCGGCTCTACCAGAGCATCTACGAGAGCGCGCTGCGCAGCCAGATTCCGCGGCCGGTGATCGCAGACTTGGTCCGCATCTACTCCTACGACGTCGACTTCCAGCGCAAAACTCAACCGGGCGATCTGTTTGAAGTGCTCTACGTGGGCGAAGATGAAAATCCCGCGAGCGACAGCAAAGCCGATGTGCTCTACGCGCTCGCTCACAGTTGGCGGGGAAGTGAGAAAATTCTACCGCTATCAGACCGGTGACGACTGGCCTCGTCGACTATTACGACGAGTCCGGCAAAAGCGCGCGCAAGTTCCTGGTGCGCAAGCCTGTATCGAACGCCATCATGCGGTCAGGATTTGGCGCCCGCAATCATCCGATTCTCGGCTACACCAAGATGCACACCGGTGTGGACTGGGCGGCTCCCATGGGCACGCCGATTTTCGCGTCCGGCACCGGCACGGTTGAGAAGGCTGGTTGGGAAGGCGGCTACGGCAGAGTACATCCCGTATCAAACACAACAACGGATATGAGACCGCATACGGCCACATGACGGCGTTCGCCCGCGGCATGCAGCCCGGTACCCGCGTGCGGCAGGGGCAAGTCATCGGCTTCGTCGGCTCAACCGGCCTTTCGACCGGCGCCCACGTGCACTACGAAATCCTCGTCAATGGCCGCTTCGTCGATCCAATGCGCATCAAGCTGCCGCGCGGCGTGCGCTGCGAAGGCGGGGTGCTCGCAAATTTCGACCGGGGCGCAGAGCGGATCGACAGCATCATGGCGCAGCGGCCCGGTATGTCCGCTCCCCGCGTGGCGGCGACAACCCGCTAGGGCGGGATAACGTTTTCGAGTTCTAAGCCGCTTCCGCCACTCAGCTTGCCGTTGAATGAGAGACCCTGCTTGCCCGCAGACACTCGCACCGTCTCGCCATCCTTGATGGTGCCGGCGAGGATCATCTCCGCCATCGGATCCTGCAAATGATTTCTGGATCGCGCGCTTGAGCGGGCGCGCCCCGTAGGCCGGGTCGTAGCCCTTTTCGGCGAGCCAGTCGCGCGCCGATGAGTCGAGCACGATGCGTGATCTTGCGATCGTCCAGGAGCTTCTGCAGCCGTGCGATCTGGATGTCGACGATGCGGCCCATCTGCGCGCGCTTGCAGCCGGTGGAACAGGATGATCTCGTCGATGCGGTTGAGAAACTCGGGCCGGAAGCGCCGCGCGCACCACCGCCATCACCTGATCGCGCACCGCGTCGGTGTCCTGGCCTTCCGGCTGGTTCGACCAGAAGCTCGGCGCCGAGATTCGAGGTCATCACGATCAGCGTGTTGCGGAAATCGACGGTGTGGCCCTGCCCGTCCGTGAGCCGGCCGTCGTCGAGCACCTGCAGCAGCACGTTGAACACGTCCGGGTGCGCCTTCTCGATCTCGTCGAACAGCACGACCTGGTAGGGCCGCCGCCGCACCGCCTCGGTCAGCGCGCCGCCTTCCTCGTAGCCGACGTAGCCCGGCGGCGCGCCGATCAGGCGCGCGACCGAGTGCTTCTCCATGTACTCCGACATGTCGATGCGGATGAGCGCGGTCTCGTCGTCGAACAGGAATTCGGCGAGCGCCTTGGTGAGCTCGGTCTTGCCGACGCCGGTCGGCCCCAGGAACATGAACGAGCCGATCGGCCGGTTGGGATCCTGCAAGCCCGGCGCGGGCACGCGCGCACCGCGGTCGAGACCGCCTTGCACGGCCTCTGCCTGGCCGACCACGCGCTTGCCGAGTCTGCTCCTCCATGTGAAGGAGCTTGTCGCGCTCGCCTTCGAGCATCCGGTCGACTGGAACGCCGGTCCAGCGCGACACGACCTGCGCGACGTGGTTCGGCGGTGCACCGCCTCCTCCACCATGGCACCCTTGCCCTCGGCCTCCTCGATCTCCTTGAGCTTGCGTCTCGAGCTCCGGAATGCGGCCGTAGGCGAGCTCGCCGGCCTGCTGGTACTCACCGCGCCGCTGCGCATTGGCGAGCTCCACGCGCAGCGTGATCGAGCTCGGTCTTGAGTTTCTGCGCGCTCGGAAAGCTTGTCCTTTTCCGCTCTTCCAGCGCGCTGGTCAGCTCGGCCGACTTCTTGCTCGAGCTGCGGCAAGCTCGCTTTCGAGCTTCTTGAGCCGATCCTTCGAAGCCGCGATCGGCTCCTTTCTTGAGCGCCTCCTGCTCGATCTTGAGCCGGACGATCTCGCGGTCGATCGAGTCGAGCTCCTCGGGCTTGGAGTCGACCTGCATCTTCAGCCGGCGCCGCGCGCCTCGTCGACCAGGTCGATCGCCTTGTCGGGCAGGAAGCGGTCGGTGATGTAGCGATGCGATAGCGTCGCGGCCGCGACCATCGCGCGCGTCGGTGATGCGCACGCCGTGATGCTGCTTCGTATTTGTCCTTCAGGCCGCGCAGGATCGAGATCGTGTCCTCGACGGTCGGCTCGCTGACGAAGACCGGCTGGAAGCGCCGCGCCAAGCGCCGCGTCCTTCTCGACGTGCTTCTTGTACTCGTCGAGCGTGGTGGCGCCGATGCAGTGCAGCTCGCCGCGCGCCAGCGCCGGCTTGAGCAGGTTCGAGGCGTCCATCGCGCCGTCGGCCTTGCCGGCGCCGACCAGCGTATGCATCTCGTCGATGAACAGGATGATGCCGCCGTCGGAGCGACGTCACTTCCTGCAGCACGGCCTTGAGCCGCTCTTCGAACTCGCCGCGATATTTCGCGCCGGCGATCAGCGCGCCCATGTCGAGCGCGAGCAGCTTCTTGTCCTTGAGGCTTTCCGGCACGTCGCCGTTGACGATGCGCAGCGCCAGACCCTCGACGATCGCGGTCTTGCCGACGCCGGGCTCGCCGATCAGCACCGGGTTGTTCTTGGTGCCGGCGCGACAGCACCTGGATGGTGCGGCGGATCTCCTCGTCGCGGCCGATCACCGGATCGAGCTTGCCGTCGCGCGCAGCCTGGGTGAGGTCGCGGGCATATTTCTTGAGCGCGTCGTAGGCCGTTCTCGGCCGACGCGCGTATCGGCGGTGCGGCCCCTTGCGCAAGCGCCTCGATGGCGGCGTTGAGGTTCTGCGGCGTCACTCCCGCGCTCGGCGAGGATCTTGCCGGCTTCGGTGTCCTTTTTCCAGCGCCAGCGCCAAGCAGCAGGCGCTCGACGGTGACGAAGCTGTCGCCCGCCTTGTCGGCCATTTTTCGGCGGCCGTACAAAGCCCGGCGTCGCGGCCCGCATCGAGGTAGAGCTGGACCCGCGCCCGCCGCCTTGACCTTCGGCCGCTTGGCGTAGCGCCGTCCTCGACCGCCGCTTAGCGGCCGGCCGCGAGCTGCCGCCGGAACGGGTCGATCAGACCAGCTGCCAGCCCTCCCGGGTCGTCGAGCAGGACCTTGAGCAGATGCTCGGTGCGTGAATTGCTGATGGCCCTCATGCAAGGCCAGGGTCTGGGCAGACTGGATGAAACCGCGAGCGCGGTCGGTGTATATTTTTCGATATTCATCCGGAACTCCTCAGCCCGCCCCGTCCGCCCAGGCGGCACGGGCCGGTGCATCGTCTTGGGAATTGTCGCCTCGCCCTTGATGGCCATCAAGGCCCGGCCGGAATCAGTTCTCCGGCCAGCCAAGCCACATGTGGGAGATCGATCGCGCGCGGGGAAGGGGTCGACGCACCAAATCGCCCCGTCCCTCGGCGGACTTGCGCCCGTTCGGCCGGATCGCCCAAGACAGGGTTCAGGGGTACGGGCAACGCACCGCCGCCAGCGCAGATCCAAGGCATCTATCGCTATCCGGTCGAAGGACTGTCAGCAGAACAGCTCGCTTCGGTTGTGCTCGCCACCGGCCGTGACACTGCCGGCGGACCGCGCTCTACGCGATCGAAAACGGACCTTCGGGCTTCGACTCCATCGGGCACCTGCGCATTTCCCCAAGCAGCGGTTCCTGGCGCTGATGAGAAACGAGCGGCTCGCCAGCCGCTGTCCACGCGGTTTCGACGACACGAACCGGATACTCCCGACGGTTCAGGCCGGCGACCGCGAGTCCGTGCAGGCGATTTACGTACTGGTTGCGGGTCGGGTCACGCCATCGAGAAGCGTTCTTTGCCCGGTTTTGCGCCGCAGTGATCCGCGCGGGCCACCGAAAGTCCCTGCACGCCTCCGGGCCACAGCTTCTCCGATGCGGCTCGCAAGGTCGTGGTCGATCATAAACGTGCGCCGGTTGCTGAAGCTGGCAGGCTTTGCCGGAGCCCCGGTCGACCCGCTGCGGTTCCGCGGCAATGTCTATGTCGAAGCGCTGGCCGGCGTGGCGGGAGTTCGAACTGCTGGACCAGGAGCTCGCGGTCGGGCCCGACGGTGAAGCTCAGGGTCGTCAAGCGCATCGTGCGCTGCTGCGCCGCAACCAACGTCGACCCGCGCACCGGGAACCGCGACCTGGCGATCCCGGGAAACCCCGTTGCGCCGCTTTGGCCACGGCGATTGCGGGGTCTATGCGGAAGTCGTCGCAGGCGGAGCGGATCGGCAGCGCGGCGACCGCGTCATCCCGGTGCGCAATCGATCAGATCGAATGCCGCGCCTACTGCGGGAGCCGAGTCGAGTGGCTGGCCGCCGGCCCGACGCTTGCCGGCCTTCGGCGGGGGCCTCGACCGGCGTGGAAACATCCGCTTGCCGTAGCCGGCGTAGCGGACGAGGCCATCCCTGGTCGAAACGAGACCGCCCGCTCCAGGGCCGGGTCAGTCTTCGATCTTCATGGTTGCCATGCCGAAGGAGATCGCGCCCGCTGCAAGTGCAGGCCGGCACGATCTTTTTCGCGATACGCGAAGGCGTTCGGCAACCGCGCATACGGCAGTCCCGTCGACCGCGCGGTTCGCGTACGCGATTTCAGTGCCGAACAGGACCTTGGTCTTGGCCGCCGGGCACAGGCTTGGCAAACCTGCGTGGACTGTTCGACGATGCTGCGCTGCAGCGGGAAGTAGCGTCCATCGCAAAGGCGGACGCAATAGGCGACGTACTGGCCGCCTCCGGAAACGGACGGGTTGACGTTAATGGTGGCGTTGGGGGCCCGAAGAATGGGAACGGAAGCCCGGATTGCGGTGCCGGCGCCGAAGCACGCTGTGGCTGTCCGCCCATACCCCCGCCAAACAGGAAATCCAGAATACCCGCGGACGCGGGCGGCGACGGCAGCAAGGACGCTCATAGCCGCCGCCAGCGCCACTACGGCGCCCCAGCTGCGATCAGCACGGATCTTGAGCCAAGGTACGGCACCGTCAGTCGCCCCGCGGACCCTTTGTAACCCGAGCGCCGGTGACCCGACTAGTGAATGGCGGCAACACTCGGCTGGAAAATGCGGGGCATGGTTGCAAACCAGCGCCGGAGCTGACCCGAGACACCGCAATGAGGGGTCGTCGGCACCGCCAGCAGCGGCCTGGCGCGTTGCGGATCGAGCCAGACAAGACTCGATAGCCCTGCGGGCTTTCACGCTCTTTAGTCCTGTCTATACTCCGGGCCGCCAAATCATCATGGGGAGGAATTCGTGAGCACGCGCTTCATCAATCCGCCGACGATATCCAAGCCGCCCGGCTATACCCACGTGGTCGAAGCCACAACGCCGGGCCGCATCGTTTATGTCGCGGGCCAACTCGGCCTTGATACCGCCGGCAACGTGGCGGGAGCGCCCGGCGACTTCCGGAGCCAGGCCAAGCAGACGTTTGAGAACCTCAAACATGCGCTGGCGGCGGTCGGGCGACCTTCGCCGACGTGGTCAAACTCAACAACTATCTCACCGACCTCGGTCATTTGCCGATCTTTCGCGAGGTGCGCGACAGTTACCTCAACACACAACATCCGCCCGCAAGCACGACCATCCAGATCTCAAGCTGGCGCGCGAGGGCGCGCTGCTGGAGACCGAAGCGGTTGCGATCCTGCCGGCCAAGGCGGCGCGCGCGACCCGCACGCGTCGCGCCACGCGCCCGGCGATCCCCGGCCCGCTCATCTCGCGGCAAGGTGGCGCCCGGCAAGCGCAGCGAGTGCATTTGCGCATCCTGCAATGCGGTGCTGAGCGAAGGCTTCTACGGGAGCGAGCGCTACTGCGGTGAACTGGCGCGCGAGCAGGCGCGCCGCGGGCATGACGTTGCAGTCGTTACGCTCGGCAACGCCTCGACTGCACGCGCGGGCGCTGCGCGCCTTGGTCACGCGCAAGCGCCAACACAGGGCGGCCTGGGATGCGACTGACCGCGATCCCGACAATGCTGCCCGCATTCCTGCACCGCCCCTTCGCGCAGGTCTTCATCCGCCGATTTCGGCCGCAGATCGTGCACACACACTCTGGACCCGGCGACGCGCCGGTTTGGTAGCGCCGCCCGACACGCCGGGATTGCGCACGTTGCAACCCTGCACCTTAACTTCAGCGCGCCCGAGTACGGCGCCTGCGACGGACTGATCTGCATCGCCGACTGGCAGCGCAAAACGCTGCCTGCGGATTTCGCCGGATTGGTCGCGGTTGTTCGAAACTGGCTGCCCGCCGCGGTGGCGGGATGCGCTCCACGCAGTCACGGCCGACACGGTCGCGGATTTGCGCCGGGCCTGGGGCGCAGATGACCAGAGCTTTGTGTTCGGCAGCGTGGGCCGCTTGGTGCCGGAGAAGGGCATGGACGCGTTGATCCGCGCCTTCCGCCGTGGCATTCTCGCACGGCGGCGAGCCTGTCCGCCTGGTCATCGTCGGTGACGGGCCGCAACGGGACGGGCTGCGCGCCCTGGCGTCAGCGGACCCCGGATCGTCCTCGCCGGCCCGCAATACCATGTTGCGCCATTCTACCGCGCGTTCGACGCCTACGTGAGCGCGGCACGCTTCGAGCCCTTTGGAATTGCGATCCTCGAAGCCATGGCGGCAGGCTGTCCGCTTGTCCTCACGCGCAGCCAGGGACCGCGCGAGTTCGTCGCGGACCCGCGTACCCGATGGATCGACGATGCGTCGGATGCGGCGCTCGCCGAGGCGCTCGTGGAGGCACACGCGGAAGGACGCCGACGCTTCACGTATGAGCTCAGTCCTTTCTCGTCTGCGCGCGCGGTGACTGAAATCGAGCAATTCTATAGGAGTGTCATCGCGAACAAGGCTCGTGGGATGCCTTGAGGCATCCCCGCGATAGCCGTACTGATCGGTTGTGAACCGAGCAGTCGTTGAGCACGCCGGGAGCCACGTGATGGTCGACCTATCGCAACTGAACCCCGGGCGCACCGGATCCGCCGAGCTATTGGTCGGAGTCGAGCACAGTGCGCCGAGCATCGGCACGTGGACTGGTGCCAGTCTTGGGAACCCCGGTCATGATCAACCTGATCGAGGCGGCGGCGCTCGCCGCGGTTGAGCGACTCCTGCCACCTGGCCATCAGAGTCTCGGAATCCACCTCGATGTTCGCCACTTCGCCGCGACCCCGATCGGAATGCGCGTGCGGGCGACCGCCGAGTTGACTGCGGTTGACGGCCGCACACTGTCGTTCCGGGTGGAAGCGCGCGACGACTTGGAACCGATCGGCGACGGCACGCATCAGCGTGTGGTCGTCAACGTTGCGCGCTTCGATCAACGCGTGCAGCGAAAGCTACGACCGTGCGCTAGGGTCACGGAATCAAAGAGAGCAATTGCTCATCGTCGCAATGGGGACACGGCTTGGACGCGTCAGCCTCGATTGAAATCGCGAAGCACACACTGGTTTCGGGCGGACTTGTGCTCGCCATAGGAACGCTGACGGGCCTATTGGCTCAGAAGGTCAAAATTCCCGACGTCGCGGCTGTTCCTGGTCGTCGGCATGCTGATTGGACCCGCCGTATTTGGGGTTGATCAACATCGGGGCTGATTCGGCGCTGAATCAAACCATTCTCCTGTTCGGCGCCAGCTACATTCTTTTCGACGGCGGCGCGTCGCTGCGGCTCGACGTCTTGAGGCAGGTTTGGATCACGATCGTGGTGATCGCCACGGTCGGCGTCGTGATCACTGCCGCCATCACCGGGATTGCCGCTTATTTCGTTCTCGGCGTTCCATTGATCGTGGCGTTGCTGCTGGGTGCGACCCTTTCCTCGACCGATCCGGCAACGCTGGTTCCCATATTTCGACAAATCCGCATTCGCGACCGCGTCGCGCAAACCGTAATGAGCGAGATCGGCGTTCAACGACGCGCATGGGAGCGATCATCACCTTCGCCGTGCTGGCGGTGGCGATGGGAACCGGCGAGTTCTCGTTGACGGCATCGCTATTCGATCTGCTCAAGCAATCGGTCGTCGGCATCGTCGCCGGTGTCGCGCTCGGATATGCGGCCGCTCTGCTCATTGCACACGAGCGATGGTCTTTCCTCGAGGAGTATGCGCCGGTGGTCACGCTGGTGGCGGTGCATGGGCGCCTATTTCGCCGCCGACGGCCTGCAGGCCAGCGGGTTTATGGCGGTCTTCGTCTTCGGCATCGTGCTCGGCAACAAAGATCGCTTCGGCTTCAAGATGGAAGCAGGAGAGCACAGAAAGCTCGAAGAATTTGTCTCGACCACCGCATTCATCATGCGGCTGTTCATCTTCATCCTACTCGGCGCACAGGTCGATTTCGGTCCTGATCAGCCAGCACCTGATAGGCGGCGTTGTCGTGGTCACCATCTCTCATGCTGATCGCCCGTCCGGCAACAGTTTTCCTATGCGCGCTGCCGGATCGGCGCGCGCGGTGGACCTTCAACGAGATGTTGTTCATGTGCTGGACGCGCGAGACCGGCGTCATTCCGGCCGCGATTGCCGGCCTGCTGGTCGGCATGAAGGCGCCCGGCGCACAGCTGATCGCATCGATCACCTTCATCGCCATACTCATGACGATCCTGATCCAGGCGCCGACAACGCAATGGTTGGGCGGCAAGCTCGGACTTCTGGAAAAAAATAGCGGCGTCGGTCGGGACGAGGCTCGCCCAAGGGTCTCACTTGGCAAGCACCTCACGCCCCGTGCGTTAATGCGCCTCGTCCCAGTTGTGCGCCGCGCGCGCATCGACGTGCAGCGGCACCGCGAGCGCGACCGCCGGCAGCGGGGCCTCCTCCATCACCCTCTTGACCACCGGCAGCGTTTTCTCGACCTCGCCGTCCGGCACCTCGAAGATCAATTCGTCATGCACCTGCAGCAGCATCTGAGCGTTCAGCTTGTGCTTCTGCAGCGCGCCATCCATCCGGATCATGGCGCGGCGAATGATATCGGCGGCGGTGCCCTGCAGGCGCGCATTGATCGCCGCGCGCTCGTTGAAGGCGCGGATCGACGGATTGCTGTTGACGATGTCGGGGTAGTGGCACTTGCGGCCGAACAAGGTGAGCACATAGCCGTTGCTGTTTGCAGAACGCTTTGGTCTCGTCCATGTAGGCGCGGATGCCCGGGAAGCGTTCGAAAGTACTTCTTGATATAGGCGCCGGCCTCTTCGCGCGCGATGCCAAGCTGATTGGCTAGCCCAAACGCCGAGATGCCGTAGATGATGCCGAAATTGATCGCCTTAGCGCGTCGGCGCACGTCGGATGGCATGTCCTTGACCGGAACGCCGAACATTTCCGACGCCGTCATGGCGTGGATGTCGAGCCCGTCCCGGAACGCCTGCTTGAGCGCGGGAATATCCGCGATCTCGGCGAGCAGCCGCAACTCGATCTGCGAGTAGTCGGCCGACACGAGCTTGGTGCCGTGGTCGGCGATGAAGGCGCGCCGGATCTTGCGGCCCTCTTCGGTGCGGATCGGAATGTTCTGCAGATTGGGCTCGGATGACGACAGCCGCCCGGTGGTAGTCGACGCCGAGCGCGTAGGAGGTGTGCACCCGGTGGGTGGTGGGATTGACGAAGCCGGGCAGCGCGTCGGTATAGGTCGATTTGAGCTTGGTGATCTGGCGCCAATCCAGAATGCGCTGCGGAAGTTCGTGACCCGCCTCTGCGAGTTCGTCGAGCACGGACGCCGACGTCGACCAAGCACCGGTCTTGGTTTTCTTGCCACCCTCCAGGCCGAGCTTGCCGAACAGGAAATCGCCGAGACCTGCTTGGTGCTGCCGGGATTGAGCGGGCCGCCCGCAAGCTTTTTGATCTCCGCTTCGAGCGCGCCGGCGCGCTGGGCAAACTCGCCCGACATGCGCGAGAGGACCTGCCGGTCGATTGCGATGCCACGTCGCTCCATGCGGCCGAGAACGGCAAGCAGCGGCCGCTCAAGGGTTTCGTAGACCGACGTCATACCTTCCGCGACCAGCCGCGGCTTCAGCAGATGCCACAGCCGCAGCGTTACGTCGGCGTCCTCGGCCGCGTACTCGGCGGCTTTGGCAATGTCGACCGCTTCGAAGGTGATGCGTGATTTACCGAGCTTGGTGACTTCGTTGTAATCGATCGTCGTGTGATCGAAATAGCGGTTGGAGAGCGGGTCGAGCCCGTGATCCGAGCGCCCGGCGTCGAGCACGTAGGACATCAGCATGGTGTCGTCGTACGGCCCAAGCTCCGCACCGCGCAGCCGAAAATCTGCCAATCGAATTTGAGGTTCTGCCCGATCTTGAGAACGCCGCGATCCTCGAGCAGCGGCTTGAGCGCACCGATCGCCTCCGACTCCGGGATCTGATCGGGCGCCAGGTTGCCCCGGCGAACAGGCTTCCCTTCTCGCCCCGACCCGATGGGCGAGCGGCACGTAGCAGGCTTCGTTGGGTGCGACCGCAAGCGAGAAACCGCAGAGCGTGGCCTGCATCGGGTCGAGCGTCGTGGTCTCGGTATCGATCGCGACCAGGCCGAGCTCCCGCGCGCGCGCAACCCATTCGTTGAGCCGCGGAACGTCGCGCACGATCTCGTAGCGCCCGCGGTCGACCTTGTCCCGACGCGCCGCCTGCGTACATGCCTCGACCAGAGCTTGCGGCGTTTGCGAGAAGTCGCCCGCTTAGACGCCGCAGCTCCAGCGCCGGCCATGTTGCCGCGATTCATGCGTCCCCGCGCAGCGGTAAGCTGGTCGCGGCACGCGGCTCGACGGGAGCGTCCTCGTGCGCAGGCTCTTCTGAGACGGCAGACGCCGTTTCGGTGTCGCGTCGCAGCGGGATTGCGCCGGCTTTCACGCTTGCATCCGACTCGATTTGCGAAGCGTCGATCCCGCACGCCTCGGCGACGCGGCGGACCAGCGTCGTGAACTCCATCGCCTTGAGAAACGAAACCAACCGCGTGTAGTCCGGCTCGTGCACCGCGAGATCGGCCAGCGGCACCTCGAGCTTGATGCGATCGTCGAGGGTGACCAGCTGTTTCGACAGCCGCGCCTTGTCGGCATTGTCGATCAGCGCTTGGCGGCGCTTGTCCTGCTTGATCTCGGAGGCGCGCAGCAGCAGCGTTTCGAGGTCGCCATACTCGCTGATCAGTTGAGCCGCGGTCTTGGGCCCAATACCGGGCACGCCGGGGACGTTGTCGGTGGAATCGCCGATCAACGCTTGCACCTCGATCACTTTGTTGGGCGGCACGCCAAACTTTTCGACTACCTCGGGAATGCCGATGTGGCGATCCTTCATGGTGTCGTACGCTGACGACACCATCGCCGACGAGCTGCATCAGGTCCTTGTCCGAGGCAACGATGGTAACGGTCGCGCCGGCCGCGCGAGGCCTCGCGAACGTAAGTCGCGATCAGATCGTCCGCCTCGTAGCCCAGCATCTCGATGCTCGGCAGGTCGAAGGCCCGTACCGCGTCTCGGATCAGCGGAACTGCGGACGCAAGTCGTCGGGCGGGTCCGGCCGGTGTGCCTTGTAATCCGGATAGAGCTCGGTTCGGAAGGTTTTCTCGGATTTGTCGAACACCACTGCGAGATGGGTCGGCCGCTCTTCCGGCTTCATCTCCGCGCGAGGATCCGCCAGAGCATAATGCAGAACATGCGCACTGCGCCGGTCGGCAGCCCGTCCGACCGGCGGTTGTACTTCGCGTCCTGGTTCATCGACTGCCAATAGGCGCGGAAAATGTAGGACGAGCCGTCGACCAAAAGACGTGATCGCCCTTCTTCGGCTTGGCTGGCTTGGCGGCTTTGGGCGTGGCCCTCATTTAGGCACGGGCAGCCGCAAAGTCACGATGGCAGATCACGCAATCCCCATCCCGTCTCGCCTTCGCAGGGCGCCTCTGCTAAGAGCCGGGCGCGGGATTTCCATGTGGTTGCATGGTCCGCGGAAAATCGGCGTCTACCCGGCTCGCGGCCGGGATGCGTCGTACCGGAAACATGCACCGTAACCAGGGGTGCGTATGCGGGTTGCAATGATCGGGACGGGTTACGTCGGCCTCGTCTCGGGCGCGTGCTTTGCGGATTTCGGTCATCACGTCACTTGCGTCGACATGGATGCCGCCAAGATCGCCGCCCTGCAGCGCAACGAAATCCCGATCTATGAACCGGGCCTCGATCGCATGGTCGAGACCAATGCGCGCCAGGGCCGGCTCGAATTCACCACCGACCTTAAAAAGCCGGTGATCGAGGCGGACGCCGTTTTCATCGCGGTCGGTACCCCGTCGCGGCGCGGCGATGGCCATGCCGACCTCTCCTACGTTCATGCCGCCGCGCGCGGGATCGCCGGCGGCGCTCGCACGGCTTTACCGTGGTGGTGACCAAGTCGACGGTTCCGGTCGGCACCAGCGACGATGTCGAGCGCATCATTCAGGAAGCCCGCCCTGACGCCGAGTTCGCAGTGGTATCGAACCCGGAGTTCCTGCGCGAGGGCGCGGCCATCCAGGATTTCAAGCACCCCGACCGGATCGTGATCGGAACCGACGATCGCGCGCGCGCGCCAAGTCATGGCCGAAGCTCTACCGGCCGCTCTATCTCAATCAGGCGCCGATCCTCTACACCGGCCGGCGCACCGCCGAGCTGATCAAGTATGCGGCGAACGCCTTCCTGGCGACGAAGATCACCTTCATCAACGAGATCGCCGACCTGTGCGAGCGACTCGGCGCCGACGTGCAGGAAGTGGCGCGCGGCATCGGGCTCGACAACCGGATCGGCATCGAAGTTCCTGCACGCCGGACCCGGCTTCGGCGGCTCCTGCTTGCCCAAGGACATCGCTCGCCCTGGTCAAGACCGCGCAGGACCAGGCGACGCCGCTGCGCGTGGTGGAAACCGTCGCGGCCGTCAACGACGCGCGCAAGCGGGCCATGGCCCGCAAGGTCGCGGCCGCGGTCGGCAACCGTGCGCGGCAAGACGATTGCGATCCTCGGCCTCACCTTCAAGCCGAACACCGACGACATGCGCGAGGCGCCCTCGGTTCCGCTGGTCACCGCGCTGCAGGATTTCGGCGCGCGGGTGCGCGCCTATGATCCGGTCGGCGTTGAACAAGCACGTGGCGTGCTTACGGACGTTACGTTTTGTGATGGACCATATTCGTGCGCCGAAGGTGCCGACGCGGTCGTTATCGTGACCGAATGGGAGCAGTTCCGCGCGCTTGACCTCGACCGGCTCAAGGCCGTGATGGCCTCCCCGTCGTGATCGATTTGCGCAACATCTACCGCGCCGAAGAGATGGTCGGACGCGGCTTCATCTATGAAAGCGTGGGCCGCTCGGCGATCAAGAACTGACGAAACGCTTCAACGAACGCACTGGAGGAAACGTCATGGCGGAGCAGACCCGGCCGCAAGTGATTGCGATCGAAGAACACTTTTGGGACCCGGAACTGGTCAAGCAATTCAAGGGCGGCGACGTGATCCGCGCGCCGGAATTGGAAAAGCGCCTCTACGACCTCGGTGAGCTTCGTATCAAGGAAATGGACGAGGCCGGTATCGACATCCAGGTGCTTTCGCATGGAGCACCGGGCGGGCAGAAACTTCCCGACGCCATCGCACTCGAGATCTCGCGTGCCGTCAACGACCGCCTGCACGCCGCGGTCAAGCAACACCCGGCGCGCTTCGCGGGCTTTGCCATGGTTCCAACCAACGACGCGGCCAAGGGCGCGGACGAGCTCGAGCGCTGCGTCACCAAGCTCGGCTTCAAGGGAGCCATGTTGCACGGTCTCGCCAACGGCGTGTTTCTCGACGACAAACGGTTCTGGCCGATTTACGAGCGTGCGCAGGCGCTCGACGTACCGATCTACTTCCATCCCGCCGCGCCGCATCCCGCGGTGATCGAGGCCTACTACAAGGAATACGTCCAAAGCGTCCCGACCATTTTAAGTGCCGGGTGGGGGTTCACGGTCGAAACCGCGACCACCGCGCTTCGCCTCGTTTTGAGCGGTGTGTTTCAGCGGTATCCCAAGCTGAAGGTTATCCTTGGTCACCTGGGCGAGGGCATTCCGTTCCTGATGGCGCGCATGGACTGAAGCGCTGTCGCGTCAGGCCAAGGTCGATTTCCGCGCCACCTTCTCGAGCCACTTCAGCGTGACCACCAGCGGTTTCTTCTCCAATCCGGCGCTTTTGTGCTGCGTGCAGGAGCTCGGCATCGACCGCATCCTGTTCTCGGTCGACTGGCCGTTCGTGAAGAACACGACCGGCGACCGACTGGGTCAAGACAGTTCCGCTATGCCAGGAAGACAAGGTCAAGCTGTTGAGCGGCAACGCCAAGCGATTGCTGAAGATGTGAGACGGCAGGCCGCTATTTCGCGCCGGTCTTGTCCTGCTCCAGGACCTGCGCGATTGCCTTGATGCGGTTGCGCGCGTAGTTGGGCAGCCCGGAGCTGATCGAGTTGCCGGTGTTGAACGAGCTGTTGCCGGAGAGCACCTGCGCCGGTACCAGGTTGCGCAGGACGGGCACGCGCTCGTATTCCTTTTTCTTTTCCAGGATCTCGCTCTCGACCGCCAGCGTCGCGAACGCCGTCACCACGGTTTGGCCGGCGGCGGTCGGATGCTTCTGCACGATAGCGACGAACTTGCCGAACTGCATAATCTGGTTGACGTAGAAGATGTTCTGCTCGAGCACACCGACGATCGGCGTGGGGAGCCCGGTCAGTTTTGGAGGCTCGGCTCGTCGACTTCAGCGGGCGTGAGCACGCGCAGCTCGCTTTGAAAGTCGATGTAATCGGCAACTTTCTTCTCGCTGTCGCGCAACTGGTTGAGCAGCATGATCCCGATCGGAAGCTTGCCCTCGAACTTGTAGCGCGATGCAATGACAGAGCGTGGTCGGTGAACTCGCGCACCACGGCCGGTCCGGGTTGCGGTTGTAGGCGAACTGCGGTTCCTTCTGCGGCAACAACATCCGCGACGGGGAGGAAGCTTAGAGGTGATGGCCGGGTCAAGCTTCTCGATGAACGGCAGCGTGGCGTAACGCGCCAGATCGATCGTCGGCTTGTCCACCAGGAACCGCGCCTCGGCCACATACATGTAGCAGCCTCGCCTTGCGGACCCGGCTGACGCCGCCGGACGCGCTTCTGAGCGTCGGTTCCTCGTAGGACGGGTAAAGGCCGAGCAGCTGCTTCTGCAGCGGCCGCGCCCGCGCTCAATCGGCGAATTTCATCAAGCCACCGGTGCCCGGGTCGACCAGCGCGATCGGCGCGGTGATCGCTGAACATCGATCACGCCCGACTTGAGCTTATCGATCGGAAGATCCGTAACCGAGGGGAACGTCCTCGAGACGAAACTCCCTGCGCGTACGCGGTCGCCGCAAAACCGGCGATGGCGATCAGAGCAAGAACCAGCCGCATCGGAAGTTCCAATGGTCGGATCGATCGAGTGTGTCGGGCGAACGTGTCAATTGCTATTGGCGCCGACTGAAGAAATAGTCCGGATCGACGCGGCGGGGCCGAGTGCCGGCTGCTGCTGATCGTACCATTGCTGATTTCCAAACAACCCGAATAGCGGAGGCGGTCCAGGCGGCGGCCGTGGCGGCTGCACGTAGCCGGGCGGATAATAACCCTGCCGGCCGTAACCGGGCCGGCCATAGTAATCCTGCTGGTAGCCGTACTCGCGCGGCGGATAACCGCCGTCGCGCCCGTAGTAGTAGCCGCCCTCCCGTCATAACCACCGCCCTGCTCGTAGCGATAGGACTCGGCTTCTATCCGCGACACCAGATCGTACTGGGTGTCGATCTGGCCGCCGCCGGAGTCGAGGCGCATGTATTCGGTGAACGCATTCGCTGTCTGCGAGGGGAGCGGATCGCCTGTGTAAGTAATTGATCGGGACGGAGACGGGAGTTGACGGCGCGCTTGCGACCAGGGCTGCGCCAGCGCGGTTCGCGGCGCGTGGGATTGCCACCGCCTGCATCGCCGGCTCGAAGATCGGGACCGCGACCTTGCCGCCGGTCGCACCGCCGCCGAGCGTGCGGCGCTTGCCGTCGGCGTTGTCGTAGCCGACCCAAACCGCGACCGTGACTTCGTTGGTGAAACCGACGAACCAGCGCGTCGTTCTCGTCGTCGCTGGTGCCGGTCTTGCCGGCGACATAAGGGCGCAGAGTAGCTCGATGGCGCTGGCCGTGCCGCGCGCGACGACGCCCTGCAACATTGATTTCAATTGGTAGAACGCGGCTCGGTCGCCCGAGCGCGAGCCAAGTCCGTTGCGCCGTTGGTGACGGTAGATGGTGCGCCCGTTCTGCTCGATCGATTCAATCACATGCGGCTGTCGGGCGCGCCCCCTCGTTGGCGACCGCGGCATAGAACGCCGCCAGATCGACCAGCCGCACCGGCTGCGCACCGAGCACGAACGGATAGTAGCGAACGCACTCCCTGTAGAGCTGCGCTTCGACCGCGAGATCCGCATACCCGCTGCAGACTTTCGGGTGCGGAGCTTTCGATGCCGCCCGTCGAGCAGGTTGGCGGTGACGAGGTTTTGGAGTTTTCAAGCGCGCGCCGCAGCGTGGTCACGCCAGCGCTGCCGCCGCCATAGTTCTTCGGCGTCCAGTAGTCCTTGTTCTGTGCATAGGCGTCGGTGATGATGCTCGGATAGTTCAGGACGCTGCCGCCGATCGGGGGCAGCGTGATTTGCTGATCGCGAACCATGCGTGTTGGGCTGCAGGCCTTTGCGCAGCGCCGCGAGGTAGGTGAACGGCTTGAATGGTCGAGCCCGGCTGGCGCTGGGCCTGAGTTGCGCGGTTGAGCTGGCTGAGCTGGATACGAGAAGCCCCCGGCGACCGCGAGGATGGCGCCCGGTGTTGTTGTCGAGGACCACCACCGCGCCCTGCACCTCCGGCCGTATGCGCAGCTCGGCGCGCGCTACGCTTTGCCGCCTTCGGCGACGCGCACGTAAACCACGTCGTAGGCGTGCGAGCGCGCTGCGCATCGCCGCCGATCGCGAGCGGGAGCACGCGCCCGTCCGCGAGGCCGACACGCGATGCCCTCGCCCTTGCGGCCAGGCGAGCACCACGACCGCCGGTGTCCAGTGCACGTCATAGAGCGGCAGCCGCGTCGTCGCGAGCGCCCGCTGCCAGCGCCGGCTTGCCTGGCTGCTGCGCTCGGCCTCGATGCGCTGCGACGGCCTCGGCAAGATTTGTCTCCGGCCCCTGGAAACGCGCGCGACCGGTCGTCGCGTTCGTAGCGCGCAAGCCCATCCTGCAGCGCGGTCCTCGGCAGCGCGCTGCAGATCAGGCCGGATGGTCGAGCGCATCGTGTAGGATTCGGCGCGCTGCCCTTCGATGCCCGACGCGACTTGGCTTCGCGCGGAATCTGATCGACGAAATAGAACCCGATGTCCCGGCGTGGCCGCTCATAGGCGACAATGCGTGAGCAGCGTCGGCTCAGCGCGCTCTGCGATCTCGCCGCAGTGATCACGCCGTCCTCCTGCATGCGGCCGAGCACGTAGCATCGAGGCGTTCGCGCGCGCGGTCGGGATGGCGGTCCGGATTGAAAATAGTTCGGCCCCTTGGCGAGGCCGGCGAGCAGCGCGCCCTCCGCCAGCGTGAGCTCCTTCGCCGGCTTGCCGAAATAGCTGCGCGCCGCAAGCTCGATGCCCCAGGCGCCGCGGCCGAGATAGATCGAGTTGAGATAGAGCTCGAGGATGTCGTCCTTGCTCAGCGTGCGCTCCAGCCGCGATGCCACGACCATCTCGCGGATCTTGCGCTCGTAGGTGACGTCGTCACCGACCAGCAGGTTCTTGGCGACCTGCTGGGTGATGGTCGAGCCGCCCTGCGGGCGGCCTGGCTGCGCCGAGATTGGCGATGAAGGCGCGAATGAGCCCGCGCTCGTCGATGCCTTTGTGCTGCATAGAAGCGCTTGTCCTCGGCCGCGACGAACGCCTTCTGCACCTGCTCGGGAATGTCGGCGCAGCGGCACCCAGACACGGCGGTGGTTCGGTCGATAGACCTCGGCGTAGCGCTCGCCCTTGCCGTCGAGCACGACGCTAGCGCGCCGGCAGCCTGCAGGTTCTTCAGCTTCGAGTCGGGCGGCAGATCGGTCGAGCGCCTTGTTGTAGAAAGCGATCACCTCGCCGAGGTCGACCGGCGAATTCGTCGACCGTCTCATTCTTGCAGAACTGCGCGATAGGCCACATGCAGATCGGCAAAATTGATGCCGCTTGAACGCCTTGATCTCGCCGGCAACCGCCTGCGGATCCTCCATGGCGGTCGCGATCAGACTCGTCGAGATTGATGTCCTCGATGTCGAAGGCCTTGCGCATGTGGGCGCAGCCGTCGCGCAAGAGCTGCACGACGGCGTCACGGTCGGCGACCGGATCGAAATGGGTCTTGATCGCGTCCGGCTTGGTCGTGACCTGACTGAGCGCGAGCGCTGTTGCGAAGATCTTGATGAGGACCGCGTTCATCGCGAATGTGCAAACCCGGAAACCCGGCCCTCTCAATGGCGTGACAAAACGGCTTTTTCACGAAGCCGCCGTCGCCGACGTATCATTATTGCCCGAATATCAAGCATTTATGACTCGCTAGTGCCGCCGATTGAGGTTCCAGCACCTCAGCAAGCTCGTGAGGGAACTTCAAATCGAAAAGCGGCACTAGAATCATAAGTTTAGCTAGTGCCCTCTGCTTCCGAAGTTCGCGTCGTAGGGTGCGGCGATTGTATCACGAACTTCGCAAGCGGGGCACTAGGAGGCCCTACGCTACCGGCGTGAGCAATTTCCGCTCGCCGATCCAGCCCGCGATGTTGTCGATCATCCAGCTGACCCATGGCGATGCGGGTTTCGAGCCCGGCGCTGCCGTGGTGCGGCTGCACGATCACGTTGGGCAGAGCCAGCAGGTCGGTCGACACGTGCGGCTCGTTCTCGAACACGTCGAGCGCCGCATATCCTGGCCGCCCGTCCCGCAGGGCGGCAGCCAGCGCCTGTTCGTCGACGACCGACCCGCGTGCCACGTTGACGAGCGTGCCATTCGACCCGAGCGCCTCGATCACGTCGCGCCCAATCAGGTGGCAGGTATCGGGTCCGCCCTTGCAGGCGACCATAAGGAAGTCGCTTTGCCGGGCCAGTTCGACCACGTCCGCCACGTACTCATAGGGCGCGTCCGGTTTTCGCCGCGGAACGTAATAAAGCACGCGCATGTTGAACGCCGCGCCCCGGTCGGCAATCGGGCGACCGATGGCGCCGAACCCGACCACGCCCATGGTCTTCTTGCCGACGCTGCGGCCAAGCGAAATCTGCGCCTGTGGCCGGCGTCCTTCACGAATGAATCGATCCGCGTAGATGATCTGGCGGGCCGACGCGATCATCAGCCCGATCGCGAGATCGCTACCTCGACCGCCACCGGGCCGGGCGTGTTGCTCAGCGAATGCTGCGCTCGCGAGCGCAGCCCGATCAACCGGGTCGGTGCCGACCCCGAACAAGGCCACGACTTCGAGCTGGCAGCATGGCAAGCAGCGCCCGATTGATACCCTGGTTGGCCTCGCTGCCAAGGGCCGGGATCTGGCGCGCAGTCGCTGCATCGAGCCCGTCGACGGCATGGCCGATGCGCGGAAAGTGATGCACGCTGAAGCGACGCTCCAGCTCCGCCATGGTGGCGTCGGGGGAACGTACCGAGGGTCAGGACGTGAGGCTTGGACGAAGTCAATTGAGCTCGAAGATCTGCTTGGGCGTCTGGTGCAAGCATGCGCCGGGGCCCTGGTCGCCGATAGGGTAATTGTCGCGAGATCACCGCGAAGATCGAGTTGGTCGCGTAGCCGGGGTGGACAGCGAAGTTCGCATCCTTCTCGATCGCCATGGTTTCATCCGCCCAGCACCAGCGGCGCTCGACCAGGTCGTAGCCCTGCCCGTGGCAATAGAGGCGCAGCTCCGCCGGCAGGCCGCGCTGCACGCATGAGTGCATCGTGGGCATCGGCGATCGCCTTGCAGGACGCGCCGGGCTTCATCAGCGCGCCAAGTCGCGGCTTGAGCCTCCTTCATGGCTTCAAACCGTCGGTGAGTTCATTGCTGGCCTTGCCGAGCACCACCGTGCGCCCAATCTCGCAATAGAGCCCGCCTGGCCCGCTGTTCTCGATCAACAGGCTGAAATGCTCGCCGGCGCTGAGCGTGCGGCCTTGCACGTTGCGATCCCGCGAAGCCAGCGCGTAGCGCCCCGAGCGGCGCCAGTTGGCTGAGGAAACAGACCTGCTCGCTGCCGAGCAGCCGGCCCCTCGTACTGGGTGAGCGCGGTGATTTCGGTGTCGCGCATTCCGGGTTTCACCACCATGCCTGAGCACGCGCGCAAAAATCTCGTCCTGCATGAGCGCCGCTTTGCGCACCAGGGCGATTTCACTCCGGAGCTCTTGATGGCCTTGATCCGATCGACGAAATCGGAGGCATCGACGAATTTGGCCTGGCCGGCCAGTTCATTCTCGATGCGCCGCACGAAGAGCGTACGGCATGTGGCCGCCGGCGAGCGTGCCGATCGTGCGATAGCCGCGCCGCTTGAACTCGCGCGCGACGATCTCGCCTTGATAGCCGTCACGTAAAGGCGATCGAGGTGAAGGCGTTAGTGGTAAAAAGCTCACCGACGCCGCGGTTCGCCTTATCGCTTGCCCGTCGAGCCGGCGGCTTTCCCGCGAGGGTCCCCATCTCGACGACCGCCATCAGGTCTGCCGCCGGAAAGATCCACGCTTCTTGGATAGCCGTTATGAGGCCGGCACATCGGTGAACCATTTGACGTGGCCGCCGAGCCAGTCGTTGGTGTTTTGCATGACCAGCGCGTCGATTTGCCGCGCTCTCGCGCATCCCTGCACCGCACCGCGCTCCAGCGCCGTTCTAGCTCCTGGTCGGAGGTTGGATTGACGATGCGCGCTCATTCATTTTTGGCTCCGTGTCGTTCGCCGCAAGTTATCGCATATCGCGGCGTGCTTGCGGCACGAATGCGCGTCATGTTCTCGCCGCGACGTTCTCCATGTCGGCGACCCTTCCGGCCAGGAAGCGTTCCAGGTTGCGACAGACCTGATCGGCCAGATCCTCCACGTAGCGGTCGTAGTAGCCGCCGAAATGCGGGGTGATGATGACCATTCGGCATGCGCCAGAACGGATGATCGATCGGTAGCGGCTCCTGGTCGAACACGTCGAGGCGCGGCGCCTGCGAGCTTCGCGGCCTCGAGCGCCCGCACCAGCGCGCGTCATCGAGAACCCGCCGCGCGCGACGTTGATCAGATAGCCGGTCGGCTTCATGGCGGCGAGGACGCGATCACCGACGATATGGCGGGTGTCGGGCTCGAGCGGAAGCAGCAGCGCCAGATTAGTCGAGGTCGCAGTACCACTTGCCCGCTCGAGTTCGTTGCGCGGCACCACGCGGTCAGAGAAGCCGACGACCGGCCGCGGCGACCGGGAAATTCCGACGACCGTCATGCCCATCGCCTGGCAACGCGGCGCCAGCGCCTGCGCGATCTGACCCGACCCCGAGGATGCCGACGGTCTTGCGTTCGAGCAGCCGCATCCGCCATTGTCCCCACGCGCGCAGATCCTGCGCCCCGGACTGAACGCGGAAGGGTCGCGGCTGAGCGCTAGCATCGATGCCAGCGCGGCTCCGGCGACTGGCGGTCCATGGATGCCCTTGGTGGACGTGAGTCAGCACGTCGCGGCCAGAGTCTCCTGGTCCGCAATCCCATCGACTCCGGTTCCAAACGCGTGCACCGATTTGAGCCGCGGCGCGTGGGCGAGAGATCCCGCGTGGCAACCGCACCCCGAACGACACCATGGGGATCTCGGCCCGTCCGATCTGGGCCGCCAGTTCGTCGAAGCGTGCCGACCGTTTGCGCTCAGCCCCGGAAAACGTGGGGCGATGATGCGCTCATAGAAGGAAGCGCTCGCTCTCATCCCAGGGCAGGAAAGATCGGGAGCGTGCACGGAAGCTCCCAGGGGCCGTTCTCGGGCGGACGCTCACGGTTTGACCGCCGCAGCGGCGCGACGCCAGTGTCCGCCGGTGCAGGCGGCACCGGCACGAACCGGCCAGGCTTTCAACTCGTCGGCCATGACGCTGAGTCGAGGATCTCGAGATAAGGCGCGTAGGACGCGCTATTGTCCGGCTTTTGATGAAACCGACGACCTCCGGTTGCTCCACGTTCGCGGCGAGGCGCCGCAGAAGACCGGCGCTGCGACCGGCGTATACATGGTTCCCTTCGGGTTTGCTCAGCGTCGTGATGAGGCCGCGGCTGATACCCTCGCCGTCGGGCAGCGACAACAGCGCGGTGCGCAGGTTGCCGAGGTGAGTGCTGACCAGATTGAGAAACGGCGTCCCAAACGGGATGTAGACCGTGCCCTTCTGCGCGTATTTACGGCATCCCGACGCGACAATTCCTCGAAACGCAGGCTGCGTCGTAAGCTCCGTCCCCAGGCGATCCCGGATCAGATAGGCAGCAATACGTAAC
>ERZ1370068.6243-contig-5239_pt1 | contig 24501 bp, 31 predicted proteins | sample MGYA00561227_ERZ1370068 | MGnify/ENA primary metagenome ERZ1370068 (study PRJEB38410, sample SAMEA6850437) | metagenome | study: Metagenomic assessment of the ecological functions of the soil: analysis of the soil microbiota associated with the...
AGGTTACGTATTGCTCGTCCGGCGCGGGACGGAGGGCCTCCACGTCGGGGAGCGCGAGAGGAACATGGGGCTGCGCGCGCTTCCCTGTACAAGGTCGAGCTTCGGGACTGCTTCGTGCCGTCCGCCCTCCGCCTGGACGGCGCGGGCGGGATGGAACGCATACTGAGCTCGTCGCGCGTGGCCCTGGCCGCCCTGGCCGTGGGCCAGGCGCGCGCCGCCTACGACTACGCTCTCGACTACGCGAAGTCGCGGGTCGCGTTCGGCGAGGCCATCGCGCAGCGCCAGGCCATCGCCTTCATGCTCGCGGAGATGGCCACCGAGATCGAAGCGGCGCGGCTCCTCGTGTGGGAAGCGGCCTGGACGCTCGACGAGGGCGGGACGCCGTCCGCGAGGGGCTCCTGGCCAAGACCTTCACCGACGACATGGTCCTCGCCGTGACCGACCGCGCGGTGCAGGTCCTGGGCGGCCACGGGTACATCCGCGACCACCCGGTCGAGATGTGGCTGCGCAACGGCCGCGCCTTCGCGGTCATGGAAGGGATCGCGATCGTCTGATGATCAGCTTCGGCCTGACCGACGACATCCGGGAGCGCGTCGCCTTCGTGCGCGGCGTGGCCGGCGACGCTCATGCGCCGGCGGCGCGTGAGTTCGACGAGCGCGAGCACCAGATCCCGTGGGACTTCGTCAACGCCATGTGGGACGTCACGCTGAAGACGGGACAGAGCTTCCGCTCCGGGACGACGGCCGGGAGACGGGCGGCACCGTCGCGCAGTCCCTCGTCCACGTCATCGAGACCCTGTCCTGGGGCGACGCCGGCATCTACCTGTGCGGGCCCGGCGCCGGCCTGGGCGGCGCCGCCATGCGAAGCCACCGGCACCGCGGAGCAGAAGCAGCGCTTCCTCACGCGTTACCGCGAGGGCCGCCGAAGTGGGCCTGCATGGCCATGACGGAGGCGCACTGCGGATCCGACACCGCGGCCATCCGCACCACCGCCGTGCGCGACGGCGAGAGCTGGGTCCTCAACGGCGAGAAGATCTTCGTCACCACCGGCCACAAGGCGCTGGTCGACTCCGAAGGGCTGATGGTCGTGTGGGCGACCGTCGACCCCGCGGCGGGTCGGGCGGGCATGAAGCCGTTCGTGGTGGAGGCGGGCACGCCCGGCGTGCGCGTCACCAAGCTGGAGCGCAAGATGGGCATCCGCGCCAGCGACACCGCCTCCGTCGTGCTCGAGAACTGCCGCATCCCCGCCGCCAACCTCCTGGGGCAGCGCGGAGGTCACGGACCCGCGGAAGGGCTTCAAGGGGCGATGGCGACGTTCGACGCCACCCGCCCGTCCGTCGCGGCCAGCGCGCTCGGGATCGCGCGCGCCACCGTGGAGCTGCTGAAGGAGCTGCTGGCCCTGCAGGGGATCGAAGGTCCGCTACGACCGACCGCGCCACCTCCTCACCGCCATCGAGCGCGACCTCCTGGAGATGGAGGCCCAGCTCCGGGCGGCGTGGCTCCTGACCGTGAAGGCGGCCTGGATGATGGACCAGGGGCTGCCGAACACGCTCGAGTCGTCCATGTGCAAGGTCAAGGCGGGCGACGTCGTCACGCGCATCACCCAGAAGGGCGTCGGAGCTGATGGGCCCGCTCGGCTACTCGCGGCGACCTGCTCGTTCGAGAAGTGGATGCGCGACGCGAAGATCAACGACCTCTTCGAGGGAACGGGGCAGATCAACCGTCTCGTCATCGCGCGGCGGATCCTCGGCTACACGAGCCGCGAGCTGAAGTAGGCGGAGAAGCGCCTCAGGACGGCTCTGTCCCCTCGCGGAGGCATACGCGCGGAGCGCGCTCCCGTTACAGTCCGGCGCGAAACCCGCGCCTGCAACGCCGCATGGACGGACGCGGTTTACGCGGCGCCCACGGCGCACGGTGACCGCGCGCACATGGCACCTCGCTTGCTCAATGGATCCCCGTCGTTCGAAACCTGGGGGGTGCCGTCATGTTCCGGCCTTTGCGCGACGTGGTCTTGCCGCCGTGCTCTTTCGCTGGACCCTCGCTTCCGCCACGCCGGCGGCGGCGATCAACCTCTTCTCCGTCGAGCAGGACGCGCAGGTCGGCCGTCAGGCCGCGCAGGACGCGGAGCGGCAGCTGCCCATGTTGCGCGACGGGACGACCGAGAGCTACGTCAACGCCATCGTGCAGCGGCTGGCCGGCGTCGCCCCCGGCCCGCGCTCTCGAGTACCGCGCGCACGTCGTGAATACCTCCGACATCAACGCCTTCGCCCTGCCCGGCGGGTACGTCTACGTGAACCGGGGCCTCATCGAGGCCGTGCGCAACGAAGGCGAGCTGGCCGGCGTCCTGGCCCACGAGATGGCGCACGTCGCCCAGCGCCACGGCACCTTCGCAGGCGAGCAAGGCCTACGGCGCGCAGATCGGAGTCGGGCTGCTGGGCCAGGTGCTGGGCGGCCGCGACCACCGGCTCGGCATCGGCGAGCAGCTCCTCGGCAACCTCGGCCTGAGCGCGCTCTTCATGAAGTTCAGCCGCAACGCGGAGAGCGAGGCGGACCGGGTGGGCGCGCAGATGATGTCGCGCGCGGGCTACGACCCCACTGGCCATGGCCAGCTTCTTCGACCTGCTGGCCGCGCAGCAGCGGGGCAATCCGAGCGCGGTTGTCGCAGTTCTTCAGCGATCATCCCTCGCCCCAGAACCGCTCGGCGAGCATCCGCGCCCAGGCCGCGCAGCTCCGCGCGGCGGCGGGACCCAGGTCGGCGGCCTGCAGACGGTGCAGGCGCGGCTCGACCAGATGCTGGCGGCGTCGCGCCGGAGGCGCGGTGGCACGGACGGCGTCGCGGCTGCGCCGCCGGTAGGCCCGTCTTCCACAAAACTTCACGGGGCGGACAAACCCCGGAAAGACGCACGCCCTACCTTCTTCTCGTGAGGCCGTGAGGGGCACGGCCAAAGCGGAGGACGGCATGGACGAGAAGAGCGACGTGACGGCGGGAGGCGAAGCCGAGACGGAGTCGGACCCTTCTGTACGCGGCGGTCGGGGCGGGCGCCCTCCTGACCCTGATCGCCGCACGCCCGATCACCGCTGCCATCCAGAACAGCGCGGGCGGGTTCCATCACTCGTGGCGCGGGCACTGGGGTGGCGGAGGCGGGGCCATGAGCCCGGAGGCGGCCAAGGAGCACCTGCAGATCGCGACGCAAGTGGATGCTGCGAGACATCGACGCCAGCGCGGAGCAGCAGGACAAGATCAACGGGATCGTGAACGGCGCGGTGGACGACCTCTTCCGGCTCCGGGAGAAGCACCAGCAGAACCGTGATGCGTTCCACGCCCAGTTCGGCGGCACCGGAGCCGTCGACCGCGCCGCCCTGGAGGAGATCCGCAAGTCGGAGATGGGGCTGGCGGACGAGGCCTCGAAGCGCCTCCTGCAGGCCCTGGCCGACGTCTCCGGACACCCTGACCCCCGAGCAGCGCCAGGCCCTGGCCGAGCGGATCCACCCAGCACCACGCCCAGTGAGCGAGCGCGCCCGGCAACGGGCGCGCTACCATCCGCCTCCATGGCCGACCGCATCCTCATGATCGAGGACGATGCGCACCTCGCGGCCATGGTCTCGGAGTACCTGCCGCCAACGGCTTCGAGGTCACGGTCGCCCGCGCGCGGAGCGCGGCCTCTCCCTCCTCGCCAGCGGCTCCTTCCGCAGCCGTGCTCCTCGACGTGATGCTGCCCGACCTCGACGGCTTCGAGGTCTGCCGGCGCATCCGCGCGCGACCGACACGCCCGTGCTCATGCTGACCGCGCGCGGCGACGACACGGACCGCATCGTCGGCCTGGAGCTGGGCGCGGACGACTACCTGCCGAAGCCCTTCAACCCGCGCGAGCTGCTGGCCCGCCTGCGGGCGATCCTTCTGCGCCGCAGCGCCGGCCCCGGACGATCGGCCCGTGCTGCGCTTCGGACGCCTCGAGATCGACCGCGAAGCGCGCGCGTGCGCCTCGACGGACGCGGAGCGCCCGCTCACGAGCCACCAGTTCGACCTCCTGGCCGCCCTGGCCGACAGCGCGGGCCGCGTGCTCTCGCGCGAGGCGCTCATGGAGCGCGTGCGCGGCGACGCCCTCGAGGCCTTCGACCGCGAGCATCGACGTCCACGTCTCGCGCATCCGCGCCGCCATCGAGGACGATCCGCGGCATCCCCGCCGCATCCTCACCGTGCGCGGCGCGGGCTACGTCTTCGCGCGCGCCCAGGACGAGGACTGATGCGCCGGCTCTACCTCCAGGTCTACGCCGCGTTCGTGGCCATCCTGCTCGTGTTCTCCGTGCTCGTGGCCGCGGCCTGGCATCACGGAGCCCTCGCTGCGCAGGACCAGGACACTCCTGGACGGCGCGGCCGTGCTGGTCGCGGAGCGGCTGCCCTCGGTCTGGCGCCGCTGGAGCAGCAGCACGCGCTGCGCTCGCTGGCCGCGACCTTGCGGCTCAATCCTCTCGTTGTGGAGCCCGGACGGCCAGTCGCTGGCAGTGGCGGGCGAGCCTCTTCCCTTCCCGGGCGGACGCCTGAAGAGCGGGTGGATGCCGGCGCGCGGAGGACCGGTCGGCATCCTGCGCCTGCCGGATGGCCGCTGGCTGGTGGCCCGGCAGACGCAGCGCCGCCTGGGGCACGGCGGCATCTTCGTCATCCTGGCCTCCTCGCGGTCGCGGTGGCGATCGGAGCATTCCCGGTCGTGCGCCGTCTGACGCGGCGCCTGGAGCGCCTGCGCCTCGGCGTGGAGGGGCTGGGTGCGGGCGGACTTGCGCGCGCGCGTGCCCGTCGAAGGGCGGGACGAAGTGGCGGGGCTGGCCACGAGCTTCAACCGCGCCGCGGATCGCATCGAAGCGCTGGTGGGCGCGCAGCGCACCTTGCTGGCCAGCGCCTCCCACGAGCTGCGCTCGCCCCTGGCTCGTATCCGCGTGGCCCTGAGGCTGATGGGCGCGGGAGCGCCCGGACCTGCGCGACCGCGTGGCCCGGGACATCGCGGAGCTCGACGAGCTCATCGGCGAGCTCCTCCCGGCCAGCCGCCTGCAGACGGTGGAGGAGCTCGACCGTCGCGAAGAGGTGGACCTGCTCGGCCTGGTCGCGGAGGAGGCCTCGCGGCATTCGGCGGACGTGAGTGGGGAGGCCGCGAGCGTGCGCGGGGACGCCCGGTTGTTGCGCCGGCTCGTGCGGAACCTCCCTGGAGAACGCGGCTCGGCACGGCGCGCCGCCGCAGGCGTGCGATGCGGGTATCGGGCTCGCGCGTCCACGTGCGAGTGTGCGATCGCGGTCCAGGGGTGCTGGAGGACGAGCGCGAGCGGATCTTCGCGCCGCGTTCTATCGGCCATCCTCGCGCGCGCCCTCCGACATCGGGTCCGGGCTGGGGCTGGCCCTCGTGCGCGATCGCGCGCCGGCACGGGGGCGAGGTGCGCTGCGAGGGCCGCGACGGGGGCGGGACGCTGTTTCGTGGTGGAGCTGCCGGGGGATGACGGCGGCTGTTCGTCGCGGTCGCGATCAGGCCAGGTCGGAACACCAGCACTTCCGCGGATCCCGTGCCCGCGAGCGCCACCGCGTCCGTCCCCGTCACCGCGGCGCCGTCGCCTTCGGATAGCGCGTGACCGTTGACGTCCACGGCCCCGCGCGCGACGTGCACCCAGGCGCTGGCGCCCGGACCGAAGCGGAAGCTCCCGCCGCTCGCCCTTCGATCAGGGCCAGCGACACGCTCGCGTCCTGCGCCGATCTGCAGGCTGCTGTCCCGGCTCGTCCTTCGACGCGAGCAGCGCGAAGCCTCGGCGCGCCGCCTCGCGATCCACCGGCTTCTGCCCGTAGCGCCGGAGCGAGCCCGACGCGATCGGGCACGATCCAGATCTGCAGGAAGTGCAGCGCGCTCCGTCTTCGACGGGTTGTACTCGCTGTGCGTGACCCCGGTGCCCGCCCGCATCATCTGGATCTCGCCGGGCCGGATGACGGAGCCCGTGCCCATGCTGTCCTTGTGCTCGATCGCGCCCTCGAGGACGTAGGACAGGATCTCCATGTCGCGGTGCCCGTGGCGTGCCGAAGCCCGCGCCCGGCCGCCACCCGGTCGTCGTTGATGACGCGCAAGCGAGCGAAATCCCATGTGGCGCGGGTCGTGGTATTCGCCGAACGAGAACGTGTGGCGGCTGTCCAGCCAGCCCCAGTCCGTGCGCCCGCGCTCGCCGGCCTTGCGGACGCGCACCGCCGCGTCCGCGCGCCGGGTCTCCGTCGTGTGGCCCATGTGAAGCTCGCTTCCGTGCCCGCCCGCTTCAGCCTTTGGCTCAGCCCGCCTGGCGCCGGTAGGCGCGCGGGCTCTATCCCGAATTCCGCGCGAAAGGCGCGGTTGAAGTTCGACAGGTCCCCGAACCCGCTCTCCAGGGCGAGGTCGAGCACTTTTCCCGCCTCCGTGGCCAGATCGCATGGCGGCCTGGCGCAGGCGGGCGCGGAGCGACGTATTGATGCGGCGTCACGCCCGTGATCCGCTCGAAGGTCCGGAGGAAGTGGTACGGGCTGAGGCGTGACTCGCGGGCCAGGTTCCCGAGGGTGAGCGCATCGTCGGGATGGCGCTCGATCCGCCGAACGGCCTGGCTCACCGCGCCACCGCGCCCGGTGGAGCCGGCGGAGCGGCGGAGGCAGCCCCCCGCTGAGCGGCACCGCGTGCGCGGCCAGGCGGACGCCGAGCTCTTCCCAGGAGACGGCGAGCGGCGCGCCGAGGGCCGCACACGCGCGCGCCACCAGCGGCGAGAGCGCGCGCAAGGGCGGGTACGCGCAGCGCGCCGAAGCGCGTCGCGCGCGCACCCGCGTCGGCGGGCGAGGCGCTCGAAGTAGGGGCCGCATACCAGAACGCGACGCAACGATCGCCGACGCCGTGATCGTGGGCGCACTCGAACGACTGCCCGGCGCTGCCCAGCATCAGCGAGCCCGGCGTCATCAGCTCGCGCCCGGCCGCGGAGCGGTACTCGAAGGTGCCGGCGGCCACGACCGCGATCGAGAAGTTCGCGTGCCGCTCTTCGAAGGGCCGATCGTCCGGCCCGGAGCGGCAGACGACGTCGGACACCGCCCACCCGTCGCCCCGCGCCAGCACCTGCGACCGGAACTTCTCCGCGACCGCCGCGACCGCAATTTTCGCCAAGAAGCCGCCTCCCCGGGCGACGTACAACCCTCCCAGCATACCGGATGACCCGGATGACAAGGAGGTCGCATTGAGCACGGCCACGAGCACCAAGACGGCAATCCCCAACGGCTTGGACGCGCGCGTCCTGGCGCGCATCGTCGAAGAGGGGTACGGACCCGAGCCTGGCACGGCTCCGACCTGAAGGCGGCCCTGGCCGACGTTCCGGCGGCGCTGGCCTTCTGGCGCCCTGCGGACGGACGCCACAACATCGCGGAGATCGCCCTGCACCACGCCTACTGCGTCCGCTCCGTGCGCGGGCAGCTTTCGGGCCAGTCCCCGGAGCCTTTCGTCCTCGAGGGCGAGGACTGGTTCCCGCTCCCCGACAAGTCGCGCCTCGCCTGGCCGAAGGTCCTCGAGGTCGTGGAAGCCGAACAAGGCGCGCTGGCCGCCCTCCTCGCCGACATCCAGTCGGGGCGCGTCAAATCACCGCTCGCGGACGGCGAGCGCTTCGACCTCGTCCTCGGCGTCACCTGTCACGCGGTCTATCACGCGGGGCAGGTCCAGCTGATCAAGCGATTGAAGGGCGAGTAGCCGTCACTCCTTGAACTTCACCTTGGCGTCGAGGGCTTCGACGTAGTGCATGTCGCGGCCCTCGACCCATTTCCCCTGCTTCAGGTACTCCGAGCGGACGTGGAGCCTTCCGTCCGGGAGCAGACGGAAGGTCGCGCGCACCTCGGCGATGCCGTCGGCGTCGCCCTTGACGACCTCGTGGGAGGTGAAGCCGCTCTCCTCGGGCCGGATCGTGCCCGTGGTGTAGAAGCCGCCGGTCGTGAAGTAATAGAAGACGACCGACTGCTTCTCCTTGTCCCACACCATCAGTGACTCGCCCCCGTAATCCCCGTCGTTGATCGAGTGCAGGTTGCGCACGGCCTGGCCATTGAGCGCGACCTCGAACCGTGAGACGTCGACGACCGGCTTGTCCGGCTTGGAGTTGGGGAACACGCCGCGCCACGTCTTGCCGGTCAGCGGCTTGAGCGGCGCGAGGTGTGCGTCGAGCTCGACCGGCCGCGCGGCGGCGGGCAGGGCCAGGGTCACCAGGAGTGCGGCCAGGAAGACAGGGCGGATGCGCACGATCACCTCCACACGAAGCCTATTACGCGCCGCCCTCGATTCCTTTGGCTCATCCGGGCGTCCCCTGGGGGCGCGGTTGTCCCGCCTGCGGTAGGATGCGCGGTCCCGGCGCCGGAAAGAACCGTGATGCACAAGGCCCTCGTCATCCTGACGTCCGCGCTGGGCCTCCTCGCCAGCCTGGCCGCGATCGTCGCCTTTCCCGCGGGGATCTTCTGCTCGCGCAGGTGGAGCGGACGCTGCACGCCGAGACCTATCGCCCCGCGACCTTCACCGTGGCCTGGGTCGCCTATCGGCCGAGCGGCAGGAGGGCCTCGTCCGACTACTGGGCGGTGGGGACGATCGACGGCCATCGGGAGCGCTACAAGCTCGGGGACGTCGTGCGGAACGTGAACGGTTGGGAAGACCTCGAGGCGCAGGTCCATCCCGGCCAGGAGCTGAAGGTCCTGTACGACCCGTCGTTCGCCAAGCAGGGCGACGCCGGCCGATTCCGGTGATCCCCTTACGAAGCCGACTTCGCCGGCCGTCAAAGCGGACGGTTGATGCGGACGGCCGCGCTGATCTACGGCCCCAGCCTCGTCCTGCTCGCCGCGAGCGTAGCCATCGGTCTCTCCATCCGCCGGCCTCCGGTAGCGACGACGCTCCTGACCGTGTTCTTCCCTCCTGGCCGGAGCCGCCGGCCTCGTGTTGATGCGGTCGGTGTCCACGCTGTCCAACCCCGGCTCCGGCGCGAGCGCGTGTCGAGCGGAAACCTGCGGCTGCTGACGGGCGCCCTGAGCGCGCTGTCGTGCCCGGGATGGCGCTCGGCGCCGGCGCCCTCGTCTGGTTCGTCGTGCGTCAGCGGAAGAAGCGCGCGGAAACGCTGCGCCTGCGGGCACCCGCGCTCGGGCTCGAGTTCCTCGGCAACGCCCCCGATGCCGACGCGGCGGTGGCCGAGCTGGGAACCTTCGGGCTCTTCAGGCGAGGGGTGAGCCGGTACGTCGAGAACCGGTTGCGCGGATCGCGGGACGGATACGACCTCGTGATCTTCGACTACGGCGACACGGCCAGCAGCGACGACACGAGCACCTGGCGCACGGTCGTGCGCATCACATCGTCTTCGCTGCGCCTTCCCGACTTCACCCTCGCTCCGAAGACACTGCTGGAAGACCTCGGCGAAGCCTTCAGGGTCATCCATCCGGTCGACTTCGAGGGGCACCCACGCTTTTCGGAGGACTACGTACTGCGGGGACCCGACCCGGACGCCATCCGCGGAGCGGTGGGCGAGGCGGCGCTCGCCTACCTGGAGGGCCACCGCGACTGGCGAGTGGAGAGCCGCGACGGCCGCCTGATCGTCTACCGGCGAGAACGACAAGGTCGCGCCGGAACGGCTCGACGCGCTTCCTGGCCGAAGCGCTGCACCTCGTGCGCGCGCTGGACGGGACGGCATCGTGAGGACCGCCGCCGCCGTCTTCGCAGTCCTGCTCGTCTCCGCCCCCGCCGCGCGCGCCACCGACGATCCCCCTCTCGTCGCCGCTGCCGCCGCCGGGGACGTCGCGCGCGTGCGCGCGCTGCTGGGCGCCGGCCTGCGCCTGCGCAACCGCGAGGGCGAAACCGCGCTCCACGCCGCCGGCCGCGGGCGCACGGAAGTCCTGCTCGTCCTGCTCGACGCGGGGCGGACATCACCGCGCGCGACCTTCTGGGTGAGACGCCGCTTCACAGCGCGACCACCGCTGCGGACGGCCGGTCCGTCGAGGTGCTGCTGGGGCGGAACGCTCCGGTGAACTTGTGGGACGAGGAAGGCAACACGCCCCTCCACCGTGCGGCCCAGGAGAGCAACCTGGCGGCGGTGGCTCTCCGTGCGCGGGAGGGGCCGAGCTCCAGGCACGCAACGAGTGCGGGGCGCACGGCGCTCGACGAGGCGCGTGCCTCGCTCACCTGCTTCGAAGGGCGCGGCGATCCGCCGCATCGCCAGAAGGTAGTGGCGTTCCTGGAGGCCGGAGGCCCGTGTGCTTCACTGGCCGCGCGCCGGGTCGCGAGCGAGCCGAGCGCGGACTCCCGGCGCGAGGCGATGCTCTCCGCGGGGTGCGACGCCGGCACCGCTTCGCGACTGCACGAACCTCGCGCTCCTGTACGAGCAACGCGGGGCCGCGGGCGACGCGGTGCGGGCGATCGCGCTGTACGACGTCGGCTGCCAGGGCGGGAGCGCCCGGGGCTGCGCGTACCTGGGGCGGGCCTTCGAGCGCGGCCGCGGCGTCACCGCCGACCCGTGGCGCGCGCTGCAGCTCTATCGGCAGGCCTGCGCGGCGAAAGACGCGTGGGGCTGTGGGCACATCGGCCAGGCCTATGCCACCGGCCGCGGTGTCGCCGATGATCCCGCGCGCGCGGCCGCACTGCTCAAGGACGCCTGCGACGGCGGCGCGACGTGGAGTTGTCGATGAGGGTCCGCAAGGTGCGCGAGCTGCGGCGCGCCGCTCGGGGAGATCGCGGACGATGCGACCTCCGTGCCCGTGCGCGTTCTGCGGCGCGGTCAACGAGCCGACGATCATGCAGCGGGCGCGTGCACCGCGCACGTCGTGCTCGACGCGTCCGTCGGCCGCACGGTGCGGCGCGTCGGCCGCGGGCGCGGTGGTGTCGGCGTTTGTCGGCCTCGTGGTGATGGCGGGCATTGGCGCCGGGATCTCGGGCTCTGACGGGCTGCACTCCGCCTTCCCGCAGCAGGTCCCGCGCATCCCCGGACTGAATGCCCTGACGCCCGCGAAGCTGGCCGACCTCCTTCCCGTACGCGGCGGCGGCGAGTCCGTCGCGGTCTCGCCGCCCGCGAATCGGGTACGGACTCCTCGACCCGGTCGCGGAGATCCCGTGGGCCCCGGCCATCGCGCAGGGCTGGGCTCCGGACGCGCGCCCGAGCGCATCGACGTGACCGGCCCCGCGCCGCATGCGCCCGGTCGACGCCTCGCGCGGCTCCGAAGGGGAGGTGCTGTACCGGTTCCTCTCCCCGGCCCGGATCGAGGCCTACTGGAAGCAGGCGGACGTCCGCACCGACGTCCGCGCGCAGGTCGAGATGTGGGTCATCGCCAAGGGCGGCGCCGCGCTCGTCCAGACGCTGACTTCGCCGCCGTCGAGAGGCGCCTCCGTGCCCTCCCGCGCCGGCCGTGCTGCGGATGGCCGAACTCGCTCGAGCGCAGCCGCTCGCCCGCCGCCGCGGCCGTACTACAGGGCTACATGGTCTTCACCGGCGCCGAGGGCTGGGTGGTATCTCGACGTTGTCCGGCCGGGACAGCATCCCGCGCATCCGGGCCGCGGACGCGCCGGATGTGGCCCACACCGGCGCTCCGGTGGCGGCGACCCCGACCGGGTCGCGTGCGCCCGGCCGCGCTCCCAAGGGCTACACGCGGTGATCTAAGCGAACGCTCAGTTTGGCGCCGGCTCCGCGATCGTACTGTCCCTCGTCAGCCCGCGACGCTGACGGGGAGGCGCGATGGAGAGCCTGGTCCAGGACGTACGCCACGCGCGCGCCGCCTGCGCGCGGACTCCGGGCTTCACGCTGGTGGCCCTGGTCACCCTCGCGCTCGGTATCGGCGCCAATACCGCGATCTTCAGCGTGGTCCACGCGCGTGCTGCTGCGTCCGCTGCCGTTCCAGGACCCGGACCGCCTCTTTGCCCTCTGGGCGCGGCACACCTCGACCGATCGCTATCCCTTCCAGCTCCCGGAGTTCTGCGACTACCGCGACCAGAACCGGACCCTGGAGTCCGTCGCGGCCTTCGCGAACTGGAGCCCGAACCTGACCGGCGACGGGCCGGCGGAGCGGCTGCGCGGGCTGCGCGTGTCGGGCAACCTCTTACGACTCTGGCGCGCAGCGCCGCGCTCGGCCGCACCGCTCGCGGCCGACCGACGACACGCCGGGGCAGCGAGAAGGTAGTCGTGCTCTCACGTATGGCCTGTGGCAGCGCCGCTTCGGCGGCGATCCCGCGATCGTCGGCGCCGCCTGACCTTGAACGGCGAGCCGTTCACGGTCGTGGGCGTGATGCCACGTGATTTCTTCTTCCCGGTGCGTGTGGCATCGAGGTCGCCATCCCGCTCGCGCCCGACCGCGATCCCTGGCGCCAGAACCGAACGTCGACGAGCTTCCTGCGCGCAATTGGTCGCGCGCGCGGGCGGGCGTCGGCGCGCGCCCAGGTGACGGAAGACCTCGACGGCATCGCTGCGGCGCCTCCAGAAGGAGTTCCCGGCCAGCTACGGCTCGAAGCGCGGCCTCCTCGCCGTGCCCTACGCCGAGGAGCTGACGCGCAACTTCAGCCAGGCGCTATGGGTCCTCCTGGGCGCGGTGGCGCTGCTCCTCGCGATCGCCTGCGCGAACCTGCGCGAACCTCATGCTCGTGCGCGCCACCGAGCGCGCCGGCGCGACATGGCAATCCGGCAGGCGCCTGGGCGCGAGCCGGTCGGCAGCTGGTGCGCCAGCTCCTCGATCGAGAGCGCCTCTCGCCGTGGGCGGCGCCACTCCTGGGCGTGCTGCTGGCGCGCTGGACCGTGTCCGCCGCTCGTCGCGCTCAGCCTGCGGCCATGCCGCGCGCGCAGGACATCCACGTCGAGCCTGCCCGTCCTCGCTCTTCACGCTGCGGCGCGGCGGTGCTCGCGGCCGTCACTTTCGGCCTCGCGCCCGCGCTGCGTGCGCGCGCGCGTCGATCCCAACCGTGGACCTGAAGGCAGGAGGGCGGGGCGCGTCCGGGACGGCCGAGCGCAGCCGCGCGCGCGGCCTCATCGTCGCCGCCCAGGTCGCGCTCATGATGATGCTGCTCATCGGGCGCCGGCCGCTCCTCTGAAGAGCTTCCGCGAGGTGATGCGGGTCGAGGCGGGCTTCGATCCCGGCGTGCTCACCGTGCGCCTGTCGCTGCCGCGCAAGGACTACCGCGAGCTTGCGAAGGTCAGCCAGTTCTACCGCGCAGCTCGAGGCCCGCGTGGCCGCGCTGCCGGGCGTGACGTCGGTGGCCGCCGTCAACCACGTGCCGCTCAACGGCGCCCTCGGCCAGCGCGCGACTACAAGGTCGCCGACCGGCCGCCCGCCTCGACGACCAGCCTCCCGACCGCGCAGTACCGGATGGCCACGCCCGGCTACTTCCAGACGATGGGCATCCCGATGATCGCGGGGCGGGCGCCTTCAGCGACGACGACCGCGAGGGCGGCGGCGCCCGTCGTCGATCGTCAGCCGCGGGCCTGGCCCGCCAGAGCTTTCGCGGATCGGGACCCGCGTCGGCCAGCACCTGCTCGTGCGGGACGCGCCGGCACGCTTCCGGCCCATGCGGATCGTCGGCGTGGTCGGCGACGTGCGACACACGAGCCTGGAGGCGGAGCGCCGAGCCTCACGTGTACGTGCCGTACCACCAGACCCACCGCGACCTCCTCGTCTGGCTCACCAACAACCAGTTCCTCGTCGTGCGCACGGCGGGTCCGCCCCTCGCCCTGGCCGAAGCGCGTCCGGCGCGAGCTGCAGGCCGTGGACTCGAACGGTGGCGTCGGCGGACATCCGCGCGAGCGGGTACTACGTGGACAACGCGACGGCGGCCCGGCGCTTCAGCCTCGATGCTGCTGGCCGGCTTCGCCGGCCTGGCCCTGGCCATGGCCGCGATCGGGATCTACGGTGTCGTCTCCTACACCGTGCGCGCAGCGGACGCGGAGATCGGCGTGAGGATCGCCCTGGGCGCGGACATGGGCGACATCGTGCGCATGGTCCTGGGCGAGGGCGTGACGACGCACGGCGGTGGGCGTCGCGCTCGGCCTGGCCGGCGCGCTCGCGGCGCGAGCCGCGCCGTGCGCGAGCCTGCTCTACGGCGTGGGCGCCACCGATCCCGTGACCTACGCCGCGGTGATCGCGTTGCTGGTGGCCGTGACGATCGCCGCCTGCCTCCTGCCCGCCTGGCGCGCCGCGCGCGTGAACCCGCTGGTCGCCCTGCGCGGGACTGAGCCGCAGGCGTCGCCCGGCCGCCTCGTCCGCGCGGACGCAGGCCACGGATACTTCGCGGTTTCTACTTGACTCGGACGCGCCTGCTCGCCATCGTGTGGGCACGAGGGACACATGAGACTGCGAGTCAACGGCCAGGACCACGACGTGGACGTGCCGGAGGACATGCCGCTGCTCTGGGTGCTGCGCGACGTGCTCGGCCTCACCGGCACCAAGTTCGGGTGCGGGATGGCGCAGTGCGGCGCCTGCACCGTGCATGTCGGCGAGCGGTCCCGCGCGGTCCTGCGTGCTGCCCATCGGTACGCGTGGGCGAGCGCGCCGTCACCACGATCGAGGGACTGTCCGCGGGCGGCCTCGCATCCCGGTGCAGCAGGCCTGGATCGACGAGGACGCGTCGTGCAGTGCGGGTATTGCCAGCCCGGACAGGTCATGGCCGCGGCCGCGCTGCTCAAGGCCAAGGCCAAGCCCACCGACGCGGACATCGACGCGGCCCTGAGCGCGAACCTGTGCCGCTGCGGGACGTATCAGAGGATCCGCGCCGCCGTCCATCGCGCGGCCGGGCAGACGGGAGGCCGGTCATGACCGCCACCGGCATCGACCGTCGCACGTTCCTGCGCGCATCCGCGCAGGCCGCGGGTGTCCTGACCATCGCGTTCTACGCCGGTCCGCTGCCTGCCTGCCGCGCAGGAGGGTCCGGCCGCCGCCCCAAGCCGCTGCCCGATCCGAACGCGTTCCTGCGCATCGCGCCCGACGGCACCGTCACCGTCGTGCTCGCGCACTCCGAGATGGGCCAGGGCATGTGGACGGGCCTCGTCGTGCTCTGGCCGAGGAGCTGGACCTCGACTGGTCCAAGCTCCACGTCGAGCACGCGCCCGTGGCCGCGGCCTACGCGCATCCGTTCTTCGGGATGCAGATGACGGGCGGCTCCACGAGCATCGCCTCCGAGTTCGACCGCTACCGTCAGGTCGGCGCCATGGCGCGCACGCTGCTCGTCCAGGCCGCGGCGCAGAAGTGGGGCGTGCCCGCCGCGGAGTGCCGGGCCGTCAAGGGCGAGGTGGTCGCGGGCGCGCATCGCGCCAGCTACGGCGAGCTGGCGGCGGCGGCCGCGGCCCTGCCCCGGCCCACCCAGGTCACGCTGAAGGCGCCGTCGTCGTGGACGGTCATCGGCAAGCCGCACAAGCGGCTCGATTCCCGAGCCAAGGTCACCGGCCGCGCCGAGCTTCGGGATGGACGTGCACTTCCCCGGCCTGCACACCGCTCTCGTCGCCCGCTCGCCGTATTTCGGCGGCAAGGTGAAGCGCTTCGACGGCGCGCCGGCCCTGAAGGTCCGCGGCGTGAAGGCGGTGGTCCAGGTGCCCTCGGGGATCGCCGTGGTCGCGGAGAACTTCTGGGCGGCCAAGCTGGGCCGGGCCGCCCTCGACGTCGAATGGGATCCCGGCGACGGCGGGACCATCGACACGACGGAGATGGCGCGCGCCTATCGGACGCTCGCCGCCCAGCCCGGCGGCGTCAAGGCCAAGGCCGCAGGTGATCCGGCGGCCGCCCTGAAGACGGCGGCGAAAGTGGTCGAGGCCGAATACGACCTGCCGTACCTCGCTCACGCCCCATGGAGCCGCTGAACTGCACCGTGCGCATCACCGCGGACAAGTGCGAGATCTGGACGGGCACGCAGCTCCAGACCGTGGATCAAGGCACGGCCGCCCAGATCACCGGCCTCAAACCCGAGCAGGTCGAGATCCATACCCAGTTCCTGGGCGGAGGGTTCGGGCGGCGGGCCACGCCGACCTCCGACTTCGTGCGCGAGGCGGTGCAGGTGGCCAAGGCCGCGAACCTGCCCGTGAAGACGGTCTGGACGCGCGAGGACGACATCCACGGCGGGCTACTACCGCCCGCAGTTCTTCCACAAGGTGAAGGTCGGCCTGGACGCGAAGGGCGCGCCCGTGGCCTGGCAGCACACGCTCGTCGGCCAGTCGTTCCTGATCGGCACGCCGTTCGAGGGGATGGTGAAGAACGGCGTGGACCCGACGGCCGTGGAGGGCGTGTTCGACTCCGCGTACCTCGCGGACGTGCCGCACCACCTCGTGGAGCATCACGCGCCGAAGTCGCCCGTGACCACGCTGTGGTGGCGTTCGGTCGGCCACTCCACAGCGGCTTCGTGATGGAGACGATGATCGACGAGCTCGCGAAGGCGGCGGGGCAGGATCCCTGGCCTATCGCCGCGCCCGCCTGGCCAAACACCCGCGGCACCTCGGGGCGCTCGAGCTGGCCGCGGCCAAGGCGGGCTGGGGCACGCCGCTGCCGAGCGGCCGCTTCCGCGGCCTGGCCGTGCACGAGTCGTTCAACAGCTACGTCGCCCAGGTCGCCGAGGTCTCGGTCGACCAGGGCCGCATCCGCGTGCACCGCGTCGTCTGCGCGATCGACTGCGGCACGGCCGTGAACCCGGCGGGCGTGGCCGCGCAGCTCGAGTCCGCGGTCGTGTTCGGCCTCTCCGCCGCCCTCTACGGCGAGATCACCTTCCGCGAAGGACGCGTGCAGCAGTCGAACTTCCACGACTACCGGCCCTGCGCCTCTTCGAGATGCCGGTCGTCGAGGTGCACATCGTGCCCAGCACCGAGCGGCCGAGCGGAGTGGGGGAGCCGGGCGTCCCGCCCATCGCGCCCGCGGTGGCGAACGCGCTCTTCGCGGCCACCGGCCAGAGGCTGCGCCGCCTCCCGCTGAGGCTCGCATGAGGACCGCCGTCGGGCTCACCGCGGCCCTTCTCGTGCTGGGCGTGGCCGCCCGCGACCAGGCGGCGCCGCCGGCGGACGCTACCGCAGGCCTGGCCGCCTCGAGACCGTGCGCCAGGTCTTCCAGCACCCGCGCTGCCAGAACTGCCACATCCCCGGCGACGCGCCCTTGCAGTTCGACGAGGGCCGCACGCACGGCCAGAACGTCAAGCGCGGGCTCGAGGGTCAGGGCGCGGCCGGCCTGCCCTGCGCAACCTGTCACCAGTCGAAGAACCTGCCCGCGAGCTTCGGCGCGAACATGCCGCCGGGCGCGCCGAACTGGCACCTCCCGCCCGCGCGGACGCCGATGGTGTTCATCCGCCACACGCCCGCGCAGCTCTGCGCGACTGATCAGGACCCGAAAGCGACGAACGGCAAGGACCTCCCGGCCATGCTCGGCCACGTCACCCACGACGAGCCTCGTGGGCTGGGGCTGGGACCCCGGCGTGGGCCGCGCGCCGTGCCGGTGCCGCGGGCGGAGCTGACCGCGGCCTTCCGCACGTGGATGGACGCGGGCGCCCCGTGTCCGTCCCGGTGACGCCCGCGTCCGCCGCCGGCTACTTCACGACCTGGACCTGGGTGAGACGCACGGGCTCGGTGTGTTGTAGTTCTCGATCTCGAGAGTCTTCGACTCCTGGTCGTAGTCGATCTTGGCCGCCGGGACCAGCTTGCCCTCGCCCTTGCCGTCCGGCCCCAGCCGGACCTCCGCCAGCGTGAAGGCGTAGTCCGCGGACCGCGGCTGGTTCGCCGCCTCCCAGAAGCTCATCGGCCGGTCGGTGGCGATGACGATGCGGCGGCCGCCGGCGGCGACCGGAATCTGCTGCGCGAAACGGATGTCCCACCCGAGGTGGCCGGTTCTCGCGTATGGAGCCGGCCCGCGGCGAGCTTCTGGACGGCCTCGAGCAGGGCGTCCTCGCCCTTCTCGGTCAGGATGTCCCGCAGCCGGGCCGCTTCCTCCGGCGTCGACCAGCGCTCGATCGTCGATGTCGAAGTCGTCGCCGCGCTGCCGCCCGCGGTGCTGTTCGAGGTTCACGCCGAAGGCGCGCAGCCGCAGCACCGCCTTGTCATCCGCCGAGGTGAGCCCGCGCGCCGAATCCGATCGCGCCGAGCACGAGCGACAGGGCCGTGAGGGAATGAATTCTTGACCGCGTCATGCGATTGGCCTCTTTCAGTTCGCGTTGAGGGTGACTGAAGCGTGACCACCCTCTTCACGATATCGGCCGGCCGCGCGACGCCGTCAAGCGAGAGGATGAAAAAAGGTGCGCAGAATTGCGATAGCCTTCCGCCGGTGCGGCGCCAGACTCCGGCGACATGACGCGTGTCCTCCGCATCGCCGCCCTGCTGGCGGCGCTGGGCCTGCTGGGCTATCGCTTCGCCCACGTCGACCTCGCCCCGTTCGCGCGCGACGAGCCGCAGTTCCTGCGCGCCGCCGGGGACCAGCTGCGCACCGGGCACTGGCTGTCCGCGAACCCGCTGTACGGCAACCTGGGCCTGCGCTACGGCCCCACCGCGTTCTGGTTCTACGGGGTCGAGCAGGCGCTCCTGGGCCCGGACCCACGCGTGGCCATCGTGGTCATGGGGCTGACGGTCACGCTCGCCCACCTGGGGCTGGCCTTCGCGCTGTGGCGTCTCTTCGGCGGAGGCCCCGTGTTCCTCGCCGTCCTCGTGGCCTGGGTCGCGTCGTCTCCCTACCAGTTCCTGTGGTCGCGCCTGGCCTGGGACCTCACCAGCAATGCCGCCGGCATTCGCGGCGCGCGGCCCTCCTGTGTACGTATCGCGAGCTCGGCGTGGGCCGCGCGCTCGCGCTGGGAACCGTGATCGGCGCTGGGCATCTCCACGCATCCCATGCTGGTGCCGTTCGCGTTCGCGGCCTTCGCCGTCGTGGGGCGGAGCTGTGGCGTCGCGGCCGCTCGGGGCTTCCCGCGGCGGCGGCGCTCATCGGTTCCGCCTTCCTCGTCAACGTTCCCTATCTCCTCTTCCTGATGCGCGCGCCGATCGTCCGCCGGTCACCGCGGCTGCCCCTCTCGCCGCGGCAGCTTTGGATCCCTCTTCCTCCAGGCGCCGCGCCTGACCACGACCTGGGGGCTTCCGCATTACTTCGGCGAGGCCTGGTCGGACTTCCGCCTGTGGGTAGGCGAAGGCGCGGATGTGATCCAGCCCGTGTCCTCGTCGTGCTCGTCCTCTGTGTCATCGCGACCGCCGGCGGGATCGCCGCCGCCCTCGGTCTCGTCCGATGCGCGCGCGCGGCGAATGGGACAGGTGGCCTTCATCGCCTGGATCGGCAACGTCATCCTCCTGGCCGCCGTCGGCCTGGAGCGCCACCCGCACTACAACTTCGCTTCGGCCTGGGTGCCGGTGTTCGGCGTGGCCTCCGCTCTGGCCTGGCTGTGGCGGCGCCGTCCCGCGTGGCCCCGGCCGCACTCGCCGTCCTGGCCGTGATCGCCGCCGGTCAGTTCGCCGTCATCGTGCAAGTGGATGGGTTTCATCCGTGCGGGCGGCGGCACGCGCTCGCCCGGTTACGGGACGCCGATCGGGATCCAGATGGCCGCCATGCGCGAGGCCTGCGCGGCGACGGAGCCCACGATCGTCCTGAAGAACGAGACCGAGATGTTCCCGTTCCCGTTCGAGTACCACGCGGCCACCCTGGCCGCGTGCCGAGGCAAGACGGTCGTGGTGTGCGCGGACGAGCCGCGACCTCTCACGAAAGCGTGCCCGCCGCCCGCCGCGGGAGTCGGCGTGCGGCGGATCCGTTACGCGGAGGCGACGGGGGACGGCTGAAGGTCAGTGAGCTGAACGAAGTCACGCTCGTGCGAGCAGGATTGGAGGCCGCCGCGCCGCCGCCCAGCAGTCCCAGTCCTCGCGGAAATCGATGGTGCCGCCCGAACAGCGTCGCGAAGTGCCGCGCCGGCGCCGAGGCAATGTACTCGGCGAGGAGCTTCGTTGACGATCTCGCCCTTGGTGCTTCCGCCGACCTTCAGCGCCTCGCCCAGGCGGTGCGTCGTCGATGGCAGATTGGTCAGCATGCGCTCTCTTCAAAGAGTCTGACACGGACAAGGGCAGAAGCCGGACGCCGTCCAGTCGGTAGCTGTCCGTGGGCTGGTCCGGCGAGAAGCAGTCGGCCGGCCAGCAACGGTCGAGGGGATGCCCGCGTTGCGCGCGGACTCGCGGATCTGCTCGGCGTCGCCCGCTTCCGAACTCGCAGATCATGCGCATCCGGTCCTTGGACAGGTAGCTGCGCATCCAGCGTGCGCCGTGCGCCTCCAGGCACTGGTCGAGCCGCTTCGCCGCGTCACGGAGGTCGTCCGCCGTCATCGGCGGCTATCGAACGTCTGCTCGAGGACCAGGATGGCCATGGGTCGTCTCCTCCAGGTATCGGCGGGCCTCGGGCCGTCAGGTCGGCCGCGTTCGTGGCCTTCCGCGCGGTCGAGGGCGAGCCTGCGGGACCCGCCGGTGGATTGCAGGATCACGCTTGCGATCACCGCCTGCGCTGGCGCGGCCCACCACGTCCGCCGCGGCCAGCGCCTCCTCGGCGTGCGCGCGCGCCGCGTCCGTCTGGCCCCGGCGCATCTCGATCTCGGCCACGAGGGTGAGGGCCCAGGCCAGGTCGCTCTTGCTGTCCGCGTCCCTGCAGGCGCGCCAGCGCGGTTTCCAGGTCGGCGGCGTCGCCGGCGATGAAGCGGGCCAGCGCGCGCATCATGTCCGCCCGCACGCTTGCGCTCCCGCCCGTCATCTTCTCCGCGACTGACCGCGCCCAGGCGATCGCAGTAGCGCAGGGCCAGGCGCCGGCTCCGCATCCTCCAGGGCCATCCCCGTCAGCCGCGCGAGGGCGGCCCACTCCCGCCAGTGATCCTGATCGCGCGCGGCCAGGACGAGCGCGCGCTCGAAGTAGGGCGTCACCTGCGTAGGCGGCCCTGGTGCGAGTGCAGGTATCGCCAGCCCAGCGCGAGCTCGGTGCTCTCGACGCCCATGCCCTGCGCCTCCACGAGCAGGGACTCCGCGCGCTCGACCTCACGCTGCAGGAAGCAGGCAGCGCGCAGTGGCGGCGATGGTCTGGGCGGCGGTGACGACGTCGGCGCCGCGGCTCAAGCTCGGCCGAGCGCAGGCTCGCATCGGCGGCCTGGCCGTATTGGCTGAGCTCCTCGGCCAGGCAGGCCAGGAGATGCGCGCCGAGGGCAGCGGTCGCCACGTCGCCGGCCAGGCGCGCCCGCTCCGCGGCCTCCGGCCAGCCCGGCGGTGAGAGGAAGACGCTCCCGGATCGGCGTCGCGCCATGACGACGACGCGCAGGCAGCTTCATCCTCGACCCGCCCACGTGCCTCGCCCGTGAGCGCCTCCGCGATCCGCAGGCCGCGGCGGGCCACCGCGACCGCTCGCGCGTACGCGAACAGGCGAGCAGCGCTCGCCCGCGCGTACCGCCGCTTCCGCCGCGGACGGGAAGTGGCCCCCAGCGACGCGTGTGAAGGATGTCGCCCGCGAGCACCGATTCCGTGTCGTGCACGGCCTGGAGTGGCGGTCGACAGATGTGCGCGTGCGCGAGCGTCGCCGGGGCCGGGAGACGGCCTGGTAGGGCGACGTCGCGGATGAGGTCGTGCCCGAAATCGTAGGCGCGGCCGCCGGCGTGCGCGGATTTGATCGCGCAGTGCCGAGGCTTCTCCAGCGGCGGACAACATCTCCCCGGCGGGCATCCGGTCGCGCGGCCAAGCATCGTCGGCGTCGGGCCGGCGGCCCATCACGGCCGCCCAGGAGACCAGCTCGTGGGCCGTGCTCGTCGAGCTGCTCGAGCCGGGCTCCGATCAGGGTCGAAAGGGAAGCGGGCGGGGCCGCGGTCCGCGGCAGGCAGCGGGAGAGCCTTCCTGATCGCGAAGAGGGATTTGCCGCCGCTCGCCCGCGATGACCCGTTCCTCGTTCGCACCCCGAAGACGGCCCGGGCCAGGGTGACCGTGTCCGCTGCGCTCAGGGGACCGGCGGCACGCCAGGTCAGCCGCTTTCCCGAGCCAGCTCGCACGACCCGCGCGGCGTGCGGGTTGTCGTCAGTCTCGCCCGCGCGCGGCGACGATGCGTGGGCGTGCGCCGCGCGCGCGACGTAGTGGAGGAGCGCGGCCGGGCCTTCATCCATCCACTGCGGTCGTCGAGCGACCAGGGGCCGCGTCGGCGAGCAGGGCGAGGATGGCGTCGAACAGGCGCGTGCGGTCGGTCTCCTGGGGGCAGCTCGCGGCCCGGGTGCGCAGGGCGTCGATCCAGACGCCGTAGGGACCGCACCATCTCGGCGGCGAAGGCCCGGCCGTAGAGCGCGGGCCCCGTGCGCGCGCGGTGCTGGAGCCTCGTCGAGGAAGGCGGCTCTTGCCGATGCCGGGCTCGCCGGTGACGAGCACGATGCCGCGCCGAGCGCGCTACCTGATCCGCGCCAGCACCGTCCCGTCGGCCGGTCGACGAGGCAGGCGCGTCTCGCGGCGGAGATGGGGCGGCGGGGACAGGCGGCGGGTGACGGCGCTGGTGAACACGCTGCGGCGCGCGTGCTCCGACTGGCGGGACCGGGCTCGGTCCCGGAGCTTCCTCGCGCTGGAAGAGCTGCCGGCAGTGCCTTTCGTAATGGCGCAGGGCCTCGGGCGCGTGGCCGAGGTCCGCGAGCGCGCGGATGAGGGCGGGCATGGGCCTCGTCCGAGAACGGGTCGACGGCGGCGTGGCGGCGCGTGGCCGAGCGCGCGGTCGGTGGCGGCGCCGTGGCGCCGGGTCAGCTACCGGCGAGGATCGCGACGTGCGCCCGGCGCAGCCGCTCGCGCTTTCCGCCGTGCACCACTGCTGGAAGCGGAAGCAGGCGGGCAGGTCCAGCCCGTCGATGAACTGCCCGCGGAAGAGGGCGGCCGACCTCCTCGAGGCCTTCGGTGGTGGCGCGGCCGGGCGCGCGGCCAGTGCGCGTCGAGGCCGACGCGACGCGCCTTCGGTGCGGATCTCCACGTGCTCGCGCTCCGCGGCGAGGTGCGGCTGCGAGGAGCGGGCGGAGCTTGGAGAGCGTCCAGCGGCGGAGCTGCGCGCGCGGGTCGTCCGGCCCGTCCACAGAGCAGGTCGCAGAGGGCGCTCGCGGCCGCTGCGGCCAGGCGCGCGTGCCCACGAGGTACGCGACGAGGGCCCGGGCCTTGCGTGAGGCGGGCAAGGCCACACGGGCCCTCCGTCTGCGAGCGATCTCGAGCTCGCCGAGCAGCCGGATCTCGAGCATCGTGGGCGATTCTGGCGCTGGAGTCAGCGAGCTCGGCGCGGCTGCGCCGTGCGGCGGCGCCGAGCGTTCCACGTGCCCTACTTGCGTGCTTCGAGGACCAGGTTGAACGGAACGGGTGGCCGCGGCGCGGGGGAACCGCCCGAAAGCCGCCGCGGGTGGCGACGTCGCGCAGGCGCGCCTCGCCGGCCTGGGCGCCCAGGGCGAGCCCGACCCTCCTGGGACCTCGACGCGGGCGTGCAGATGAGCGTGGAGGCGGAGTAATACACGCGGCCGACCGGATTGAGGTTGCCTCGACCTTGTCGCCGGCGAACGGCTCGACGATCATCCACGTCCCGTCCGCAGCGAGGCGATGCGCAGACGTGCGTCGCCGCCCGACGCGGGTCGCCCATGTCGTGCAGGCAGTCGAACGGCGCACGAGGTCGTAGCCGCTGCCCGCGGATACGACTTGGCCGCGGGCGCCGGCTCGAAGCGTGACGCGGTCCGGAGACGCCGGCGCTGCCGCCGGCCTTTGCGCGCCGTCTCGATCGAAGGCCCGTGGTAGTCGAAGCCGATGAACGTCGAGCGCGGGAAGGCCTCGCGCGAGCCAGGATCGATGCGAGGCGCCGTGGCCGCAGCCGACGTCGGCGACCCGCTCGCGCCGCCGGCTGCAAGCTTCTCCTCGACGCCGGTGAGCGGCGGGGATCCACGACGACACGAGGTTGCCGCGTTGTTAGCCGGGCCGGAAGAACTCGCTCCGGCCCTCGAAGAGCGCCGTGGATCGTGCTCGTGCCAGCCGAAGCCGGCGCCGGTGCGGAAGGCGTCGGTGATCTGTGGCGATCGGCACTTGAGCCGCGGAGGTGGCGAGCTGGAACGCGCCGCGGCAGGTAGGCCGGGCTGTCGTCGTCGGCGAGCGCGAACGGCCTGCTCGGGCGTCAGCGCGTAGCGGCCGGTGTCCGCGTGGTACGTGACGTAGCCGCCGGCGGCCTGGGCGTTGAGCCACTGCGGACGCACGTTCGCGTCGTCTCCGTCTTCTTGGCCAGCTCGGCCGGGGTGAGGGCCCTTCGGCGGCGGCCGCGGGCCTTGCACAGCCCAGAGCTTCTCGCCGATCAGGACCAGGCCGGCGTGCAGGGTGGCGCCGATGTCCACCACCGCCCGGCCCGGGAACGCCATTCAACTTGTCCCATATCGAGATCCATGACGTCCTCCTCGATGGGAAGGAAGTTCGGCCGTGACCGTGGGTGCCAGCGTTTGAGAAGGCGTCTGATAGAAAAATAGAGGCTGTGGCCTGGTCGGCGGGCAGCTTTTGCGTCAACAACGGAATCTGGACTGGCTACTGGCGGGAGCAATACGTAGCC
>ERZ1370068.4866-contig-3917_pt1 | contig 24496 bp, 27 predicted proteins | sample MGYA00561227_ERZ1370068 | MGnify/ENA primary metagenome ERZ1370068 (study PRJEB38410, sample SAMEA6850437) | metagenome | study: Metagenomic assessment of the ecological functions of the soil: analysis of the soil microbiota associated with the...
AAGCTACGTATTGCTAGACACCGGAGCCCGGAAGCGCCGCCGCTGCAGGAGCCTCGAAGTCGATGGATTCGGCCGAGGTGCAGCAGGCGAGCGCAGAACATCGAGGCCTGGGCCTGGCCGTAACGGCTGAGCCGTGGCTGCGGCCTTGCGGCCATGGGGGCGCGCGGCGCTGTCCGCGGCCCCCGCCGCGTGAAGCGTCCGCCACTGCCGAGGTCGGCGTTCGGCAGCGAGGAAGCCGAGCGCGAGCGCGGGCAGCGCCGGGAGCCCGTTCGGAGGTCGAACGACGTACGTCGCGATCAGCGTGATCGACAGCGCGGCCGTCATCCCGATCCACGTCGCGCCGACGCGCAGCCCGAAGCGGCCGGGCCGCCGCGAGGAAGAGCGCGAAGAAGATCACGTCCGGGGGCCGAGGCCGTGCCGCCCCGTCCTCGCCGGGCACGCGAGAACGCGACACGGCGATCCGCTCGAACAGCGCCCGGCTGCTCCTCGACGACGACCTCGGTCGGCCCGCGGTAGACCGACGGCGATGTCGACCCACGGGATCACCGCGGCGACGAGGACGACCCAGCAGCAGCGCCTCGAGCAGCTGCACGGAACCAGAACCCGAACGAGCGTGAAGGCGACGAGCTTCGCGACGTTGAAGAGGCGCGTCGAGCCCGGCGAGGTCGAGCAGCGCTGCGAGCGCGCCCACGGCGAGCGCGGCGGCGAGCAGCCACCGCTCGTCTGCGAGCGGGAAGCAGGAGCCACGACGACGGCGAACGTCGCCGGGACAGACGACCGCCGCGACGAGCGCGACGTCCCAGCGATCGGCGATCGCCCGGCAGGTCGTCCGGCGAAGGCGTCCCACGCGGCGAGCGCCGCGAGCAGCGGCGACGAGCGCGGCGGCTCGTCGTCCGCGCTCGGCTAGTACGGCGGGAGCTCGGCCCACCAGGCGCCGAGCGCCTTGAACGCGTTCCAGAAGCGCGTCTTCGCGCGCCTGCTCGTCGAGCGACGCGTCGATGTCGGGCGTGACGAGCGCGTCGATCGTCGGCGTGAACGCGCTGGAGCTCGCCCGGACGCTCCGGGTCGAGCGGCGTCGGAGAGCGGGAAGTCGAGGCGCGTTCGACGAACGCGACGGTCTCGCTCGCCCATCGCGACGACGAGCTTCGGCTGGACGATGTGCAGCTCGCGCGTGAGCCAGCCGTCGCGCCTCGTCCGGCATCCTCCGTCCCGAACTTGAGGCAGTTCGTCCCGTAGACCGCGAGCGGGTCGACGCGCGAGCCGCTGCAAGCGACTTGAGGAGCGCCTGTCCGGCGCGCCCGAAGAACGCGACGCCTTCCTGGATCTCGTTCTGCGTCGGGCGGTGCTTGAGGAGGAAGACGTCGCCGAGCGGATGGCCGCTGCCGAGCACCGGCACGTGGAGCTCGTCGCCCGAGCGCGAGTAGCTCGTCGCCGAGCTCGTTGATCTCGGAGATCGCGCGCCGGCAGATAGCGCTCCTAGATCTCGTCGGCTCCGGGCCGCATCGCGCCGTCGCGCCTGGCATCGAGCGTCGCTGCTCGTCGGCGCTCGCCATTCGCGTGTGTCATTCGGTGGACCTCGGGGCGGCTTCCTCCAGCGGAGGCGTCAGCCGCTCCCGACGCTCTCCTTGACCTGCGCCACCCACTTCGAGCGACTGGAGGTAGCGCGAGCGACTTCGGCCGGCGCAGCACCTCGGCGGTGCGGAGCGAGAGCAGGAACTCCTCCGGGCCGTCGAAGCGGCGCATCCGCAGCGCGCCGGTGCCGACGCCCTGCAGCACGTGCGCGTCCGAGCCGGCGCCCGCGGAGCAGGCCGTACTTGCGCGCGAACCGCAGCGCCTCGTCGTTGTAGGCCTCGAACAGCAGGCGGGCGTTGTAGACCTCGAGCACGTCGATCTCGGCAGGTGCCGGTGCAGCGTCGCCGGCGATCGGGATCGCGTGCATCCGGTCGAACGGGTGCGGGACGTAGACGACGCCCCTCCTGCTCGCGGATCGCCGCGACCGTGTCGGCGAACGGCATCCCGCGCGGGATCTCCTCGTCGAGGAAGAGGCCGATCACCTCGCCGTGGCCGGTCGGTCTTCACCTCCTCGCCCGGGATCACGATCAGCTCGCGGCCGCGCGCGCATCTCGACCGCTCTCGAGCGCGCCGCCGAAGACGTTGTGGTCGGTGACCGCGATCGCGCCGAGGCCCTCCGACTCGGCGTGGTCGACGCAGCTCGGCCGACGTCGATCGAGCAGTCGTGCGACCAGCGACGTGTGCATGTGCAGGTCGGCGACGATCCACGTCGCGGTCGGCGAGCGGCTCGGTCTCGTGGCGGCGCGCCGCGCGCCGGCGGCCCGCGCGCCTCGACGTAGGCGTGCTCGAGGTCGCTCGCGCGACGTCGCGCGAAGCTCGCTCCCGGCGCACGGCGGCGCGCGCGCGTCGGCGTCCTTCGCGCCGCGCCGTCGTCGTCCTCGGCGAAGCGGCAGGAGCGCCGCGGCCGCGAGCTCCGGCTGCGCGTCCACGCCGTGCGGCTCGACGACGGCGCAGCCCGCCGCCGCCGCCTCCGCTCGGAGCCGCTCGAGGCCGTCCGGCGAGGGGACGACGATCGCCGCGTCGCGAAGCAGCGCCGCGCTGCGCGTCGCCGCGCGACGGCCGTGCGCAGCGTGGACGCGGTCGCGCAGCCCGAGCGGGATCGACGGTCGCGCCGCGAGCCGGCGCAGTGCGGAGCAGGATCGCCTCCCAGCCGTCGAGGCTGGCGGAGCGCGCGGAAGCGCGGCGCGCACGATCGGCGAGGCCGCCGGCCGACGTCTCGATCACGACGCACCTTCGCCTTCTGGCCGCGGCGCGAAGCGCCCGAGATCGACGCCCGCCGGGACGACGGTGTACGCGCCCGGAAAGCGAGCCGCCGCGCGTCTCGGCGACGTCGTCGCTCGTCGCCAGCAGGCTGTCGATCCGGGCGAGCAGCCGGTCGCGCTGGTTCTGCCGGGCGGGAAGCCGAGGCGCTCCGGATCGACGAACGTGGCGGCCGTCGTCGTCTGCGCCTCGAGCAGGGCGATCGTACGCCAGCCCGGGAACGCCGGGTCGAACCCGTGCACGACGTCGAAGGCGCCGCGGCGCAGCGCCGCCGCGACGTTCGCGCGGACCCCGACCGGGATCCCGACTGCCGAGCGCGGCGTGACGGGAACGGCGCGCGAGACGGCGACGACCAACCGTCGAGCTCGCCGCTCTGGCAGAGCCGCGGCGACCGGCGAGAAGCCTCGGCCGACCGGGAGGACGGCGCGAGCACGACGACCGCGGTGGCCCCGCGTCGCTCGCGCAGCGCTCTCGGCCGATCGCCCGCGACGTGCCTCGTTCGGTGTCGTGCGGCACCGACCACGCGTGCTGGCGGTTACGAGGCAGGATCCGAAGCGGCACGGGCCTCGATTGTAGGGGACGGCTACGCTCGGCTGCGTGAGCGACGTCACGATCACCGTGCGGGCGAACGGGCCGTACAAGGTCGTCGGGACGGTGAGGGATCGTCGACGCCGACGGCCGCGAGCTCGAGCGCCCGGCGGGAGACGCGATCGTGCTCTGCCGCTGCGGGCACTCGCGGACGAAGCCTTTCTGCGACGCGCACGCACAGGCGACTCGGGTTCGTCGCCGACGACGTCGCGCCGCAGCATCGGCGCCCGAGGGCGATCGTCCGAGCCGTGTAGAGTCGCCCGGTGCCCGAGGCGCTGGCTCGCCGATACCGGATCCGGCCTCGCACCCGCCTCGGACGGCTGGTCTCGTCGTCAACGATGCAGTGATGCACGAGTGGTCCGGACGTCGACGACGCTCGGCGCGGAGCTGCGGGATTCGAGAGACCGCGGAGCACGTCGTTGCCGCAGTTCAGAGCATCAATCGTCAGCGTCCCCGAGCCGGGCCAGGTCGAACTGCCTGTACCACTGGAGTCGCAGCAGGAGGGCTTCCTCGTGCTGTCCGGGGGAGTGCCAGGCTGCTGGTCGACGGGGCGCGAGCGCCTCGCTCCGGCCGCAGCGGACTTTCGTCCACCGCCCGGCGTGGCGTCGAGCACGTTCTTCGTGGGCGCGGGCGACGCGGCCGAGCGTGATCCTGATGGCCAGCGCGCTGGACGCCGGACGAGCAGCTGCTGTACCCGGCCTCGGAGCTCGCGGCGCGCTACGGCGCCTCGAGCGGCGGAGGAGCACCCGACCCGAGGCAGGCGTACGCGCCGTTCGAGCGGCCCAAGAGCGCGGCGGCCGCACGTACTGGGATGCCTGCCCTGGGCGTGAGCCGCCCTAGAGCCGCAGCACCATCTCGTGCTGGCGTCGACGTCGACGCGCCGCCGAGCTCGCGCGAGGACGGCGCCGGCCGCGGTCGCCCGGGGGGAGATTGAGGATGCCGAGCGTCTGCCCAGCGACGCGCGCCGCGGCGAGCAGTCACGCGAGCGTCGTCTCCGCCCGAGCTGCACGACGCTGCACGCGTGCGCCGGTGACGCGGACGACGGCCGCGGCACCCTCGACTAGCGAGCCCGCGCGCGGTCGCGTCGATGCTTGGCGAGCGAGGCGTCGTCCCGCTGCCAGGCTCCCCGCCGGAGCGGTGCTCGCGGATCCAGGCGTGCGCCTGCGGCGGCAGCCCCACCTGCTCGACAGCCGTCCGCCAGCGCCGACCAGGGCACGCGACGAGACCAGAGTCGCGAACCGACGGCTCGTACCCGAGGTCCTCGTAGAGTGCTGATCGCCCGCGTGTTCTCGGCGATCACCTCGGAGCCAGACGTGCGCTCGACGCCGCGCCGCAGTGCCTCCTCCTGGACCGCCGCGCATCAGCGCCCGCCCCGTCCCGCGGCGCCGCTCCGACGGAACGACCCCGACCCCGCCGATCCAGGCGTCGCTGCCCCGGAGGCCGAGGTTCGGCGACGCCCGATCGGCGCCCGTCGCGACGGCGATCGCGGGAGCGCGTCTCGGTCGAGGTCGTACGCGCTCCGTCAGGGAGCGCACCGCGTCCTCGTCGACGAGCGAACGGGACGAGGTAACCCTCGTACGCGGCGGTGAAGAGCGCGGCGAGCTCCGCGTCGCCGAGGCCGCGAGGCCGGAACGAGCTCGAGCCGCGCCCACGGGCGCGAGCCTAGAGGCTCCGCCGGGTCGTGAGGCGAAGAGGGCGGCGTCTCGCCGACCGCCGCCCCGGTACCGTGCTCTGGCGGTGGTGCGGGGCCTTCGGCTTTCTTCGCCGACTGCGGGCGCGTTCTGCGCGATGAAGCGCTCGGTCGCCTGTCGCACGCCTCGTCGTCGACGATCTGCTTCGGGCGGCGACTTCATCAGGTACGAGCTCGGGCCCCTCGAGCGCGCCCGAGATGCCGTTGTTCAGCGCGAGCTTGGCGAGCCGCACGGCGTCGATGACGATGCCGGCCGAGTTCGGCGAGTCCCAGACCTCGAGCTTGAGCTCGACGTTGAGCGGCACGTCGCCGAACGACGAGCCCTCCATGCGGATGTACGCCCACTTGCGGTCGGTCAGCCACGGCACGTAGTCGGACGGGCCGACGTGGACGTTGCTCCGCGCCGATGTCGTAGTCGAGCATCGACGTGACGGCGTTCGTCTTCGAGATCTTCTTCGACTCGAGGCGCTCGCGCTCGAGCATGTTGAGGAAGTCGGAGTTGCCGCCGACGTTCAGCTGCATCGTCTTGTCGAGGTGCACGCCGCGCTCGCGGAAGAGGCGACGTCAGCACGCGGTGCGTGATCGTCGCGCCGACCTGCGACTTGATGTCGTCGCCGATGATCGGCACGCCGGCCTGCTCGAAGCGGCTGCTGCCAGTACGGCCTCGCGCGCGATGAACACGCGGCATGCAGTTCACCATCGCGCAGCCGGCCTCGAGGATCTGCTCCGCGTACCACTTCGTCGCCGCCTCGGAGCCGACAGGGAGGTAGCTGACGACGACGTCGGTCCTGCGTCTCCTTGAGGATCTCGACGACGTCGTCGGTCTCGCCCGGCGCCTTCTCGACGACCTGCGAGAGGTACTTGCCGATGCCGTCGTGCGTCATGCCGCGGCGAGACCGTGATGCCCGTCTTCGGCACGTCGGCGAACTTGATCGTGTCGTTCGGGTGCGCCCAGATCGCGTCGGCGAGGTCCTCGCCGACCTTGCCCTTCGACGACGTCGAACGCCGCGCGTGAACTCGATGTCGCGAGATGTGGTAGCCGCCGAGGTTCGACGTGCATGAGCCCGGGGACGAACTGTCGTCCGGCTTCGCGTCCCTTGTAGTACTCGACGCCCTGGAGGAGCGAGTTGGCGCAGTTGCCGACGCCGATGATCGCGACGCGGACCTTGTCCCTGCGCGCGCGCGCCGCCGTTCTTCGAGCCGTTCGGCTCGGCCATGGTATCCTTTCCGTTGCTCACAGCTGATGCCGAGCCCGTCCGTGAGCGCGGCGATGATGACGTCGTTGGCGCTGGTGCCGCGACGCGACGCCCGGCATGGATCTCGTCCTTGGAGCTCCTGGGGAATCCGGAGGAGGAGGACAGGGCTCGAGCGCTTCAGCACCTTTCCGTCGCTACGCCTGGTGCATACGGGACGTCGAAGCTCGCAGCGAGGATGCTCCGGCCGCGACGTCGTTCACGTTCGAGCCCCATCGGCGGTCCGCGGACGAGGGCGCCCTTGAGCGGGGCCGCGATCCCCACGAGGATTCCGGTACGCCTCCGGAGAAGTGCTAGCAGGCAAAGTGCCAGCAGGCTACCACGCGTTTGGGTTGCTGACGACGCAGCGGTTATCGCCCGCAAGCAGCTGGCGTTGCGAGATGCCTGCCCCGTCGTCGACGGTCGCGTCGTAGGCGGCCACGCGGGCCTCTGCCACATGACGTCCGGCGTCACGCCGGGGCCGATCACGGTCGCGCGATACCGCTTCCGCCCCCACCCCGTGTGCGCCGTGCGGTAGCCGTAGCAGAAGCCCCCGGGAGCATGGGCTCGTGAAGCTGTTCTCCCGGCATCCATCCCGACCCGTACGCGGAGTCGAAGGTGTCGACGAACACGTTGCGCCCGTACGTGTCGAGCGTGACCCAAACCGCGTCGACCGAAGCCGAACACCCCTGTCCCCGGTACGTGAGCTTACTGTACAGATGGTGGAAGCGACGGTATGACCAGTCCGTCCAGACCTCGAGTCGCGGGCGCACCCTGTCCAGTGCGAGAGGCGGAGCCCCGGGCGCACGGTCGGCGCTCGTTTACGCACCGTAGTTCGGCAGCAGCCGCTGCCACGCCTGCACCGCCCAGTGACCCGTCAGAGGCCGTGCACGGCGACCTGCCACGCCAGAGGCGGCCCCGTATAGCGCCCACAGGTGTCCGGTCCGATCGATCCGCCGGAGCTGAAGCTGGAAATCGCGGACTCGCGGTCGCACTCTCGACTGGGAGGGCGCGCATCGATCGCCCCCTCAGGCGAGCAGGCGCTTCGTCTGCCCGCCCGAGCGGAACGAGAGATGAGCGCCCACCCTGCGCGTCGGCCCGATGCGCGCGATCCGACGCGTCGCGCCCGATCAGCTCGGACGCGACAGCAGTGGTCGGCACGACGAGGGCTGACGGGTCGCGACCGCGGAGACGATGCGCCGCAGAGGAGGATCGCTTCCTGCGCCCATCGCCCAGCTCTCCTCTCGAGGGTGGTACGGCCGGATGCCGCCGGGATTGTGCTCCTCCACCGTCCGTATGACAACGCCCTCTCGAGCAGGACGGGGCCGAGGGCTCAGGAGGTCCCGGCGGAGCTCTCCGCAGTTGGCGCTATGCACGAACAGCATCCGCTGCACGACCGTGAGCCACGCCATCACCGCGAGCAGGTAGATCGGCCACTGCAGCAGCCCCACGGCGCGATCCCGAGCCCGACCGAGACGAGCACGACCCGCTCGACGCGCGAGCCGAAGCCGACGTCGCCGCGCAGGCCGAGCGCCTCGGCCTTCGCGCGGGTGTAGCTGACGAGCAAGGAGCCGATCACGGCGAGCCGAAGGTCGGCGACGAGGGCGACCTCGTTCCGGAGTCGCGCATGAACGCCGAGGCCGATCGCCGTCAGCATCGCCGCCTCGCCGAGCCGGTCGTGAACGCTAGTCGAGCCGAGGAACGCGCCGAACACCGTCCCCTTGCTCAGCTGCATAGCGCGCGAGCGCGCTGTTCGAGGATGTCGGCGACCGAGCCCGATCGACGAACAGAGGACGCGCCGAGCCAGTAGAAGAGGTACTCGTTGCGCGCCTCGAAGCCGACGAGCACCGCGCCCGCGAGGCAGAGCGGGCGAGCCCCGCGAGCGTGAGCATGTCCGGCGTCAGCTTCGTCCGGGCGACGCCGTCGCATCGAGCGCCGCAGGATCGTCCGCGCGCGGCTGGCTGTGTACTCCCTGCTTCGACCCGGTCGAGCTGGCCGACTCGCGGGCGTCGCGGCTGCTCACGTGCCGCGAGCGACTCGAGAGGCGTGCGGCGCGACGAGCACGACGCGGACGTCGGCGACGGCGACCCCGGCGGCGAGTCGAGCCAGTAGTGGTTGCCGGTCGACATCACCGGAAGCAGACCCACGCGGGCGCACCAGATCGCCGCTCGCGCGGCGGCTGGCACGACGGATGCCATCGCGACGCCGACGATGATGTCCATTCGTGCGGCTCGGCATCGCCGCGTACGGGTTTGCTGCGGACGCGACCAGGCCGACTGCGTGATTGACGCGCGAGTCGCGAGAGGGTGTCGAGGAAGCCTTCCCGGGAACAAGCGCGGCGGCGCCGTCGGCATCAGGACGGCGCCGACGAGGCCGAACAGGTTCGCGACGATGAGCCGTGCTTGCGGAAGCCCGCGAAGCGCTCGTGATGGCGGCAGGCAGACCCAGAGAGCGTCACGCCGACCGACCGCGAACTGTGACAGCCAGTAGGTGTACGTCGTCGGTAGTTGCGCGCGTGCCGGAGCCGTCTGCTCGAAGCCGTCGACGGCTTACGCCGGCGAGCGCGTGCAGCGCGCGTTCGGCGGCCTCGATCATGCGGGTGCCGTTCCGCGAACGCCTCGCCGACCTCGCGGTCCGCCGCGCCACGCGCCGCCTGACAGGCGCCGCAGAAGCCGAACCGCTGCGACGACCTGGAGGGCGAGACGCGCGCCAGCCGCTGCGCGCAGCGCAGCGGGCCTCCGCGTGACCAAGCGAACAGGAGCAGGCCGCGGCCAGAGTCTAACCAGGCGCCCCGCTGGCCCGGTCGGGAAGGTGTGTCACGATCGCAGGCGGGCGGCTGACAGGAGGGCGCATGAGCGGCTTCACCATCAGGCACGACGGACGAGCTCGAGCGGCGTACGGGCAAGTGGGCGCTGGTCCGGCGCTTCGCTCGGCGTCACCTCGCCCGGCATCACCGACGGTGGAGCTGCCACCCGGCGGGCCGCTCGTCGCGCACGGACGAGCGTGCGCTAGCGGCAGACCACGAGAGCTAGTTCCTCGTTCTCGCAGGCGCACCGACGCTGGGCGTCGACGAGCGCGGAGCAGTGCAACGCTCCGCGCGGGCCTCGTCTGCGCGGCTCGACCTGTCGCCGAAGCAGGCCGGTGCGAAACGACGGCGACGCCGTGGCGCACGGGCTCATCGCCTCGGTTCGGGCGCGAGCGGCTACGCCGGCGCTGCGGCCCAGCCGCCGATGTAGGACATCCTCGATCTTCGGCAGGCTCGGTCGTCTCGGCGGTGCGGAGCTCCGAGTAGCGGTCGGCGCGACGCGCCCAGATCGCGACGCGATCGCGTCGCGCAGGTCGCGTCGTCGGTCGCTCCGGACCGCAGCAGCGCGCGCAGGTCGTGGCCGCGGGCGGCGAACAGGCAGGTGTAGAGCTTGCCCTCGGCCGAGAGCCGCGCGCGCGTGCAGTCGCCGCAGAACGGCTGGCGTGACCGACGCGATCACGCCGATCTCGCCGCCGCCGTCCCGGTAGCGCCAGCGCTCGCGCGACCTCGCCGCGGTAGTCGGGCTCGACCGGCTCGAGCGGACAGCTCGGCGTCGATCGCTCGACGATCTCGGCGGCCGGGACGACGTCGTCGAGCCGCCAGCCGTTCGTGTGAGCCGACGTCCATGTACTCGATGAAGCGCAGCGATGTGCCCGGTGCCGCGGAAGTGCCGCGCCATGTCGAGCGACCGCCGTCGTCGTTGACGCCGCGCTTGACGACCGCGTTCACCTTCACCGGGCGAGCCCGGCGGCGGCGGCGGCGTCGATCCCCTCGAGCACGCGCTGCGACGGGGAAGTCGACGTCGTTCATCGCGCGGAACGTCGCGTCGTCGAGCGAGTCGAGGCTGACCGTGATCGCGCGCGAGCCCGGCGTCGGCGAGCGCCTGCGCCTTCTGCGGCGAGCAGCGAGCCGTTCGTCGTCAGCGTCAGGTCCGAGGCCGTCGATCTGCCGCGAGCATGCGCGACCAGCCGCTCGACGTCGCGCGCGCACGAGCGGCTCGCCGCCGGTGAGGCGGATCTTCTCGACGCCGCTCGCGACGAAGACCCGCGCGAGGCGCTCGATCTCCTCGAACGTCAGCAGCTCGGCGCGGCCGAGGAACTGGTAGTCGTGGCCGAACACCTCGCTTCGGCATGCAGTAGACGCAGCGGAAGTTGCAGCGGTCGGTGACCGAGATCCGCAGGTCGCGGATCGGCCGCCCAAGCGTGTCGACGGGGTGCATAGGCACCTGGTGCTCGTCACCTTCGCTCGACAGAAGGCCCGCGTGTGCTCGACCCGTGAGGACGCCAGTCGTGTACGGACACCGCGCGCTCGACGAGGTGCTGCCCGGCACGACTGGAACGAGGTCCACGCGATCGAGCTGGCTGCGACACCGGAGGCGGCGTTTCGCGGGCGTTGCTCACCAACACCTGTCGCCCCGGGCCTGCTCGTCCGCGCGCTGTTCCTGCTGCGCGAGAACCGGGCCGATCGGACGATCGAGGAGGCGATGGCGGGAATGGGCTTCGTCGTCCTGCGGCACCCGGGACGAGATCGTTCTCGGGGCCGCGGGTCGTCCCTGGACACGTGGCGGCAGGATCCGCGCGCTCGCCGACGCTCGGGACGGCGACGTGCGCCTCGCCGTCGACGTCCGCGCCACGGAGTCGCGCGCCGGTCTACTGCTCTCGACGGGCGACGGGTCAGAGCGACCGACGCAGCGTCCCGCCGAGGGTTCGGGCGCTACTGGCGCGTATTGAAGCGTTCTCCGCCCTCGTCCGTCGCCGCTGGCTGCGAGCAGCACAGGAGGAGCGCGCGGAACGGATCGACACGACGGTGTGGGCGCGGGAGCGGAAGGCGTCGACGCTGCGCCTGTCCGATGGCGTTGCCCGATGCGGCGAAGTACTTTGCTTTCCTGGCGCTCGTCGCCGTCACCGCGATCTGGGGCTACACGTTCGTCCCCGTGCAGAAGGCGCGTCGGCGCCTACCCGCTCTTCGCATTCCTCGCCGTCCGGTTCGCGATCTCGACGGCCGCGCCTCGCGCCGTTCGCCCTGCGGTCGCTGCAGCGCTGCCGCGGGCCGGCTGGGGCGCGGGGATCCTCGCGGGAACGTTTCTCGCGCTCGCCTACGGGCTGCAGACTGCCGGCCTCGAGCTGACGACGGTGCACGAGCACGGGCTTCATCACGGGGCTCTACGTGGTCGTCACGCCGCTGCTCGCCCTCGCCGCACTTCCGGACACCGGTGCCGCCGCCCGTCTGGGTCGGCGTGAGGTGCTCCTCGCTGACTCGGCCTGCTCTCCCGAGCGGGGCGCCGGGCGGCTCCTGGCTCGGGAACGTCGCTCGTGCTCGGCAACGCGGTCGCGCAGTCGCTGCAGATCGTCGCCATGGAGCGGTTTGCGCCGCGCTACGACGCACGGGCGCTGACGATTCTCCAGATGGGCGTGGCGTGCATGGGTTCGCGCCGTCCTCGCCGTCGCGGCGGGCAACGTGAGGCGCCGCCGGACGCCGCGACGTGGTACGCGCTCGTCGTGACGGGCGTCTTCGCGGGCGCCCTCGGGTACCTCGTCGGCGACCTGGGTGCGGTCCGCGGACCACGGCCGCGCGCGCGCGCCGTTTTCACGCTGGAGGCGCCGTTCGCGGCCGCTCTTCGGGCGTGCTGCTCCCTTCCGGAGCACCTGGGCTGGGCCGGGTGGACGGGGTGCGCCGATGCTGACGCGAGATCGCCCTCGCCGAACCTGCGGCCGCGCGACGCTCCGGCGGCTCGTCCCAGCGCGGCGGCGCGTAGATGGACGCCGTCCTCCTGGCGCCTCGTCTCGGCGGCCTTGCTTCGGGGCGATGCCGGTGGCCGTTCGGCTTCGCGCTCGGCCCGCCGGTCGTCCCCGCCGCCGTCGGTGCACTCTTCATGCAGGTCGCGACGTTCGCCGTGCTCTGCGTCGCCGCCCTGCGTGCAGGGCGGCGTCACCCTCCTCGGGCCTCGCGCCCTTCCTCGCGGCGGGCGCGATCGCGCCGGGACTGTCCAACGTCTTCATCACCGTGGGGATCTCGCGAGAGCTGGTCCTCGCGGGCGTCGGTCGCGTTCGGGACGGCACCGCTCTTCGCGGTCACGATCGCCGTGCTGGCGTTCGACGAGCGGCCCGGTGCCGCAGTGCTCGTCGGCGCGCTGCTCATCGTGGGCGGCGGAATCGCCCTCGCGCTCGAAGCAGGAGCGCCCGCGTCACGTCCGGCGCCTCGGCATCGCGTCGGCTCTGCTCGGCGCGGCGCTGCTCGCCCTTCCGCGACAACCTCGGTGCGGCACCTCTCCCTCTGACACCGGACGTCCCGTCGATGACGGCTCGGCGCCGCTGATGCTCGCTGCGAGCCTTCTCGTGACGTCGTCGCTCATCGCGGCGCGCGCCGCCAGCGCGTCGTCTGGCCGCGCGGGTCGTCGCGCGCTGGCTGCTCCCGGGGACGTTCGTCGGCTCTCGTACGTGCGCGCTCTTCGTGGGCGCTCTACCGCGGCACCGTGTCCGGTGGTGGCGCTGATCGTCGCGACCGAGTCTCTGTTCGGCGTCGCGTTCTCCGCCGTGGTTCCTCGGCCGGTCGGAGGGGGTGACCCGCCGCGTCGTCGCGGGCGCACCTCGTCGTCGCAGGTGCGGTGTTGATCACCGTGTTCCGCTAGAGGCTCGACGCGAAATGCGCCCGATGGTCTCAGGCAGAAGCCCAGGGATTCGCGTCCGGTGGTGGGACGCGGCCGGTTGCCGCGTCCCACCACCATGGCCCTCACCGCATGGGCTCGAAGTAGCGGGTCTTGATCCACTGCGCGATCTGCTTGCCCATCGTCGCGCCCTGCTCGTCGGCGGTGCGGAAATGGATGCCGCCCCAGATCCGCGCTTCGACGACCTCCTGCAGCGCGTCCGAGAAGCTGCTCGAAGTGCCGCTTGCGGGATCGGGACGCCGTCGAGCGACCGGCCCGCAGACGATGTCGAACTCGACCTTGTCCCTGCCGAAGAAGTCCGCCAGCGCGTTCAGGACGGCGCCGCTCACGCAGCTGTGGCCCCGACGGGTGATCGGGAAGCGGCGGCGTCGCCGAGCGGCGGCGTCGTCTGCGTCGCCGGGGCAAACAGCGACCGCCAGCTCGGGTCGGGCACGGTCGCCGCGGTTGCCGTCGCCGCTGCCTCCCGGATCGCCGCGTCGGCGGCCGCCAGAAGCTCCAGTAGTACTTGTCGTTCCAGCAGCTGATCGCCGCGTCGGCTGCAGCGCGAGGTTGATCGATCGCGTAGAGGCGCGCCTGGTCGGCCGTGTCGAGGCCGAATCGCGGCGCGAGCTGGTCGCGGGCGAGCTGGTTCCAGAGCAGCGATCGGCGGGAACTGCCAGAAACACCGCGGCCGCGGTCTGGTCCGCCGTCCGGGTCGTGCTGTCGATGGCGCCCAGCGACTTTCACCTCGTCGAAGTCCTTCTCATAGGCGCGACTCGTGAGCGCGTTCGGCCCCTTCGACCGGAACTGCGACGCGGCTCGGATGAGGAACGGCTTCCTCGTTCGCGACCCACGCGTCCGGATCCGCCCTCGGATCGGGGAGCGCGAAGGGCCAGCCCACGGGACGCCAGTCGCCCGGGTCGGAGCTGATGTCGAACGGGAACGCCGCCAGGTACCCGTCGTTCAGACGGAAGTCGACCATCGCGGCCGCAGCCGCCGCGGCTCGACACGGATCCCCTCGGTCTTGCGACGGGCCGTCGGCGATGCCGGCGGCAGCGTCGCGTCGCGCTGGGCGTGCACGGCGCCGACCTGTCCCGATGGCACGATCGTGACAAGCACGTCGTGCGCTGCCGTCGCAATCGCAGCGGCCTGCGAGCCGAACGGCTGCGCGTGCAGCGCCTCGAGGTCGAGGAGGTACGGCGGTGATCCGGCTGGAAGCGCGTTGACCGCGTCGTAGACCGCGCCCTCGACCATTGCCATGCCGCGGACTCCCCGTGGGCCGTCGGTCTGATCGGGATGCGTCTGAGCCTGGGCGAAGGCGTTCCACTCCTCGATCACGTCGGCGCGTGCGACCGCCGGCGCCGCGAGGACGGTCACGAAGGCGGCGCACACAACCACGCGCCCGCTTCGAAGTAGTCACGCAATTCATAAGCCCCTGGTGGATGTCGCCCCACGATCGCCCACGTGCACCGGGTTGAGTCCATGTGACGTTCGTCGTATCTTCTGATACGAGATGCAACGCCTCGACGCGGGTGACTCTCGAGCGCGTCGGGCCGGTTCGTCGCCGAGACCGGGAGATCGATGAGCGACGACCCGTTTCGCCGGCGTTCCTGCCGCGCTGCGTCGATTCGTCCACGTGCGAGTTCGTCGCGTTCAGCGAACTCGACCGCGTCGGCAACAGCAGCTCGTCCTATGCTCGAGGAACCGATCGGCGCGTCGGACGGCCCGACGACGCCGCCCATCACGTACTGGGAGGCGCGCCGACCCATCCACCTGCCGCCTGCCACGAGGCGACCGGCGACTGGCGCGCGTACAGGCTCTCCGACTTCGTGACGCCTCGCGAGGTTTCCGGCGGGTCGGATCTACGACCGAGTGGGTGCGGCCGACCGGCCAGATGCCTGCTCACGGTCGGACTCGACGCGCCACTCTCGCACACGAAGGTCTTCCTCTTCTACCGCGGGCCGCGGACCGGGAGTTCGACGACGCGCGACTGCCTCTGCGCTCGATGTGCTCCGCGCCGTACCTCCGCGATGCGGTACGCGGCAGCACGGTCACACGGCCGGGCGCTCGACGACAGCGGTCGTGCGCCGCCCTGACGCCGCGAGAACGCGAGATTCTCGACCTCGTCGCCGAGGGCAAGACGAACGGCCAGATCGCCGAGCAGCTCTGGATCTCGGGAGGTGACCGTCGCGCCCGGCACCTCGAGAACACGTTCGCGAAGCTCGGCGGTACACGCGACACGGTCGCGCGCGGCGGCGCCGCCGCGCGCGACGACTCATGTCGTCGCGCCGCGGCGCTCCTGACACGGCGACGCCGACGCGCGGTTGGAGGCGCGCCAGTGATCTGCTAGCATCAGACTCAGATTATCGGTATGCACTGCTCAAGGAAGGAGCACCACACCCATCATGGCCAAGACCATCGGCATCGACCTCGGACGACGAACTCCTGTATGGCCGTCCTCGAGGGCGGCGAGCCGACCGTGATCCCGAACGCCGAGGGCGGGCGCACGACGCCGTCCGTCGTCGCGTTCACGAAGGACGGCCAGCGGCTCGTCGGCGCGCCGCGCGAAGCGCCAGCAGGTGACGAACCCCGCAGAACACGATCTTCTCGATCAAGCGCTTCATGGGCCGCAAGTTCGACGAGGTCTCGGAGGAGATGACGATCGTCCCGCTACGAGGTCGCGCAGGGCGCAGAACGGCGACGCCCGCGTCAAGGTCGGAGGGCAAGGAGTACGCCCCGCCGGAGATCAGCGCGATGATCCTGCAGAAGCTGAAGGCGGACGCCGAGGCGTATCTCGGCGAGCCGGTCACCGACGCGGTCGATCACCGTTCCCGCGTACTTCAACAACGCGCAGCGCGAGGCGACGAAGGACGCCGGCAAGATCGCCGGCCTCAACGTCCTCCGCATCATCAACGAGCCGACCGCGGCCGCGCTCGCCTACGGGCTCGACAAGGAAGGCGCCGACCAGACGATCCTCGTCTTCGACCTCGGCGGCGGGACGTTCGACGTCTCGGTGCTCGAGCTCGGCGACGGCGTCTTCGAGGTCAAGGCGACGAACGGCGACAACCACCTCGGCGGCGACAACTTCGACAAGGCGATCGTCGACTGGATGGTCGCCGAGTTCAAGAAGGACCAGGGCATCGACCTCGTCGACAGGACAAGATGGCGCTCCAGCGCCTCTACGAGGCCGCCGAGAAGGCGAAGATCGAGCTGTCGTCGACGATGACGACGCAGATCAACCTGCCGTTCATCACCGCGACCGCCTGAGGGCCCGAAGCACCTCGACCTGCAGCTCACCGCGCGCGAAGCTCGAGGAGCTGACGGCACGACCTGCTCGAGCGGACGGTCGGCCCGACGAAGCAGGCGCTCGCGGACGCCGGGCTCGACGGCCGCCGACGATCGACCACGTCGTCCTCGTCGGCGGCATGACCCGCATGCCCGCCGTGCAGGAGAAGGTCAAGGAGCTCATCGGCAAGGACCCGCACAAGGGCGTCAACCCGGACGAGGTCGTCGCCGTCGGCGCCGCGATCCAGGCCGGCGTGCTCAAGGGCGAGGTCAAGGACGTGCTCCTGCTCGACGTCACCCCGCTCTCGCTCGGGATCGAGACGAAGGGCGGCGTGTTCACGAAGCTCATCGAGCGCAACACGACGATCCCGACGCGGAAGTCGGAGACGTTCACGACGGCCGAGGACAACCAGCCGTCGGTCGAGATCCACGTGCTCCAGGGCGAGTCCGAGATGGTCGCGTTCAACAAGACGCTCGGCAAGTTCCAGCTCGTCGGGATCCCGCCGGCGCCGCGCGGGCATGCCGCAGATCGACGTCTCCTTCGACATCGACGCGAACGGGATCATCAACGTGTCGGCGAAGGACCTCGGCACGGGCAACGAGCAGCAGATCCGCATCGAGGGCGGCTCCGGCCTCTCGGAGGACGACGTCGACCGGATGATCAAGGACGCCGAGGCGCATGCCGGGAGGCGCATCGCCTGCGCGAGCTCGCAGACGCGCGAAACGCGGCCGAGCAGCTCGCGTACCAGACCGAGCGCACCCTCTCCGAGCACCGGGACAAGCTGCCGGCGAGGCCGACGCGGCGACGATCGAGGGTCGGGTCATGGAGCTTGCGGCAGGCGACCGAGAGCGGCGATCTCGCCGAGATCAAGGCGAAGACGAGCGCCCTCGCAGGAGGCATCGCGGTCGCTGGCCGACGCGATCTACGCGCAGGCGTCGACTCAGGCCTCCCGCGGCAGCGTCGTCCGGGAACGGCGGCACGTCCACCGAGGACGAGGTGGTCGAGGACGCTGACTTCGAGGTCATCGACGAAGAGGAAGCGGCGAAGTCGTGAGCGACGAGCTCGCCGAGACGCACGTCGAGGAGCCGGAGCCCGGGTCCGGCTCCCGACGAGCTGGCGGCGGTCACCGCCGAGCGCGATCAGTACCTCGAGCTCCGCCCAGCGCGTCCAGGCCGACTTCGAGAACTACCGAAAGCGTGCCGCTCGCGAGCAGGAGCGGCTCGTTGCGCGCGCGCACGAGCGCGCTCGTCCGCGAGCTTCCTCCCCGTCCTCGACGACCTCGAGCGGGCGCTCGAGCGCCGCCGAGCGACACGAGGACGCACAGCTCGTCGAAGGCGTGAAGCTCGTCGAGCAGTCGCTCCGCAATGCGCTGCGGAAGGTGGCCTCGTCGAGATCGAGACCGACGGGGCCTTCGATCCCCACGTCCACGAGGCGCTGCTCACGCAGCCGGGCGGCGACGCCGCGCCGGGGTCCGTGCTCGAGGTCGTGCAGCGCGGCTACCGTCGGCGACAAGGTCGTGCGACCGGCGCAGGTGATCGTGGCGTCGGAGCAGGCTGCGCCGTGACGGATCGGTCTCCTGGGATCTTCGAGGCAGCCTCGCTCGAACTGACGGGTCGGATCGTCACCGCACTCGGCGCCGCCGGAGGAGTCGCGTATGGCGCGTAATCCGTACGACAGTCCTCGGCGTCGCGAAGAACGCATCCGACGACGACATCAAGAAGGCGTACCGCAAGCTCGCACGCGAGTGCCACCCCCGACCGCAACCCCGGCGACAACCGGCGCCGAGGAGCGCTTCAAGGAGGTCCAGGGGGCGTACGACGTACTCCCTCGGACGCCGAGAAGCGCAATGGCCTACGACGCGTTCGGCGAGCCCGGCGCACGCGGCTTTCCGGGTGGCGGCGCCGACATGGGCGGGATGCGCTTCGAGGAGTTCGACCTCGGAAACCTCGGCGATCTCGCTCGGCGGGATGTTCGGCGGCGGGGCCGCCGAGCCGCGAGCCGGCAGCCGATTCGCGGAAACGAGTCTCGAGACGCACGTTCGGATCTCGTTCGAGGACTCGCTCAAGGGCGTGCAGGTGCGCGTGCCGGTCGGGAGGTCGAGACGGCCTGCACGGTGTGCCACGGCACGGGCGCCGAGCCCGGCACCGCACCGATCACCTGTCCGCAGTGCGGCGGCCGCGGCGTCGTCTCAGATTCGCCAGGGCCTCTTCGCAACTCCCCAGCCGTGTCCGCGGTGTCGCGGCAACGGCACGATCATCGAGAAGCCCTGCAGGCACACTGCGGTGGCTCGGACGCGAGCGCGTGACGAAGCGCTATGCGGTGAAGATTCCCGCCGGCGCGAAGAACGGCACGCGGATCCGGCTCAAGGGAAAGGGCGAGGCCGGACGCAACGCCGGCCCTGCAGGCGATCTCTTCGTCGTCGTCGACGTCGAACCGTCTGCGCTCTCCGAGCGGCGCGGATCCGACCTCCTGCTCGAGCGTGCCGGTGACGTACGTCGGGCCGCGCTGGGTGCCACGGTCGAGATTCCGACGCCGGAGGGCCCCGGTTGCTCTCAAGGTGCCAGGCGGCATCGGAGAGCGGGAAGCTGCTGCGGGTCGAAGGGCGCGGAGCCCCGCACCTGAACGGGCAACGGGCGCGGCGACCTGCTCGCACGCATGCAGGTGACCGTGCCGAAGAAGCTGACGAAGGCGGAGCGAGGAGGCGCTCGGGGGCTACCGAAGTGTCTCGCGAGAGCCGCGCCAGCGTCTGCGGGAGGCCAGCTGAGATGCCCGAGCGCCGCGCGCTACATGATCTCGGTGGCCGCCGACCTCGTCGGCATGCATCCCGCAGACGCCTGCGCATGTACGAGGCGAGAGGGCTCGTGCGCCTGCAGCCGCACGCCGGGCGGCACGCGGCTCTACTCGGAGGCGGACGTCGAGCGGCTGCGGCTCGTCCAGCGACTCACGACCGAGCTCGGGCTCAACCTCGCCGGCGTCCAGCACGTGCTGCGGCTCGAGGACGAGCTGGCGGGCCCAGAGCGCGCGATGGATGCGCGCTCGGAGCGCGAGCTGCGCGACGAGATCGCAGCCGTCCACCCGCAGGCAGTACCGGCGTGACGTCGTTCTCTACCGGCCGACCGCAGCACCTCGCCAGAACCTAGAGGAGCTGCATGGACTTCGCAGAAGCTGACATCAAGAGCTGCGGAAGCTGTCGCCGCGGCGCAGGAGCTCGCGCGACGCGCCGGCAACCCGAGCTGACCCCGAGCATCGCCGATCGCCCTGCTCGACCAGGAGCTGCCGCGCACGCTCGTCGAGCGCGCCGGCTCGGCCGTGAAGACGCTGCGCGCGGCAGGCCGAGGCGCGCCTCGCGGCAGCTGCCGATCCGTGGCGCGGCGGCCCGGCAGCCGCAGGCCTCGCGCGCGTTCGCACGCGTGCCCTCGACGGCGCGTTCGACCGAGGCGCACGACGCTCGGCGACGAGTTCGTCTCCGTCGAGCACCTGCTGCTCGCGCTCGACGTCGTCCGCCGCGACGAGCTGCGTCGCGAAGCCCTGCAGGACGTGCGCGGCGGCCAGCGGGTCACCTCGCAGGATCCCGGAGGGCACCTACCAGGCGCTCGAGAAGTACGGCCGCGACCTGACGGCCGCTCGCCGAGGCGGGGAAGCTCGACCCGGTGATCGGCCGCGACGAGGAGATCCGGCGCGTGATCCAGGTGCTCTCGCGCCGGACCAAGAACAACCCGGTGCTGATCGGCGAGCCCGGCGTCGGCAAGACGGCGATCGTCGAGGGCCTCGCGCAGCGGATCGTCGCGCGGCGACGTCCCCGAGGGCCTGAAGGGCAAGCGCGTCGTGGGCGCTCGACATCGGCGCGCTCGCTCGCCGGCGCGAAGTACCGCGGCGAGTTCGAGGAGCGGCTCAAGGCCGTGCTCGCCGAGATCGCAGACGCGCGAGGGCGAGATCGTCCTGTTCATCGACGAGCTGCACACGATCGTCGGCGCGGGCGCGGCCGAGGGCGCCGTCGACGCCGGCCAACATGCTGAAGCCGATGCTCGCGCGCGGCGAGCTGCGCGCGCGTCGGCGCGACGACGCTCGACGAGTACCGCAAGCACATCGAGAAGGACGCGGCGCTCGAGCGGCGCTTCCAGCCGGTGCTTCGTCGGCGAGCCGTCGGTCGCGGACACGATCGCGATCCTGCGCGGCCTGAAGGAGCGCTACGAGGCGCACCACGGCGTGCGCATCCGCGACGCGGCGCTCGTCGCCGCGGCGCGTGCTCTCCGACCGCTACATCACCGACCGCTTCCTGCCCGACAAGGCGATCGACCTCGTCGACGAGGCGGCGTCGCGGCTGCGGATGGAGATCGACTCGTCGCCCGATCGAGCTCGACGAGGCCGAGCGGCGCGTGCGCGCAGCTCGAGATCGAGCTCGCGGCGATGGCGAAGGAGTCGAAGGAGGTGCGCGAGCCGGTCGAGCGCGAGCTCGCCGAGGCGAAGGCGCGCCGCGACGAGCTCGCCGCGCGCTGGTCGCGCGAGAAGGAGGCGCTCGCAGCGCGTCAGCCGAGATCACGCGGCAGATCGACGAGCTGCGCATGGAGGCCGAGCGCGCGGAGCGCGAACGGGCGACCTCGCAGCGCGTCGCCGAGATCCGCTACGGCGAGCCTGCCCGCGCTCGAGCAGGAGCTCGCGGAGCGCGACGTGAGTCGCAGAGACGCCGATGGTGAAGGAGGAGGTCGACGAGGACGACATCGCCGCGCGTCGTCGCCCGCTGGACGGGCGATCCCGGTCGACGCGCCTGCTCGAGGGCGAGACCGAGAAGCTCGATCCACATGGAGGAGCGGCTGCACGAGCGCGTCGTCGGCCAGGACGAGGCGGTCGAGGCGGTCGCGAACGCGCTCCGCGCGCGCGCGCTCGGGCCTGCAGGACCCGAACCGGCCGATCGGCTCGTTCGTCTTCCTCGGGCCGACCGGCGTCGGGAAGACCGAGCTCGCCCGCGCGCTCGCCGAGTTCATGTTCGACGACGAGCGGGCGATGGTGCGGCTCGACATGTCCGAGTACCAGGAGCGGCACACGGTCGCCCGGCTGATCGGTGCGCCCGCCCGGCTACGTCGGCTACGAGGAGGGCGGTCAGCTCACCGAGGCAGTGCGCGCGCCGGCCGTACTCGGTCGTCCTGCTCGACGAGATCGAGAAGGCGCACGCCGAGGTCTTCGACGTCCTCCTGCAGCTGCTCGACGACGGCCGGCTGACCGACGGCCAGGGCCGCACGGTCGACTTCCGCAACACGGTGATCATCATGACCTCGAACATCCGCTCGGCCGACGCAGCTGCGCGAGCTGCTTCCGGCCGGAGTTCCTGAACCGCGTCGACGAGGTCGTCGAGTTCGACCCGCTCACGCCGCGAGCAGCTCGGCGAGATCGTCGAGCTCCAGCTCGCAGCGGCTGCGCGCAGCGGCTCGCCGAGCGGCGGATCTCGCTCGAGGTCACCGACGACGCGAAGGAGGCTGCTCGCCGAGGCCGGCTGGGATCCCGCCTACGGCGCGCGGCCGCTGAAGCGCGCGATCCAGCGGCTCGTCGAGAACCCGCTCGCGCTGCGAGCTCCTCGAGGGCGAGTTCGCCGAGGGCGACACGGTTCGCGTCGACGCGCACGACGGCGAGCTCGTGTTCGAGCGCGCAGATCGAGGCCTCGGCGACCGTATAGCTCTCCGCGCCGCACAGGCGTACGATCGCCGATCATGACTGCGGTCGTCGGTCGGGACGCCGAGCTCGCGTCCGTAAGCGGCTTTCTGTCTCGCGTCTCGGAGGGCGCGTCGGCGCTCGTGCTCGAGGGCGAGGCAGGCGGAATGGGCAAGACGACGCTCTGGCGGGTGGGCGTGGCGGAGGCCGAAGCGCGGGGGCATCGTGTCCTCCAAGCCCTCCCGGCGGAGAGCGAGACGACGCTCAGCTTCTCCGGCCTGGGCGACCTGCTCGACGGCCTCCTGGACGGGCCTCGAGCCCCTTCCCGGGAGCCAGCGGTCCGGCGCTCGCGCGCGCTCGTGCTCGAGGAAACGGAGGCGGTTGGGGCTCCCGCAGATGCGCGTGCCGTCGGCGTGGCACTGCTGACCGGGCTTCGCAGGCTCGCCGAGCGCGGGCCGATCGTCGTCGCCGGGATGGACGTCCAGTGGCTGGACACCGCCCGGCCGGCGCGCTCGCGTATGCGGCGCGGCGCTTGCGCGACGAGCGGGTGGGTGTCCTCCTCCCGCCGCACGAGGCTCGAGAGCCCCTGCCGACGAGCTCCGCAGATGTCTGCCCGGCGGCCGTTTCGCCGTCGTCGATGTCGGCCCGCTCGATGTCGCGGCACTCCACCGCGTCGTTCAGGAACACCTCGAGCGTCACGCTCCCGCGGCCAACTCTCCGGATGTCCACCAGGCCGCGGGCGGGAACCCTTCTTCGCGCTCGAGATCGCCCGCACGCTCCAGCGGAGCGGCGTCTCCGTCGAGGCAGGCCAGCCCCCGCCCGTGCCCGACTCGCCGTGCGCGACCTCGTCCATGGGCGTCTGCTCGCGCTTCCGCAGCAGAGTCGGACGTTCCTTCTCGCGGCAGCGGCGCACGCACACCCGACCGTCGCAGTCACCGAGGCCGCCTCGGGAGTCGAGTGCGACGTCGGCCTCCCACCTGCGCTCGAGGCTCCGCCTGTTGGAGATGGACGGTGAGCGTCTCCGATTCACCCATCCGCTGCTCGCTGCAGGTGCATACGAGATCGCTGACCCGCTACGCCGTCGGGAGATCCATGCCCGGCTCGCCGAGCTGCTAGAGGATCCGAGGCGCGCGCGTGGCAGCTGGCTGCATCCGTCGACCGGTCGGACGAAGCAGTCGCGGCGGCTCGAGGGCGCCGCGGAGCATGCCCGAGACGCGGTGCTGCCGCGTCCGGCCGCGCTGCTGCTCGACCGCGCGCGCGAGCTGACGCCCAGCGCCGAATCCGACGAGGCGCTTCGTCGCGGGTCGATGCCGCCTACCTGCATTTCGAGTCGGGCGACGCACAGCGCGCGGAGGCACAGCTGCGCGCTCTGATCGCGCCGTTGGGTCGGGCGTGCAGCGTGCGAGCGCGTTGTGGGTGCTGGCCCGCATTCGCACTTACGAGGCGCCGAACGAGGCTGCCGAGTTGTTCCTTCAGGTCGTGAGCGAGGCCGGAGGGGAGCCGCGAGCTGCTGGCCGCAGCCCATGAAGGGGTGCGTCATCGCTGTACTACGCGCTCGAGCGGCTCGCCGAGTGCGCGCAGCATGCGGACGATGCGCTCGAGCTCGCCCGCGAGCTCGGCGACAAGGTGCTCGAAGGAGACGTCCTCATCTCGAAGGTCGGCATCCTGGGCTTGCTCGGTGACCCGGCTGCCGCCGCGATGGCGGAAGAGGCCGCGTCGCTGCAGCAGATCGCAAGCGACCGTCGCGTGCTCGACCAACCGCTCCTCGCCGTTGCCGAGTACTGGTTCTGGACCGATGCTCCCGGACGCGCGAAGGAGGCGTTCGTCGACCTGTTGCGACAAGCGGAGGAGATCGGCGACGAGAGCGCGCGCCCATATCTCCTGTTCCTGCTCGGCGAGGCCGAGTGCGTGCTCGGAGATCTCTCGGGGGCGCTGACGCGAGCGCGCGAGGGACAGGCCTCCGCCGAGCAATCCGGCCAGCTCTCTTCTCGGCCTGCAATCTTGCGCTGCAAAGCCTTGCCCACGCTCAGCTGGGCGACGTGGAGCAGGCGCAAGACGCGGCGCGTCACGCGGCCAGCCTCGCTGCAGGCACGACGTGGTACGTCAGACTTGTGACCTCTTCCGCACTCGGCCACGTCGAGCACACCTCGGCGCTCCGAGCGTGTTCTCGAGCACCTGGCTCCGACCCTCGACTTCGTCCGCCGGGAGGCGATCGGCGCGTGCGCGATGCGTTTCGTCGTCGACTACGTCGAGGCCCTCGCCGAGCTTGAAAGCGGGAGGGAAGCAGTCGAGCTGCTCGACTGGTACCAGGGGAACGCGACGCGGCTCGAGCGCGCATCCGCGCTGGCCAACTGCGCTCGCTGCCGAGGCATGCTCGCCGCTCAGGCGGGCGGGCTCGACGCCGCGTTCTCGGCGTATGGGGAGGCTCGACTGGCATGCGAAAGTGGAGCTTCCGCTCGACCGTGGCCGCACGCTCCTGCGCTGGGCGCGGCGCAGCGTCGAGCCAAGCGGCGACGGGAGGCGCGGGCAACACTCGAGGAGGCACTCGCGATCTCGA
>ERZ1370068.5812-contig-482_pt1 | contig 24486 bp, 42 predicted proteins | sample MGYA00561227_ERZ1370068 | MGnify/ENA primary metagenome ERZ1370068 (study PRJEB38410, sample SAMEA6850437) | metagenome | study: Metagenomic assessment of the ecological functions of the soil: analysis of the soil microbiota associated with the...
CTATTACAGGCTGAGATCAATATTGCACTTATAAATAGTATTGACAAAATGGGTAATAATTTTTTCATAGTCAAAATTTTTAATGAATGAATAATGAATAACAGTACTCTTAAAGAAAAACTATGCCATCGAAGCCGATGTTTGTTAAAGAATAGAAAAGATGGTTATGCCATTTTTCATTTCATCAGTTGACAAATCATTTTAACGCCAACATGGAAAATGTTAATCAAAAATGAAGCAAAAAATAATTGGTGATGTAAACGATTGCCTCTTATTAGATGCATAGTTGCAAATTAATGTTCCCAATGAACAACCTTGTATATCCATGAATAGAGCCTAAAAATTTATTTGAGTATAAATATCGTAATTTAGTCGCCGTGCAATAACTGAGAACCTAACTGCAAATCAAAATCAATGAAAAAATATTTAGTCTTGCTACCTTCTACTTTTTTGTCTTCGTTCGCATATGCGCAGAATGGATTTGGCTTTGACGTAGGAATGGCTACTTCCAAAGCGCCGATGATCGCCGTTAAGTATTACCTAGATAAGAATGCCCCTTCAATAGGATTCAGTTACCAGGTGTTTAATGACGCATTGGGTAAAGAGGAAGATTTAGAAGCCTGGAGAGTACTAGCTATTGGAGATGGAGATTATTTTTATTCATTTGACATTGGTTATACAAGAGTACTGAGTGAGAAATTCTCTATTGGCGGTGAAGTGTCTATTCGGGACAAGAAAACACTATCAGAATTTAAGAGATGATAACTGCTTCTTCAGGAGGGCTTATCATAGAATACTGAAAACAGAGTCTGTGGTCGGTGGTGGAGGATTTGTTTTTTATAACATCAACGAAACCTTCGGCATATTTGTGCAGGGTACAATTCATTACGTGAAGGCACCTTTGGCGTGGAGGTAAGGCTTCTTCCAGCGAAAAGCAGTACTAACTACTTTTTTCTATCAATGCATCGTGCGGAGCCATCCGTTCTCAGATTATCTCAACACTTCTTTCAACAAAGGCCGTAAGATCGGCGCCCTTCAACATACCCTTGCGCCAGCAAGGCAAGATCAAAAGCCTGTTTGGCCATTTCAGCCTGCTTCGCTTCGTCTGCCTGTAATATTTTTGAAATGAGTTTATGATTGGCATTGACCGATACTTTATAACTATCAGGCATTGATCCATAAAAATTCATACCACCACACCTAATTTGCGACATGTCTTTCATCCTTCTCATCCATTCTTCCATGGTTATCGTTACTGGCATTGCCTTCTGCATGATTGATTCTCTACTTCCACCTTCATATTGTGGATTGTTGATCGCTTTGTCAAATATGTCCTTTCAGTTTTGCTATTTCATCTTCCGATAGTGAATGTTTGGCTGCATCTTCTTTTACGATCAATTTATCCAGCACATCCGCATCCACTCTTTTCAACGAAGTTTTTTCCAGCTTCATTTCAAGATGATGAATGAAGTGCGTATCGATCGGAGAATTCATCAGCAACACATCATAATCTCTTTTATGCGCGGCCTGTACGTAGCTATGCTGACGTTCGGCATCGAAACGTGTAGAGATAAACAAGGTTGCCATCCTTGTCGGTTTGAAAATCTTTTACTCTTAGCCTTATATTCTTCCAGTGTATAGTGTTCATTATTCGTATTCGTCAAGCAATAAAAACTCCTTTGCCTTTTCGTAAAACTTTTCATCAGAGATGGCTCCGATATTTTACAAACAGACCGATGTCATTCCATTTTTCTTCATAAGCTCTTGCGATCTTTCTTAAACAACTCACGTAGCTTATCCGGCTACCTTTACTGGACTGATATAGCTATTTGATCTTTTTGACATTGCTGTCAGCTCTGTAAAAACGAACGGCTTACATTCAGCGGAATATCCGGTGAATCGATAACACCATGCAGCAACATTAAAAATTCAGGCACGATATCCTTTACTTCATCGGTAATAAAGACCTGGCGGCTGAACAAAGTTTGATCTTGTTCTTCTGTATCTCGAAGATCATTTTTCAGTTTGGGAAAATATAAAACCCCGGTGAGATGAAACGGATAATCAACATTCAAATGGATCCAGAATAATGGTTCCTCGGAAAAAGGATATAGTTCACGGTAGAAATCAAGATAGTCTTCATCTTTCAGATCAGAAGGCGCTTTTGTCCAAATAGGGTTGGTGTTGTTGATGATGTTGTCAACTTCCACATTGTCTTATATTTTGGCTTGCCATCTGTATCCTCTCCATCAGGTACTGATTCTGTCTTTGTACCAAATTGTACAGGCACAGGCAGGAACTTCGCATACTTGTTCAATATTTCACTGATCCGGTGTTCCTGCAAAATTCTTCTGAGTCTTCATTGATATATAAAATAACATCGGTGCCTCTTTCTGTGCGATTGCCTTCAGTGATCTCAAATGAAGTGCTGCCGTCACAGATCCACCTGGCAGGTTCAGCACCGTCCTGGTAAGATAATGTTTGTATTTCCAACCTTATCAGCAACCATGAATGCAGAATAAAACCCAAGGCCAAAGCGGCCAATGATCTCATTGGCGTCCTGCGCTTCTTTGAATTTTTCCATGAATTCGGTAGCCCCGGAGAAGGCCTATCTGGTTGATATATTTTTAATTTCTTCGGCAGTCATGCCAATGCCATTATCGGAAACAGTGATCGTTTTTGCCTTTGCATCAACAGCTATTTTGACACGCAGATCGCCAAGTTCCTTGTTGTAATGGCCCAATGAGCTGAGCCTTTTCATTTTCTGAGTGGCATCCACGGCATTACTCACCAGCTCCCTGAGGAAGATCTCGTGATCGGAATACAAAAATTTTTTAATAATGGGAAAGATGTTCTCCGTATTAATGGAAATGGTTCCTGTTTCCTGTACCATGGTAATAGATTATTTTATTTCAGCCGCAAGATAACAAGCCTTGTTCCAAAGCAAAAAAATAGCCATATTGGCGGGACTATTGTTTAAATTCCTCGGGAAAAGATCCGGGCAGACAATTTTTTGCTGACCCCGAATCGGTTGATCGGTATTTCAACACTGTTCCTGTTCAGTAACCCTAAGGTTTCAAAAACACCGGATGTTTTGTACTTTTATCGTGTAATGCGTCCCGATTATCCTCATAAGATCTTTCCTGATTCCCGCAATCATTTCTTTCTGCTGATGGAGACATTAGCCATGATGCCTACTGCAGTAAACCTGTTGAGATGAATTAGTCGAATAGAACTGCAAATGTACAAGTGTGCGATCCCGACAAGGTCGGGACAAGCTGCACGGAAGTGGAGTAGAGTTTAGAAGCCGGGCACATAACAACAAACTTCAAATAATAAACTATCCAATATGTCTTCGGGTACAACTACAAAAAATAAATCAACTCTCTCAAACTGATTTTCTGCCTCTGCTTGGAACTGACCATATAGAATTTTATGTAGGAAATGCAAAACAGGCAGCTCATTATTATATCACGGCATTTGGCTTTCAGCCACTGGCTTATGAAGGACCCGAAACAGGCACTAAGGATAAAGCCAGTTACGCTGTACGACAGAATAAACTGACATTTGTTTTAACGACGCCATTAAAGGCAAATACCCCGGTCGCCGAACATGTAAGCAAACATGGTGATGGTGTGAAGGTGCTTGCTCTGCTGGTTGATGATGCCCGAAAAGCATGGAAAGAGACTACAACCCGCGGTGCGATATCTTACCTGGAACCCATTGTGTCAAATGATGAAGACGGCGAGGTTATACTAAGCGGGATTCATTTATATGGCGACACAGTACACATATTTGTAGAAAGAAAAAATTACAAGGGCATTTTTTTACCGGGATATAGAAAGTGGGAACTGCCAAATTTTAAAACGAGACAAACAGGTTTACAGCATGTTGATCATTGTGTTGGAAATGTTGGGTGGAACCAAATGAATCGATGGGTGAAGTTTTACGAAGAGGTAATGGGATTTAAAAATATTTTGACGTTTGATGATGAGGATATTTCAACTGAATACTCAGCCCTGATGAGTAAAGTAATGAGCAATGGAAACGGGTTTGTAAAATTTCCAATTAATGAGCCTGCTGAAGGAAAGAAAAAAGCCAGGTAGAAGAATATCCTTGAATTTTACAACGGTGAAGGTGTACAGCATATTGCCATGGCAACAAATGATATTGTGTCGACCGTGAGGGATCTGATAAGCAGGGGAGTTGAATTTTTGAGAGTGCCGACAACATTATTACGATGACCTGTCGGAAAGGGTGGGACATATTGATGAGGACCTTGAACCATTGAAAGAACTGGGTATATTGGTCGACAGGGACAATGAAGGCTATTTGTTGCAGCTATTCAGTAAACCTGTCGAGGACAGGCCCACTTTATTTTTGAGATCATACAAAGAAAAGGGGCTAAGAGTTTTGGAAAGGGAAATTTCAAAGCCTTGTTTGAGGCAATGGAAGAGAACAGGCCGCGAGGGGCAATCTTTGAACATGGCATTGGGATATTAGCTGAGGGAACTCAACTATACACAGCTGTGGGACAAAATTTAGGATACCCATAACTTGTAATCAACAGGCCTTGTTGTGAATTAATTATCTTTACAAATCATTTACATTTTTTAATACTTAACGCAGATTGATTACGTTTTTAAAATGGATAAACATTCCGTCATGAAAAACCTATGGACACTCATATTATTCTGCAGCTTTTTACTAAGTGTTTCTGCGCAGAAAAATGGAACCTCGTTCGCTGCTGTTTCTACTTCATTTCTTGAATATCAAAGGACATTACCGAGGCCAGCAGAAGCCATTGCCCGTAAGGAAGATACTTTGCAAAAACAATTTGCAGCAAAAAACTCGGTCTGGCCGGCAAAATATATTTATATACGATCATTTAAGTATGATAGCCAAATGGAAGTTTGGGTAAAGAATGATATTAAAGATCCCTTCCAGCTTTTCAAAACGTACAAGATATGTGCCCTGGCGGGAACACTCGGCCCAAAAAGAATGGCGGGCGACTTCCAGGTGCCCGAAGGGTTTTATTATATCAATGAGTTCAATCCTAAAAGCAATTATTATCTTTCACTGGGACTCAACTACCCCAATGTTTCCGACAGGATATTGAGCGATTCTCTACAACCTGGCGGTGATATTTATATTCATGGAAGTTGCGGTAACTGTAGGTTGTATTCCCATCACTGACGGGCAAATTGATGAGTTGTATATTTTAGCCGCACATGCAAAGATGCGGGGCAGGATTTTATTCCCGTACATATTTTCCTGATTCGTTATAATGTGAAAAGAAGTTCTGATTATCTCAATAAATTAACAAAAGATGACCCTTCACTAAAACAATTTGCCCTTAGACTCTCGAAAGATGCATTTGATTATTTTGAAAAATACAGGCAATTGCCGGTGATCATGACAAACGAAAAGGGAGATTATGTGGTGGATGGCATTAGCCGTAAACCAATAGTGGAGGAAAACAAAGAGACCTGCTCACAAACCCGTAGCTCACCGCACAAGAGATATTTCTAACACGGCCGACGTGGTTCACCAGTGGCCTGAATTTCCAGGGGAGGACAAGCTTTTCTTAACTACCTGCAACAACTTGGCAAAGAAATGGTAGCTTATCTGCCAGGGTCAATGCAGAAGGCATATGTCCAGGTTGAGTTTGTTGTATGACGCTGATGGTGTGCCGGTAAATTTTAAGGTGATAAAGAGGTGTAGATGACGATTTCAATGATGAGCTGATCACACAACTTGAAAAGATGCCGACATGGAAACCGGCCTTGCTGAATGATAAAGCAGTGCCGAAAAAAATGAAGCAATCAATAGAGATCTCGGCACAATAAATTTTTCTCGTGAGGGTGTATTTTATCAGTGGTTTGGGCGCAGACAAAAGAGCTTTTATAAGATTAAATTGCCTCAGGGTTACCAGGCTGTTTTTCTCGATTGGATCGTGCCGCTTGCCGGTGAAAAGTTTTCCGGACTACGCAAAAAGGTTTTCTAAGTCGTCATTAAACAGGATGAAGAATTTGTGTTGATCGGACTTTCATTTGGTGGCATGCTTGCATCGGAGATCGCAAAGATCGTCTCTCCAAAAAACTGATCATCATTTCCAGCTTAAGTTCATACAAGGAACTTCCGTGGTATTTTAAATTGGCTGGGAAAGCTGGGTATACACAGGATCATTTCACCATCTTTATACAAGCAGGCGACGATCATGAACAGATCTCATGGGAGCCGGCAACAAAGAAATGAAGTCCATTGTGTATACGTTATGTAAATAACATCGACCGGCATTTATTCGCTGGTCATTAGATGTTATTGTCCACTGGCTCACATACGGAGAGGCTTTCTGACCTGATACATATACATGGTTCGAATGATCATTTACTTCCTTACAAATATGTAAAAGCAGATTATACTGTGCAAAAATGGCAGGCATTTAATGGTGATTGAACAAAGCGGAGGAGGTGAATAGCATCCTGGAGAAAGTTCTTCTTTCTGCCTGATCATTGCATCAGCATTTGAATTGTGTCAGTTGTCTGTTGACGAAGTAAAATGGTTTTGCCCTGGGTTAGTTTTTCAAAGACATCCTTATTATAATGCCGAACTGTTAGCAGCGACAATTCTTTCATTACCTGGACGTCAAAAATTTCCGAAACTTCAAAGGCCAGCTTTTCAATTTTTCAGGACGATCATCAAGTACACAAATAAAACTGATCGCTGTATTCTTGGGTCAGGTTCGGTTTGATCTTCAATTTTTCCAATAAATGGTAGAGTGCGCCGACGTGATGTTCTCCCACAAACGAGAAATCTTTCGAACTCATTTCAACCAATGCCTGTTTTCTTTTGATCACTATGATGGGAGGCAAATGATGCACGGGTTGGTTATGGATCAGCGTTCCCGGCAACGAGGGATCTAAGAAAACATTTTACATACAAAGGGATATTTTTATTCTGCAGTGGTTTTATGGTTTTGGGATGTATAACCTGCGCACCGTAGTAAGCCATCTCGATCACCTCATTATAATTTAATTCAGTGATTGGCTGCGCATCGGGAAATTGTTTTGGATCGGCATTCATGACGGAACTCACATCCTTCCAGATCGTTTGACTTTCCGCATTCAACATATTGGCGAAAACGGCAGCTGTATAATCGCTGCCTTCCCTTCCCAGGAGTGGTGCTTTCATTTTCATCAGTGGCACCAATAAACCCCTGCGTTAAAATAAAATTTGTGTCATTGAACAAAGGCAGAATGGATGTTGAAACTTTTGAATTCGTAAACTCCCACTCAATATTCGCATCCCTGAAATTGTCATCGGTTCTGATCACATCCCGGACATCGATCCATTTATTTTTTACTCCAATTTCGTTCAGGTAATAACTGATGATGGTAGTAGAAAGTAATTCGCCAATACAAACGACCTGGTCGTAATAATAATCGTATGGTTTTTGTGGATCATCATGCAGTAACCATTCTGCTTCTGTAAAAAAGTTCTTTAGTTGTTCCTCGCATGCAGAGGTAATGGGTTACCAGCAATTGTTTCGCCGTGCCCAGGTGTTGGTTTTTTACAAGCTCAAATAATTGCAGGGCTTCTTCTTTTTTCCCGTTGTAAAATGCACCGACCACCTTTTCCAGCGCATTGGTTGTTTTACCCATGGCTGATATAACGATGAGCAATTTTTCATGAGAAAATTGCTTCAGGATCCTGCCAACCATGTTAATTCTTTCAATGTTATTTACAGAAGCACCGCCAAATTTGAAGACTTTCATTCAGGGAAGTTTTATTAAATGGAAGCAAAAATATTCAATATTCAATTCTTTATTTTTGGTTTAAATTCCTGCCATGAATATCATTAACCGGAAAATCCTGACTCTCGATGAATTTACTATCCAGCAGTTAAGACAATTCCCCCAGGCCACGGGTGAGTTAAGTGGCCTGCTTCGCGATATTGGGCTTGCAGCCAAGAGAATTAACGTGGAAGTGAACAAAGCAGGCCTGGTGGATATTTTGGGCGATGTCGGTGAAATAAATGTGCAGGGTGAAGATGTCAAGAAACTGGATGTATTTGCCAATAATCAATTGACCGGCGTATTGCATCACGGCATCAGCTGCGCCGGCATTGCCAGCGAAGAAATTGACGACTACGTCGCCTTTGATGATGAGGTCAGCAAGAATTCAAAATATGTTTGTCTGTTTGATCCCCTTGATGGCAGTGGCAACATCGATGTGAATGTTTCCATCGGAACTATCTTCAGCGTATACCGGCGTGTGACACCGAAGGGAAGCATAGCGACAAGAGAAGATTTTTACAGCCGGGAAGAAACCAGGTAGCTGCCGGCTACATCGTTTATGGCTCATCGACCATGTTAGTGTATGCAACAAGAAGAGGAGCGAATGGTTTTACTCTTGACCAGTCCATCGGGGAATTTTGCCTGAGTAACCCAAATATAAAATGCCCGGAAGATGGGAAAATATATTCCGTTAACCACGGAAATTTTTTCAGTACACCGAGAACATCAAACAATATATTGACGTTTGCCAGAAAAAGACAAAGATGAATGGCGGCCCTTACACGCAACGATATATAGGCAGTATGGTGGCTGATGTGCATCGCAACCTGATCAAAGGAGGAATTTTTATGTATCCCTCTACTATCGATAAACCAAAGGGGAAACTTCGTTTATTGTATGAGTGCAATCCGTTTGCTTTTATTGTTGAGGTAGCCGGAGGAAAAGCAACCAATGGTAAGGAACGAATCCTTGATGTTCAGCCTACCGAACTACACCAGCGTTCTCGCACTTTTTATTGGGAGTAAGAATATGATGGAGGAATTAGAGAGTTATCTATAGATCCTTATCCTTGCAAAGGCTCTCGCGAAGTGGGACCAGTTGCGCTCTTTGACATTTGTACCATTTGCGACGTTTCGACGTGAGACCAGCTGAATATGACTGCTTTTTCACTCAGCCATTTTTTTATAAGTAGATTTATCATCCAAAATCTTTTAATCATGTCTTCGAATGTTAACTGGCCGGAAGCCATTCAGCCATTGCTAAAAAATACAAAGACAAGCAACACCCGCTTGAATATAAAAATATATACCAGTTAGTGGTGATGGTAGTTTTATCTGCCCAGGATTCTGATAGAAATATTAATTCACTGGCGCCAAAATTATTCGAAGCTTTTCCAGACATGGAGGCTCTTTCAAAAGCGACTGAAACTACATTACAACCTCACATCAGCAAGGTTCGCAATTTTGGAAATAAAACGAAATGGCTGATAGGAGATGTCGCGAAAAAAATAAAGACGGACAAAAACATTCCGCTCACACTTGAAGAACTCACCGACCTTGCCCGGCATCGGAAGAAAATCTGCTAATGTGATCTTGCGTGAGGCGGGGAAGCCTCCTGAAGGCGTGATCGTTGATCTGCATGTAGTGCAGGGTAGCCCCAAGACTTGGTATTGCCACAGGAGCAGATCCCAAGAAAATAGAAAAACAAATTATGGAAGCTCTTCCTCAAAAGACTGGGATGCGGGCATGGCCATGTCATTTCTCTGGAAGAGAGATCTGCAGACCTCAGCCAAAATGTGGATTGTGCATGATGAGACCCGTTTGCCAGTATTACCAGAACGTGATAAAAGAAGTAAAGGGGTAATTCCTCGGGTGACAAACTGCGGTGGTTATTCTCAGCTTGCTGAATAGCGATCACCACTACTCACCATTCACCAAACATCACTCTGTCCTTAATGATTTCACAGGATTTGTTCTTACCGATTTCAATATTTCATAGCTCACCGTTAATAATGTAATTGCCAGCAATAACACTAAGCTAATTCCAAAGACCATCGGGTTGATGGATGTGCGGTACACAAAATTCTGTAACCATTTATAAGCTGCGAACCAGGCCAGGGGTATCGCCGCTACACAGGCGATAGCAATGATCTTCAAAAAACATTGAGGAAAAGACTGACCACTTGCCGTTCACTGGCGCCCAGAACTTTTCTTATACCGATCTCTTTGGTGCGTTGTTCGGCCGTGTATGAAGCCAGGCCAAATACTCCAAGAACGGTGATCAATATCGCAAGTACGGCAAAGACTTTGGCCAATGAAGACACACGGCCTTCCGCCACATACATTCGATTGAATTCATCATTTACAAACCAATGGTCAAATCCTGTTCCCGGGAAAACAGCCTTCCATTTCTTTTCAATAGAGGCGATCTTTTCTCCATATTGCCCGAACAGGCAATTTTATATAAGCGATCTTGTCAATAAAATGAAGATGTGGATTTAATAATAAAGGTTCAATGGGTTGATGCATGGAACGATAAGGAAAATCTTTTACTACTCCTGATGATCTTATAAGAAATGGTCGTATCAAACCTCACCTCATTCACTGTAGCTCCGACAACTTTGCTGATCGGTTGATTCAAAGCTTTTACACCCGCTTCATTGATGACCATGGAATTACTGTCGTTAAGATTGCCTACCTGGAAATCGCGACCGGCAACAAATTGCAGCTTGAAAGTTTTTGCAAAATCAAATTCCACATTGAGTTGGTTCCATTGTAATTTCTTATCGCTGAATTCAGGGAATTTGACATCGGTACCGATCCATCCAAAATAATTTAGCCTTGGCAAATGATTGGCCATGGTCACATACTGTATTTGCGGGTCTTCCAGTACAGAACGTTTGAATTCTTCAAACCTGTCCTGTCTTGCAATACCACCAAAACGAATCGATAATATCTGGTCACCCTGCTCATTTAGCTTGGTGGTTTTTAATTGGTCCATTTGTTTTATCACGATGAATGTGCAAATGATCAGCACTAATGCAACAGTATACTGAACGGTGACCAAACTTTTGCGAAAGAACTCAGCGCCCTTGCCTTTGCAACTTGTCCTTTCAAAACTTCCACCGGTTGGAATGCAGATAAATAAAAAGCCGGGTAAAGACCGGAAATAAATCCCATAAATAATATGATGCCGGCAACGATCGCAATCATCACAGGATTGATGAGCGAGCCAATGGTAAATGTTTTATGCGCCAGTTGATTGAAAGGATGAAGAAGCAAAATATCCAGCAAAACAGCCAGCAGGAGAGAAGCCAGGATCATTAAAAAGACTCAAGAAAAAATTGCTTGGCAATTCCACTGCGATTACTGCCAAACGTTTTACGTAACCCAACTTCCTTTCCTCTTTTTACTGAACGGGCGGTAGCCAGGTTCATATAGTTGATGCAGGCGATGAACATAATGAGCACTGCGATAATGCTAAAGATGGTGAGATAGGGTCTTATCGCCTCTTACATTGGTATCTTCCCAAAGATTTTTTTATCGAAATGGAGGTCCGGTCATTTTGGTCAGAAAAGCTGACATCTTGAAATTATTCGCAGCGGCAAAGGAATCTGACCGTATCATTTGCGTGGCCATTTTATTAAGCGCCGCGTTGATAGGTTTTAAATCAGTACCCGGTTTTAAGGTGATATAACTCTGAAAAAAGCCGAGGTTCCGGCGCTGATCAAAGGCGGTGCCTTCCATATAGTAGTTAAAGTCATTCCCGTAAAGAGTTTTAAAGGCATTTACATTGATAATATATTTTGGCTTGAAATGCGAATTGGAAGGATAGTCTTTATACACACCGGTAACGATCACATCAATTTCCTGGTCATTGGTAGCCCAACGGTGTTTTTACCGAGATCGTTTTACCAACCGGGTCTTCTTTGCCAAATAATGTCCTGGCTCCCGTTTCGCTGATCACTATGGAATTGGCATTTTCAAACATTTTTTGCTTATTGCCTTCGACCAGGTCAAATGAAAGCACTTCGGGGAAATTAGGCTCAGCCCATCGTACATCTTCCGTGAGAATGATCTTGTCCTTGGCTTTGTAGTTTAATGAAGTGGGATAACCGATATAGCAAATGCGGGAGGCATGAAGCACTTCACTGCGGTTGTCTTTTAAGTATTTTATAAAAATGCCGGGGACATCGGTATTATCAAAATTCTGCCCTCGCCATTGGTAAAAGTGCTCCCGATGCGGTACGTGTTTTTATAATTGGGATGCATCACGTCATAGCGCAGCTCATCACTGACGTATACAAAAATAAGAATTGCACTGCTGAGACCGAGGGCAAGGCCAAAAATATTCAACAGCGAAAAAAGTTTTTGACGCTTGAAATTGCGGAATGCAATCAGCAGGTAATTTTTTATCATGGCTTAACTTTTAAGAATTATACCTGTTAGCTGGCGAGTGAACCGTGCAGAGAAGTTCTATAAATTAAACAGGAAAGAGTAGTGATTTTGGATAAACGGAGAGTGGAATTGAAAATTGAAAATTAAAAATGAAAAATTGAAGGCATGAACAATGATTCGTCATGCTTCGGACGGTTTTTGGAAATGTTAAAGAGTGGGAGTACACTCACCCTCTTTCCCTCTCCATTTGGAGAGGGATGCCAAACTCTATATCTTTTGCATCAACTCTGGTACTCAAACATAAGCGACACAGCAATGATCAGCAACTATTCTAATGTTGAATTGGAAGAACAAAAGTTTGGTATTGCAATGCAGCACCGCTCCTTCTCCACGTGGAGAAGGAGAGTGGAGGAATGAGGTCAAATGCTGAGCAGCGAACAAGGCGTACAAGTGAGTGACACAACAGGTGCCCAACAGAATTCCTTCAGCCTGTTACCTAATAACAACCCTCCTTAAAAAACGGCTTTCGTTCATTCTTCTTAGCTGCAATAACTTATCTTCGCAAAATGCAAGCGACACAAACAATGAAAGAAATTGTGCAACAAAAATGGACCAAACGTCCATTGATCATCAGCGGCCCATGCAGCGCAGAAACGGAGGAGCAGGTAGTGGAGACAGTGCAGCGCATTGCCGCCACCGGCAAGGTAGATATGATAAGGGCCGGTATCTGGAAACCACGCACAAGACCCGGAAGTTTTGAAGGAATTGGCGTAAAGGGATTGCCCTGGTTATTGAGAGCCAAAAACTCACCGGTCTGCCCACCATGGTGGAAGTAGCAACAGGCAAACAGGTTGAAGATGCTATTAGTTTTGAAGTGGATGTATTATGGATCGGTGCAAGAACAACGGTCAATCCATTCAGTGTACAGGAAGTAGCCGATGCATTGCGCGGAACTGATGTACCGGTGCTGATCAAAAATCCCATCAATCCTGACCTTGAATTATGGACGGGTGCAGTGGAAAGAGTGGCCAAGTCCGGCGTCAAACAAATAGGATTGATCCACCGCGGATTTTCTTCTTATGGAAATACGGAATATCGCAATGCACCCATGTGGCATCTTGCCATTGAAATGAAACGTCGCTATCCCGGATCTTTTGTTCATCAATGATCCTTCGCATATCTGCGGCCGCCGTGATATTTTGCATGAAGTGGCGCAGAAAGCCATTGACCTCGATTACGATGGTTTGATGATAGAATCGCACATGGATCCTGATCATGCCTGGAGTGATGCCAAGCAACAGGTGACTCCTGAAAAATTGGCTGAGTTGCTTGATTCTATTATCTGGCGCCGGGAAGATGTGAACTCTGAGGAATATCATGCAGCGCTGGAAAAATTACGCCAACAGATCAATCATTTGGATGATGAACTGATGCAGATATTGAGCCAGCGTATGAAAATTGCAGAAAAGATCGGTGAGTACAAGAAGAATAATAACATCACCATTTTGCAAACCAATCGCTGGAACGAAATCTTGCAAAGAGCCGTTCAAAAAGGTGAAGCCCTGGGATTGAGCAAAGAGTTTATCACAAAGTATTTTGATGCCATGCACATGGAGAGCATCAATCATCAGAATAAGATAATGAACTCGTGAGTGTGTCAGTGGTGAATGGTGAGTAGGTTTATTATGTTGCCGGCGCATTGAATAATCTATTGAACCTTCGTTGCGTCGCACTCTTGTACTTCCTTAGTCACTATTCTAAATGAACAAACGGTTGAATGCTCAATGACAAAAGCTCATTAATAAACTAAAGAGCTCGGCCTCCTCTCTAAGGAGAGGGACTTAGAGGGTGAGGCTTTGATGGCTCATGAAGAAACTTACTTACAAATTTTCCAATTCATCTACCGATTATTATCTCGCTTATGGCATCAGTCATCTGAAAGAATTTGTTGACCAAAAGAATTCTGTAATCATTACTGATGAAAATGTTTTCCGCAATCATCGAAAACGTTTTAAGAACCGGAAAGTGATCGTCCTTCAACCGGGAGAAGAACAGAAAACCCAGGCAACGGTTGACTCCATTATTGCACAACTCATCATGATGGAAGCCGACCGAAAAACAACGTTGATAGGTGTTGGGGGAGGAGTGATCACCGATATCACGGGTTATGCAGCCTCTGTTTATATGAGGGAATAAAGTTTGGTTTATTCCGACGACATTGTTGTCAATGGTAGATGCTTCTATTGGGGGCAAGAATGGCATTGACGTAGGTGTTTATAAAAACCTTGTCGGAACAATTCGTCAGCCATCTTTTATCCTTCATGATCTGATATTTTTGAATTCTCTTCCTCAAACTGAATGGATCAATGGTTTTGCTGAGATCATCAAACATGCCTGCATAAAAGACGCGGCTATGTTCAGAGAATTGGAAACAAATTCTCTAAAAATACCAGGATAGAAAAGTTTTAGTTTGTAAACTGATACAACGTAATGCCATTTTAAAAACAAAGGTTGTTCAGCAGGATGAATTTGAAAAAGGTGACAGAAAGCTTTTGAACTTTGGACATACACTCGGTCATGCTTTTGGAGAATCAATATGAATTAGCCGCATGGCCAGGCCATCTCCATCGGAATGACCTATGCCTGTATATATTTCAGAACAAATAACAGGTTTTAAAGAGACTGAAAGAGTGGTTAATGTTTTAGAAAAATATGGATTGCCGACCTATGCAAAATTTGACAAGCAAAAGGTCTTTAATGTGCTGAAGATGGACAAGAAAAGAGAAAGAAAAGAGATCAGTTATGTGTTGCTTGAGAAGATCGGAAAGGGAGTGATAAAAACAATTTCATTAGATCAATTAGAAAAATTATACAAGAACTGTGATCGCTACAATAAAACCATCATCATTAAAGGGATCATCCAGGCTCCAACTTCCAAAAGTTCGATGCAAAGAGCTTGCGCAGCAGCTTTGCTGGCGAAAGGGCAAATCAGTTATTTATCATCCCGGTCATAGCAATGATGATAAGGCAGCGTTGGATATAATTAAACGACTTGGGCTGATAGAAATTGAATAATGAAGAATTGAATTGTGAATAGCCGTGGATTTATCCCACGGAGCAATGAGTGTTAATTGCGACGAAAGCGGATTGAGTATAAGAATGTTCACGCCGATCATTGCATTAGCCGATAAAGAAATTACGATCAATGGGGAAGGAAGTTTGTTAAATCGCCCCATGGATTTTTTGATGAGATATTACCACAATTAAATGTGAAAGTTAAAAGCAAAAATGGCAAATTGCCATTGATCGTACAAGGTCCATTGCAACCAAAAATATAGAAATAGATGGTTCGCTAAGCTCTCAATTTTTAACTGGCTTATTGATGGCTTATGCCGCTGCAGATGCAAAAGATGTTTCGATCAGGGTAAATAACCTGACAAGCAAGCCTTACATCGATCTTACGCTTGACGTAATGAGAAGGTTTGGATTGAAGCTTCCTGAAAACAAAAATTATGAGGAATTCTATTTCTCAGAAGAGACTCATAACTCATCACTCATCACTCACGAATACTACTGTAGAAGGCGACTGGAGCGGCGGTGCATTTCTTATTGGTGGCTGGTGCAATTGCAGGCCCTATCACAGTAAGAGGTTTGGATATGATGTCCACACAGGCTGACAAGGCGATCATGAAAGCATTGAGTGATGCAAACGCAGGTTTTGCTATTGAGGCAAAGGAATAAAACTTCATCCGGCTGAAATGAAGGCTTTTGATTTTGATGCAACGGATTGCCCCGATCTTTTTCCTCCACTTGTTGCGTTAGCTGTCTTATTGCAAAGGCGCAAACAAAGATCAAAGGTGTAAACAGGTTGACACATAAAGAAAGTGATCGTTCGGCTTCACTGCAGGCAGAATTTGGAAAGATGGGAGTGAAGGTTGAGGTGAATGATGATGTCGATGATCATTCATGGCGGTAGCAAAGTAAATGGAGCAAAGGTTCATTCACATCATGATCATCGTATTGCCATGGCTTGTGCAGTAGCAGCATTAAAAGCTGAAGGTGAAACCGAAATTGAAGACGCAGATGCTGTGAAGAAATCTTATCCTGATTTTTATGATGACTTGAAAAATTAGGTGCTGATGTATCTTTAAGTATCTAAGATCAAATTTGCATGAATAGTTTCGGACGCATATTTCGCATTTCCATTTTTGGTGAATCGCATGGCGAATCGGTTGGGATCGTTGTGGACGGTTGTCCCGCTGGTATGCCATTAACTGTTGATGATTTTTTGCCAGATCTTGAAAGAAGAAAAGGCGGTACTCAAAAAGGAACCACGCCAAGACAGGAAGAAGACCTACCTATTTTCAAAAGCGGCCTCTTTAATAATAAAACTACGGGTGCACCCATCACTATTTTATTTGAAAACAAAAATATCCGCAGCGGTGATTATGAAAAGCAGCGTGATGTTCCAAGACCAGGACATGCGGATTTTGTAGCTCATAAAAAATTTGCCGGCTTTGAAGACTATCGCGGCAGTGGGCATTTTAGTGGAAGGCTGACTGTGGCATTGGTGGCAGCAGGAGTCATTGCAAAGAAAAATCTCTTCTCCCTAAACCCTCTCCGAAGGAGAGGGCATCAGAGATCGATAGATACTCTTCAATTCTTGAAATTGGGGAGAGAAAGATCTGGACAAGGGCTTACAAAAGGCCATCGATGCAAAAGATTCTATTGGCGGAATTATTGAATGTCGTGCAGCGGGACTGCCGATTGGATTAGGCGAGCCTTTTTTGATTCTGCAGAATCTCTTTTATCTCATATTGTATTTGCAATTCCCGCCGTTCGTGGTATCGAATTCGGAACCGGATTTGCCGCGGCCAAAATGTTTGGCAGTGAGCATAACGACTGCGATAGAGAATATGGAGGGAAAACAAGAACCAATCATGCAGGCGGCATTGTTGGTGGTTTGACAAATGGGAATGAGCTGGTTTTTCGAATAGCCATCAAGCCAACTTCATCAACGCCGAAGGAACAAAACACATTGAACTGGGAAACTGGCAAAGTTGAAACAGCTTCCGTTAAAGGGCGCCATGATCTTTGCATTGCTCTCCGGTGTTCCAGTCATATTAGAAGCGGTAACCGCCATTGTGCTCGCGGACCTGATGATGCTGGAGCAACGAATTCAAGAATAAACAAAGAGGATTAAACCGCCTCTTCTCCTGCTCGTTTTTCCTGATTATTTCCTGTATCAACTTCGACCTTTTTCTTAAGATCGCGAATAGTGACCCCATCCGCCTTTTCTCTATCGAGTTCCAGTAATGGAGTGGTATTTTCAACGAAGGAGATCCACAGAGTTCAGGTAGCATTAGCATTTCAAGAGTTTCCTTTTCATAATCCGGGTAGTTTAAGTTTATAAAAGAAAAATCTACGGAAAAAGGGTTCATAAATCCTATACCAATAGCGCAGCTTAGTGAAAAATGGCATCGAAGGATTTGCAAAAATTTCCGGTCTTTACCGACAAAAATGATAACGAAGGTTCTTTCTGAAAATTTTTCAGTTATCTCACACAAATGGCATATTATTCGGCCTACCTTGTCCGCCCGTAGCGAATGGTACATTCGGACGGGTCATCCAGACCAAAAAGCTTGTCTACATTCTTAAAATCTCAAAAATCAATACAATTATGGCTAAGAAAGCTAAATGTTACCCCACTTCATGACAGGGTAATTGTGAAACCGGCTGCCGCCGAAGAAAAACAGCTGGTGGTATTATCATTCCTGATACTGCAAAAGAAAAACCACAGCGTGGTACTGTTATCGCTGCGGGTCCTGGCAAAAAGATGAACCGGTAACTGTAAAGACATGGCGATACGGTTTTGTATGGTAAATATGCCGGAACAGAGATCCAGATCGAAGGTGAAGATTATCTTGATCATGAGAGAGAGCGATATCCTGGCGATATCGTATGAAACTTCCTGAGTACTGGAAAGTTCTTTAATAACTGAGCACAAATCATAAAGTGTCTAACGCCACAGGTTCACAGTCCTTTGTTCAGACATCTAACATCAGTCAAATATTAAATTTAATAAATTATGGCAAAACAACTCTTCTTCGACATTGAAGCAAGAAATAGAATGAAAAAGGGCGTTGATATTCTGTCCAACGCGGTGAAAGTAACCCTTGGGCCAAAAGGCCGCAATGTGGTTCTTGAGAAAGAAATTTGGTGCACCTTCTATCACTAAAGATGGTGTAACTGTAGCAAAAGAAATTGAACTGGAAGATCCCATTGAAAATATGGGTGCACAAATGGTGAAAGAAGTGGCATCCAAAACTGCAGATATTGCCGGTGATGGTACTACTACAGCTACTGTTCTTGCTCAATCAATCATCAGTGAAGGTTTGAAAATGGTAGCTGCCGGCGCTAACCCGATGGATCTGAAACGAGGTATTGAAAAGCAGTTGCGAAAGTGGTTGAACATCTGAAAGGACAATCACAGACTGTAGGAACCGACAGCAGCAAAATTCAACAGGTAGCTTCTATTTCTGCTAACAATGATGAGAACATCGGTAAGCTGATCGCTGAAGCATTTGAAGAAAGTAGGTAAAGAAGGTGTGATCACTGTTGAAGAAGCAAGAGGAACTGAAACAGGTATTGAAGTAGTAGAAGGTATGCAATTCGACCGTGGTTATATTTCTGCCTTATTTCGTTACCAACAGCGAAAAATGGAAGCTGAGCTGGAGAATCCTTATATCCTGATCTATGACAAAAAGATCAGCAATATGAAGGACATTCTTCATATTCTTGAAAAAGTTGCACAGAGCGGTCGTCCATTATTGATCATTGCTGAAGACCTCGAAGGTGAAGCACTGGCTACATTGGTTGTAAATAAATTACGTGGCACCATTAAAGTAGCTGCTGTAAAAGCTCCGGGTTTTGGCGATCGTCAGTAAAGAAATGCTGACAGGATATCGCTATTCTTACAAAAGGTATTGTAATCAGCGAAGAACAGGGTTACAAACTGGAAAATGCTGACCTTTCTTATCTCGGCCGTGCGAAAGAGTTACGATTGATAAAGACAACACAACCATTGTTGGTGGCAAAGGAAAGAAAGAAGATATCACATGCCCGTGTTAACCAGATCAAAGCGCAAATCGAAACAACAACTTCTGATTACGATAAAGAAAAATTACAGGAACGCCTTGCTAAATTAAGCGGTGGTGTAGCTGTATTGAATATTGGTGCTGCTACAGAAATGGAAATGAAAGAAAAGAAGGATCGTGTTGACGATGCATTACATGCAACAAGAGCTGCTGTAGAAGAAGGTATCGTTCCCGGTGGTGGTGTAGCTTTCATCCGTGCTATTGAAGTCTTTGGATAAATTAAAAGGTGCAAATGAAGATGAAACAACTGGTATTGCTATCGTAAAAAGAGCATTGGAAGAACCGCTTCGCCAGATCGTTGAGAATGCAGGTATCGAAGGTTCTATCGTTGTTCAGAAAGTAAAAGAAGGAAAAGGTGATTTTGGTTTTAATGCAAGGACTGAAGTATATGAGAATCTTTATAAAGCTGGTGTAATTGATCCTACAAAAGTTACACGTATTGCTTTGGAAAATGCAGCTTCGATCGCGGGTATGTTGCTGACCACTGAATGTGTAGTGGCCGACAAACCTAAGAAAGAAGAGCCTCCATATGCATCCGGGTGGTGCTCCGGGCATGGGTGGAATGGATTACTAACTCCAAGCCCTAAAGGCTTTGAGAATGCAATTTTAAGATCCCGCCTTCCTGGCGGGATTTTTATTAGCTATTTTCATGCACATCGGTTCATTATTTTATTTCAGGAGAAGAAGAATAAGTGACTATATTACGAATAGCCAAAACTATTTTTTAACCAAAATCAACTATTATGAATTCACAGAAATTCATCGTCGGCGGCATTGTTCGGCGGTATTGTTTATTTTGTTCTTGGTTGGGTTACTCTATGGCATGTTGCTGAAAAGATTTCTATGACCAGCAATGTTGCAACTGGCAATGAGAGCATGGACGCAGATTTGATATGGTGGGCATTAATCGTGGGGAACTTCGCCAGGTGGTTTTCTGTTAGCCTATGTCATCAGCAGAGGAAATGTGTCAGCTGGCAGGCGGAGGAGCAGGTATGGCTTTGTCGTTGGACTTATTGATGTGTCTGAGCTTCTGATCTTGTGATGTATGGACATTGGCAACGACAGTGAATTCCTTAAAGGAGTCTCGCTGCAGACGTTGCTGCTTGCCGCAGTTATGTCAGCCATTGTTGGTGGAATTGTAGGTTGGGTAATGGGAATGAGCAAAAAACTGTTGCTGCTGCCTGATTTGTAAAATTTTATTGGTGGTCCCGCTCTACCTAGTAAGGGCGGGACTATTTTTTTAGTCTCAGCCTCCTTGCTTATTTTCATTGAATATTGAAAGTTGAAAATCGAATATTGAACATTTTCCAATAGAGGCTCAACACTCAACGCTCAATGCTCAATTGTCATTTATGATGAACCGATTCTCCGTTGATCCGGATATCTCCAGGGCAAAAACGATTGACAGCAGCATCTATACTTCGCCGCAATTATTTCATGAAATGAAGAGAGAAGGTCTTTCTTCATGCTGGCATTTTATTGGTGATACCACATTAGTGAATGAAAGCAATAACTGCTATCCGTTTTACTTTACTTCGCCGACTATCTGAACGAGCCTCTACTACTAACAAAAGATGAAACAGCGGAAGATCCATTGTCTTTCAAATGTGTGTACGCACCGCGGCAATCTTTTGATCTCTGAGCCATGCAGATCAAGTAACCTGCGTTGTAAATATCATGGAAGATCATTCCAGTTAGACGGCAAATTCAGATCAATGCCAGAGTTCAGGGAGGTGAAGAATTTTCCTTCGGCAGATGATGATCTTCACTCATTACCATTATTTCATTGGGGGCATTTTTTATTTACCACATTTACTTCAAAGTTCCCACCACAACATTTTTTAAAAGATATGATGGAAAGGGTGCACTGGATGCCATTGAACTAAGTTCCATTTCCGGCCTGATCTTTCAAAAGAATTTTCTATTGATGCCAACTGGGCTCTTATACTGTGAAAATTACCTGAAGTGGTTTCATATTCCATTCGTTCATGCCGGGCTCAATGCCCTGATCGATTATAGCGATTACGAAACAGAACTTTTCTTTCCGTTTTCTGCCTTGCAGATCGGCATCAGCAAAACCGGCGAAGATTGCTTTGAACTTCCTTTTTCATCACCCGATCATGGAAAAAGATCGCCGCTTATTATTTCTGGGTAGTTTCCGAACATGATGTTCAATTTTTATCCCTGGGGGCTTATCCATTAATGTCGTACAGCCTTTGTCTGTTGACAGAACGAAAGTGTCTTTTTTGAGCTATGTATGGAAGGAAGAAAAAGAGATAAAGGTGCCGGTGGTGATCTTGACAAAGTGGAGCTGGAGGATGAGGAGATAGTGCAAAAGGTGCAGCGTGGGGTGCGATCAAGATTTTACAATCATGGAAGATATTCTGTAACAAAAGAAAGAGGAACGCATCATTTTCACCGGCTGCTTGCTGAATTTTTAAATGCCCAATGACGCAACTTCAAAAACCATCGGACTTTGGTCCGCCACCACCATCGTAAAGGAAGCGTCATTGGCTCCGGCATTTTCATGAAACCGGCTACAATGGCAAGTCAGTTGGGTTCGCTGTATCTATTAATTATCGTTTGGATCGTTGCAGGATTTGTTTCACTTCGTCATGGCTCTTCGCCGAATTGGGAACCATGTTTCCTGAAACCGGTGGACAATATGTTTGGTTTGAGAAAAGCTCATGGATTTGAGGCTACCTCATGGGTGGGGAAGTATTGCGGCCATTAATACGGCGGTCATTGCAGCTATTGCATTTGTCTGTGCCGCCTACGCAGGAAACTTTATTCACTCCCAGTTTCTGACAATGCCACCGAACATTCTGTTGTGTTACATATTCCATTGATCGTGATATTTTGCCATTGAAAATTTTGAGTGAAGACCCTGGCTATCGCTATTATTATCGTGATCACGATTGCAAACTATATATGTAAAAGCAGGTAACCTTATCTCAATTTGTTCCAACATTGCTAAAAGCACTTGCACTGATAATTCTTGTGTTTGCATTTTATTTTCAGAGAAAGGCCTTCGGCACAGGAATTCTCTTCCTGTAATTCAATAATTTCTCATTTAAGTGGTTGGTCGTTTGCTGGTCGCGTTTATGGCTTGTGGTTACCGGGGCGTTTGCCAGTTACATTTACAATAATCTGAGCATGGTAGTAGCGAATTAAAGAACTGAAAGGAACATCATAAAAGCTTATTCATGGCATTATTTGCTTGTATTATTTATGTTCTTGTTACCATTGCCTATTTATATATGTTGCCCATTGATGAGATGGCGAGCCTCGTAGCTTGTGGCAACTGGACGCCGTTAGAAAGTCATGGGCAACCGGCGGATCCGTTATTTCCATTTTAATTATTATCGCAACTTTTGGAGCAGCTTGCTCAAATCTATTGGCTAATGCAAGAGTTGGTCATATGTCAGAAGCAAAAGTTTTTCCCGTGGGCAGGTAAGGTTCATTCAACAAAATTCAAAACGCCAGTAATCGTAGTATTGATCCTTGGAATATGGAGTTGTCTCTTTGTTTTAAGCGTTCGTTCGATATTCTTGCCGACATGTTCATTTTCATGTCCTGGTGTTTTATGGATTGGTAGTCGCCGGCGTTTTATTCTCCGTGAAAAATGGCAACGCAGAAAGGCCATGGCAGCAGGGCAAAGTACCTGATCCTCTCGCTGCTTTATTCTATTTACAGAGTTTTTATTTAGCCACTACTGTGTATAATGATACCGATAATTATGCAAGGGAAAGTCCCATTCATCAATTCTTTTTGGTATGTTGTTGACAGCCATTGGTATCCCGTTGTATTATTATTTTAAAAGGAAAAGCCCGGCAATTAAAAAGAATTATTTAGTTGTTTCTATTGACAGGAATATTTCTTTTTACATACTTTAGCGGCCAGAATCATCGATCACCAAAATCCGCTTCCTACTGCACCTGTTAATTGCTATGGGAAAGACTCATGTATCCAAGCTGTAGCATATGCTGATATGATCAGTATTCGCTGATTCACCCAGAATAATGTATTAACCCCGATGTATCGGGGTTTTTTATTTGATAAGCCAAAATACTACCGATACAACGTTGAGACTATCAATTCGCGATTCACGTCTCACGTTTTACGCAGTTACATCATTTTCTTGATCAACCTTCCCAGCATCATCAATCCATAATCCACATCTCTCGCTCCATGGTTTTCCAAAACTGATACGTATGAAATGAGAGTAATTACAGTTAGCAGAAAAGATCCTGCCTGGCACAATGGAGATTTTATGTTTCATTGCTTCTGTTCGCAGCTTGAATGAGTTTATCTTATTATTCAGCTGAAGCCATAACACAAAACCACCATGAGGCCTTGAAATTTTTGTATCCAGCAGGAAAATGTTCGATAATGGCCTGCATGTAACGTAAACATTGAGTATGCAAGGACTTTCGCAAATTTTTCAAATGATATTCATAGCGACCTATTTTTAGAAAATGTGCAACGGCAGCCTGTGTTAATGAAGGGCTGGTGATGTTCAACCCTCTTTTATTTGCCTTGCCTCTTCAAAGAATTTGCCGGGAATGGTCCACCCGATCCGGTAGCCGGGAGCAAGGGATTTGGAAAGTGATGAGCAATGCATCACTAATCCTTTCTTATCAAAATATTTGCATGTCTTTGGCCTGCTTTTTCCAAAATACATTTCACCATAGATATCATCTTCGATCAGCGGGATGTTGTGTTTTGTGATAATATCGACCAGTTTCTTTTTTATTCTCATCAGGCATACAGCTACCCAATGGATTGTTGAAGTTGGGTACTACTATACATGCTTTGATGGAGTAATTTTCGATTGCTTTCTCCCAGGCAATCCAATTCAATTCCATTGACGGAGCATGATGTTACCTCCACCACTTTCAGTCCAAGAGTTTCGGCTGCCTGATAAATACCAAAATAGGTTGGGCATTCAACGGCTACGGTATCTGCCGGGATTTGTTACCGCGCGCAGGCAAATGGTTATTGCTTCCAGGCATCCTGAAGTAACGGATTACTTCTTCAGGTTGTACCTTTCCTCCCCAGTTGAATGCCAGCTTGGTGCAATCTGTTTTCGCAATTCAAGATTTCAGCAATACGTAACTGAACGAAGTACAA
>ERZ1370068.1361-contig-1125_pt1 | contig 24485 bp, 30 predicted proteins | sample MGYA00561227_ERZ1370068 | MGnify/ENA primary metagenome ERZ1370068 (study PRJEB38410, sample SAMEA6850437) | metagenome | study: Metagenomic assessment of the ecological functions of the soil: analysis of the soil microbiota associated with the...
GATACTTCGTTCAGTTACGTATTGCTGCCGGGGTGGTGCACGTAGGCGATGGCGTTGAGCGCGGCGGAGAGGAAGCCAAGGTCGGTCGAACGGCGGTTCCTCAGCGAGCCGTCCGCAGCGATGTCGAAGGCGTCGATGAACTGGGAGAGCCCGGAAACGGGTAGAGGTGCAGGCCGGCTCGGGTCGGTGACCATGCCGGATGGCGAGTCCAAGTGGGGGTAGAATCCCCCTGCAAAGGTCAGCGACCCGTCGCTGGCTACATCGAGGACGGTGATCGTCGAGCTGAACTGGTTGCCCACGAAGAGGAACCGGCCGTCCGGGCTCACCGCGGTCGTGTTCGAGTTGGAGCCTTCCTCGAAGGTAAAGGGCGACCCGGCTTCACGTGGGCGATCGCCGCCGCGGACGCGCCGGCGGATGCGCACACCACCGATCACGGACGCGAGGCGCCGAGGCGCCTTCGCTGAAACGACTTCAGCATGATCTCGTTCCCCTTGTCTTTGGTGGCCGTGGAAGTTTACGCGGACTCAAACCCGCACCTGCGTTCTACCGCCTGCACGCTGAGGGATTCAATCAATCGGGGGCAGGATCCCCGAATCGGCGTAACTTTCGGTCGACGGGACGGGCTGCGTAGCCGGGCCGCGCACGTTTCGGTACGGCCCGCGCTTCAAAACCCGTCACAGCAGTTGGGTGTCGGGTGAGTCGGCGACGCCCCCGCTGGTGGAGCGCCGCGGCAGACAGATGGCCTTTGCCCTCGTCGACGATCTGCTGGAGGTGTGGGCGTCGTCGCGGAAGCTTCTCGGCGTAGATCTTTGTAGACGTCTTCGGTGCCGGAGGGGCGGGCGGCGAACCAGCCGTTCTCGGCGACGACCTTGCAGGCCGCCGATCGCGCGCGCCGTTGCCCGGCGCCTTCACGTCAGCTTGGCGATGATCTTTTCGCCGGCGAGCGCGTGTCGGCGCGGACGGCGCTCGGGGAGAGCTTCGTCGAGCGCGCGCCTTCTGCGCCGGCGTCGCCGGCGCGTCGACGCGCGTATAGCACGGGCCGGCCGAGCTCGGCGGAGATCTCTGGTAGTGCTCGCCCGGATCCTGCCGGTCCGGCCCAGCATCTCGGCGGCGAGCAGGTCCATGATGATCCCGTCCTTGTCGGTGGTCCAGACCGACGCCGTCCCGGCGCAGGAACGACGCGCCGGCGCTCTCCTCGCCGCCGAAGCCGAGCGAGCCGTCGAGCAGCCCGTGCGACGAACCACTTGAACCCGACCGGCACCTCGAGCAGCTCGCCGGCCGAGTCTCGTCCGCCACCCGGTCGATCATGGCCGAGGACTGACCAGCGTCTTGCCCACCGCGGCCGCGGCCGAGCCAGCCGTCCGCGTGCGCGGAACAGGTAGTCGATGGCGACGGCCGAGGTAGTGGTTGGGGTTCAGCAGCCCGGCGTCCGGCGTCACGATGCCGTGCCGGTCGGCGTCGGTGTCGTTGCCGGTCGCGAGATCGAACTCGGTCCTGCAGTCGCGATCAGCGCCGCCATCGCGTACGGCGACGAGCAGTCCATCCGGATCTTCCCGTCCCAGTCCAGCGTCATGAACGCGAACGTCGGGTCGACCGTGCGGGTTCACCACCGTGAGGTCGAGGCCGTACTCCGCGGCGATCGGGTCCCAGTAGTCCAGGTTCGCCCCGCCAAGGGGATCGACGCCGAGGTGCAGCCCGTCGCGCCGCCTCCAGGATGTCGACCACCATTCGCCAGATCGCGCACGTACGGCGTCACGAAATCGTGCTCTTCCAGCGCCCTGAGCTTCACGCGCGCGCCCGATCGCCGCCCCGGCGCGCGCAACAGCTCGTTGGCGCGCTGCTCGATCCAGCCGGTCGCGGCGGTGTCCGCCGGCCCCCGTTCGGCGGGTTGTACCTGATGCCGCCGTCCTCCGGCGGGTTGTGCGACGGCGTGATCACGATGCCGTCCGCGAACCCGCGCCGACAGCCCGCGGTTGTGCGCGTGAGGATGGCGTGCGAGATCACCGGCGTCGGCGTGGGCCGCCCCGGACCAGAGCACGTGCACGTCGTTGGCGCGCGAGCACCTCCAGCGCCGTCTCCTGCGCCGGGTCGGAGAGCGCGTGCGTGTCCCTGCCCAGGTAGAGCGGCCCGGTCGTCGCCCTGCGCTTTGCGGTACTCGCAGACGGCCTGCGTCATCGGCCAGGATGTGCGCCTCGTTGAACGCGCGCCTGAGCGACGACCCGCGGTGGCCGCTGGTGCCGAAGGCGACCCGCTGCTGCGGGTCCGCCGAGGTCGAGGCCGCTCCTCGGAAGTACAACCGCCGCAGCTTCTGACGTCGACCAGCACGTCGGGCGGCGCGGGCTTGCCTGCCAGTGGGTGCGTCATGGAGAGGAATCTACTGCGTTAGAAGCGCCCTGACATCAGGAAGAGTGGGACTTGGGCGACAGCCGACGCCGAATCGGAGGACAGCGCCCCGCCTCGCCGGTGCACAGGGGGAATCACGACTCCGCACGCAGCTCCGATCGCCGCTCCGCGACCACGTCCGTGAAGTAGTGTTTCTCGGCAATCAGCCGCAGCGTCGCGGTGGTCACCGTGCCGACCGCGGCCGCCGCCCGAGAGCCAGGCGCGGCGCTGGACTCTGGATGGTCGCCGTGGTCGCAAGCGACACCCGAGCGAAGCGGCGAGCGTGGTGTGGCCGAAGGGGAAGCTCAGGCGGCTGTCGGGATCGTAGACGGAATAGGTACCGCTGGTCTCGCCATTGCCATACCGGACGAAGGGCCGCTTCCGCATCACGGCGAACTTCACCCCCTGCATCAATGCGAGCGAGACCAGCGTGGACTCGCCGACCACGGCAGCGGCCCGCCATCCTGCATCGGCGGTCGCGTGCGGGCCCGTGGTGGTGAACGCGCCGACCAGCGGCTCCGACCGGCAGCACCCCAAACCCGACCACGTCGCTGGTGACGGCCGCGGCCCTGCCGGCGAGATCAGCCAACCGGTGGTCGCGTCGTGAAACCAGGCGTCCACTCCGTTCAGCGACCCCCGCGATCCCGTTCCAGGCACTCCGAGGTTGTCCGAGGCCGTCGCACAGCCTCGCAGTGCGCCGCGGCGAGCTGGTCCTTGAAGAGCTCTGGGCACCGCCGCGCCGACCGGCGCGACGCTGGAGACGACGAGGTCAGCGGTCCGGTCGCAGATCGATCTTGTCGGGAGCGGTCGCCGCCAGGGCGAGCGCGACCGCGATCATGCGTAAGCGTCGCGGATGGCGCCCAAGCTCCTGGGCCGGCTCGCGCGGCAACTCTGCTGCCGGGCCTGGGGATCACTTCGCCAGGAGCCGGAGGATGGCCGCCTCCAGCGGCCGGCACGTGCGGATTGCGCTCGCGGAGCGGCACAGGGCGCCGTGTCACGTGCATCATCAGCAAGTGGGACCATCTCCGCGTGGAAAGAACGGCACTTGCCCGGTGAACATCTCGTAGGCGCAGACGCCGAGCGCGTAGATGGGCATCGGTGAGAGCGGCGTCACCGCGCTGAAGTTTCCGATCCGCTCCGGCGACATGTGTACAAGGGCGCGTCCCCGCTGATCGACCCCGCCACCGTCACGCCGAGCGTCTCGTTGCTGCTTGGCGATGCCGGAAGTCCAATCACCTTTGAGCACGCCGTCGTCGGTGACGAAGAAGTTGTCCGGCTTGACGTCGCGGTGGATGACGCCGGGCGTCGTGCGCGGCCTGCAGCTCATGGCAGGCCTGGATGAGGAACCCGAGCGCGGTGCGGAACTCGATCGGATCCTTCATCCGGTCCTGAGGCTCTTGCCCACCAGGAGCTCCATGCTGATGTATCGGTGCCCGTTGTGCGCGCCGGATGTCGTAGAGCTCGGATGATGCCGGGTGGATGAGCTGGCGCGAGAGCTTCAGCTCCCCGCGCGAAGCCGCGCCACCAGCACGTCCGAAGTCCGGGCCACGTCGAAGACCTTGAGCGCGACGTTCTCCTCCAGCTCCAGATCGGTAGGCGCGGAACACCGCCGCAGTGCCTCCCCGGCCGATCTTCGCCTCCAGCCGGTAGCGCCCCGCGACCGTGGCCCCAATCCTCGAATTTCTGTTCCGGCGATGGCGAGAGGACGATGGCGTCGTCAGGCAGGAGCCCGCCTCTCGCACAACTCTTCCTCCGCCGGCGCGACCGCCATGGGCCCGGTCACGCGCCTCACCAACCCGGGATCGCTGCGGAGCACGGTGGCATCCGCGTGGGCGCCGGAGGCGGACCCGTCGAGATCGGGGAGCTCGCCCAGGTTCGGCGCAGGACCGGCATGCGCTTCTTGTGCAGGTCCGCGCTGGAGAGCACCTGCCGAGCGACCATCGCCGGGGGCGAAGCTGCTCCTCGATGCGCGCCAGGCGATCCGCCGCGCCGGGATAGCACGACTTGCGCCGCGAGCAGCTTCTGCAGCGCCTCGCGCGCGTTCTCGGAACCCCTGCGACCCATACAGCGCTGCCAGGAGATCGACAGACCTGCAGCTCGGCCGGGTTCTGGGGACCGCTGCGCACGTACGCGCTCACGAAGTTCTCGAAGCGGAAGTCGAGCACGTTCAGGTTGGCGGCCATGCGCACCGCCATCGCGGCCGCCACGCGATACTGCGGATCCTCGGCCGGCACCCGGCAGAGGTTCTCCAGGGCCTTTCCCGTGTCTCCCAGCTCGAGGTACGCCTGCGCCGCCTCAAAGGGAAGGCCGGCTTCCGCATAGAGCCGGCGGCATCCGCCTTCGGCCCAAGGCCTCGCGCACCGGCCGGCGTCGGCGAACCGCTTCAGCGACAAGCACGACCTGCAGCGCCGCCCTCCAGCTTTCCCGTTCCTCCAGCTTCTGCGCCGTGGCCATCAGGACCGCCTGGCCCCCACCGCCGTCGCCTTGGCTGGAGCCAGCATCGGGCCGGTTTCGAACTGCCCCGGCTTCATCGCCGCGAGCTTGGCGGCGTCTCCACCGAATCGCCCGCCTTCTGCAGCAACTCGACCGCGCGCTGCTGCTCGCCGAGCGACATGAAGAGCTGCACCGCCTGCGGATTGTCGCCCGCGCGGCCGAGGAAGATGGCCGCCATCAGGGCCTGCTTCTTCCCCGCCGCGTCCAGCCGGCCGGGCCTGGGCCGGCGGCACGCCGAGGCTCTCGATGAGCAGCTGCGCCGCGTCCCGCGGCCGGCGCAGGGTACCCAGCACCCGGGCCGCCTCCTCCAGCGCGCCGGCTTCCCGGAAGACCTTCGCGGCGGCGTCGGCTTGACCTGCCTTCTCCAGGCTGCGCGCGCGCTCCAGCGCCTTGTCGCGGGCCTTGGCGTCCATCATTCCTCGGGCAGCTCGGCCGCCAGGCGCTTCAGCGACTGGGGCTGGATTCGCCAGCTTGACGGCCTCCTCGATGCTGATCTCGCCCTGCTTGAGGAGCTTGAAGAGTGCAGAAGTCGAGGCTCTGCATTCCGCTGCCATCGTTCGAGGCGGTTTCGAGGTACCCGTCGATCTCGGAAGATCTTGTTCTCGCGGATCAGGTTCGAGACCGCATAGCTCTGCAGCAGCACTTCCATCACTGCCACGCGCCCTTCGCCCGACGGCGTGCTTGGCAAGGTGCTGGCGAGATCACCCCCGCGAGGAGCACCGAGAGCGTGCCGCGACCTGATCGCGGCTCTCCTCGGGAATCACGTCGATGATCCGGTCGGATCGCCTTGGACGCGCTGTTGCGAGTGCAGCGTTCCGGATCACCAGCACGCCGGTCTCCGCGGCGGCGATGGCGAGATGGATGGTCTCCAGGTCGCGCATCTCGCCGACCACCAGCACGTCGGGGCTCTCGCGGAGCGCCGAGCGGAGCGCGACTGGAGAACGACTCGGCGTGCTTGCCCACCTGGCGCTGGGTGATCGCGCACTTGATGGGCTGGTGGAGGAACTCGATCGTGGATCCTCGATGCTGATGACGTGGCGGTGCGACGATCTTGTTGATCTCGTCCACCATCGCCGCCAACGTGGTGCTCTTGCCCCGATCCAGTGGGGCCTCGTGACCAGCACCAGCCCGTTGGCGAGCAAGGTGTGAGCTTCTTGACGGCCGGCGGCAGCTGTAGATCTTCCAGCGTCGGGGTGCGGTTGGGGATCACGCGGAACACGGCCCCCAGCCCGTGCGACTGCACGAAGATGTTCACCCGGAACCGCGCCACGCCTTCGATCGAGTAGACGAGGTCCGCCTCCTGCGTCTTCTCGAAGTCCGCCCGCTGCTCTTCCCCGAGGAGTCTCGAGCAGGAACCGACTGGTCTCACCCACCTGCGAAGCACGCGGAAGGAAGCGGCATCAGCTCGCCCTCGTACCGGATGATGGGCACGTTGCCGGAGTGGAAGTGCAGGTCGCTCGCGCCTTGCTCCGCCACGCAGGCGTAGGAAGGAGTCGATCCGGGGCATCTACGCCTTCCTCTGCTGCGGGAGCCGGACGGGGAGCAGGAGCCGCGGAGGGCTGCGCGGGTCCGCCGGCGCGGCCGCCGAGGACTTGAAGATCGGAATCCGCTTCTGCTGCGCGGCCTTCTCCTCCTCGTCGACCAGCGGCTCGGAAGTCCTTCTTGCTCAGCGCCTTGACGTACGCGTCGGCGGCGGTGATCCGGTTCTCCTTCACCAGCCGCATCAGATCGGCGTCCATCAGCTGCATGCCCCTGCTCGCGCGAGGTGGAGAGCACCGAGGGAAGCTGGAAGGCGCCTTGCCCTTCCGGATCAGGTTGGCGACGGCCTCGTTGTTGACCATCATCAGCTCCACCGCCAGAACGCGGCCGGGGCCTCTCTTTCCTTGCATCAGGTATTGGCAGATCACCGCCCGGAGCGAATCGGCCAGGGTGGAGCGCACTTGTTGTTGCTGGCCGGGCGGGAAGGCGCTGACGATGCGGTCCACGGTGGTGGCGGCGGAGACGGTGTGCACCGTCCCGAACACGAGGTGGCCGGTCTCGCGGCAGCGACCGCCGTGAACTCGATGGTCGGCAGGTCTCGCATCTCGCCTACCAGGATCACGTCCGGGTCCTCGCGCAGCGTGGAGCGCAGGGCGGCCGCGAAGCTCGCGCGTGTGAGTGCCCACCTCGCGCTGGTTGACCAGGCTTCTGCTTGCGCTTGTGGATCACCTCGATCGGGTCCTCGAGCGAGATGATGTGCTCGCGACGGGTCCGGTTGATGTAGTCGATCAGCGCCGCGAGCGTGGTCGACTTTTCCGACCCGGTGGGCCCGCCCACCAGCACCAGACCGTTCTTGAGCTCCCCGGAAAGTCCTCACCAGCGGCGGCAGACCCAGCTTCTCGAACTCGGCAGCGTGCCGCGGATACGGCGGAACACGCCGGAGAGCCCGCCGAGCTGGTTGAAGACGTTGGCGCGGAAGCGCAGGCCCTCGCTCTTCACCTCGTGCGAGTAGTCCACGTCCTCCAGCGCCTGCAGCGCCATCATCTGCTCGGTGGAGAGGTGCGGGAGGATCAGCGCTTCACCCGCCCCTCCTCGAGCGGCTTAGGGTCACCGCCGACACCCGGCCCACCTTCTTATGAACACGGGCTTGCCGGCTGCGACGATCAAGTCGTCACCCTCCGCCTGGGCGAGCTGCGTGAGCAGCCGATCGAGCAGCGGAATCCCGTGCGCGGACTGTCCCTGCGCGCTGATCTGCCACCCGGCGATCGCCTCCCAGGCGACGGTCCGCACCTTGAGGTGCGGGTCGTCGTGCAGCTCTGCCACCTCGCTCGCCTGATCGCTGCAGTCGAACTCTCTGCAGGAACTGGACCGCGAGGTACCGCACGTCAGCGCTCTGCGACCCGCACAAAGGCGCGGACCTGCGGCGCGGCCGTGTTGGCGCCCATGTCCATCAGGGCCTGGATGCAGACCGGCTGGAGGTCGGGGTCGCTGCCCATCAGATGGACGACGTAAGGCACGGCCCGCGTATCGTTGATCGCGGCGACCGCCTCGATGGCGGTTTCCTTCACCCACCAGTCGGTGTCCTGCGGCCGTCTGCACCAGGGACCGCAGGGCTTTACAGGTCTTTCGCGCGCCCGAGCACGCTGACCGCGAAGCGCCGGATGACGTCCCGCGGATCCGAGAGCAAAGGAACGATGTGCGGGTGAGCTTCTGGCCGCCGAGCTCGATCAGCGCGTCCATCACCCGCTCCCGGACCCACCAGTCCTCGTCGCGCAGCACGCCGATCAGCTTGGGCCAGAGCTGCTGGTCCGGATCGGGCACGTCTGCGGATGATCTCCGTCGCCATCCGGCGCACGTTCGACGTCGCGGCTGCGCAGGAGCCAGATCACGGTGCGCGAAACGTCCAGTTTTCCCCGCGATGGAGAGCTGCTTGAGCACCTCGCCGGCGCGGGTCCGGACCGATCTGCTTGTGCGCGAGCGCGTCGACCGGGGCGGCAGCACCGCGTCGGTGGCGATGGCCTCGAGCGCGCTGAGCACCGCCAGCCGGATCGCGCGCGGGCCGGCCCGCATCTTCCGCTCCAACGCGGCCATCACCCGCGCGGAGGTGAAGCGGCGCAGGCCGTCCACCGCGGCCTTCACCATGCCGATCGTGTCGGACTCGAGGAAAATGCCGGCGTACTCGAACCAGTCGTCCTCGGTAGAAAGAGCGGAGAAGGAGAGGATGGCCTGATCACCACCGGCTCCTGCTCCCGCTGGGCATCGAGCAACGGCGCGATCACCTTGAGCGCGGCCGCCGGATCCTGGGCCATCAGCGCGGTAACATTGCCCAGGTGCTTCAAGGCCTGGATCTTCTCCGCCATGGATCCGACCTGCAGCGCGGCCTGCAGTCCCGGGATCGCCTGGTGCTTGGCGAACCCGACCAGCACCTCTCCATCGCTCTGACGCGCCCGACGAAGCCCGGCCTCGCCCAACGCGCGCGTGAGCTGATCGTAGAGGGTCCGGCTCCCCCCCAACTGCCGCAGCGCGCGCGCCACCGTCGTGCGCAGACCGGCGTCGGATGAGCGGAGGTGCTCGACCAGCACACCGTGCTCGGTGGCGTGCTGTTCACCTTGGGCAGCAGCGCGGCGAGCGTGGTCCGCAGCGCTGGCTCCGCGTTCTTCAAGGCCTTGACGAAGGGCGCGAACAGCGTCTTGTCCGGTTCTTGTCGATCAAGCGGGCAAAGACGGTCAGCCGCCCGGCAAGCGGATCACGCCGGCGTAACCGCGGTCTTTGGGCGAGACGATCCTCCATGGATCTTGAGCAGCTCTGAGGTCTGCGGCGTCTCTGCGGAAGCGATGAATGTTTCGATCTCGTCGGGAGCCTGCCAACGACGCGCGGTGCCTTGGACTGGTTCAGCAGTGGTCCTTGCCGGCAAGCTATCATCGTCGCTTGCCAGCTTAGCATCGGAGGGCAAATTCGCCTGTTTCTCTGCCCGTGTAGGCTGCTGGCTCACCTGCCCGGATCGGCGCATCGCGGGTGCCTGGCGCGCATTGGTTCAGTGCCGGCGGAACTCCTTCGCGTCGCGTTGGGCGACTCCACGGCCAAGGGGAGATCGGCGCACAGTCCGGCGGCGGTTACCGTGCGCCCATCGCGATCGTGAACATTCCCGACCTCGCGCTCGCTCCCGCGAGTCGCGCGCGTTCTCGTGCCGCGCTCGGTGTACGAGCGCCGGATCGAGTTGTTCAACGAGCACGTCACCGCGAAGCGCTGCGCGGCACGGGCTGACGCTGGATCGACCTGTTCGCCTGAGCCGCGACACGCCGTGTCCGGCCGCCCCGAGCTGTTCTCGACCGACGGCTTCCACCCCAGCGCGCCGGGTTACGAGGTGTGGGCGCAGCGCATTGCCGCCCAGGATCATCGCCCTTGCGCGAAACGGCGTCGCCGCATCGGCCCGAAACCACCTTTGAAATGCGGTCACCCTGCTGCGTAGGGATCAGAGGAAAGGGCACGCAGGAGGAGACGGCCATGAGCTCCGAGGAAGAACTGGTTCCCGATCGCTCTGGCGATTCTGTGGATTGCAATGGCGGCGATGGCCATCGCCGACTTCGCTGCATCCTCTTCGCGGCGACTCACCAGCCCTCAGAAGGCGGTCGCCACGCAGGAGAAGCCGCTGCACTCGGTGCGCACGGTAGCGAAGTCGGTCCGGCGCGGGTCTCCGCCAGCACTCGTGAACTGAAGGCGTGGTGCGCGCGAGCAGCGCCGCGATGCGCTCTCTTCGAGCAGCGCTTCACCACGCTGCCGGGCGGGACGGCTCTCCCATCCGGTGAGGGCTGCTTCGCCCTCAGATTGAGCGGAAAGCGTACATGACGATGTCGGCGAGGGTCTGCTCGAGTAGCCCCCGCCGTCCTGGGCGGCCTTGAGCAATCCGATCCATCCCGGGTCGTCGAATTTCACTCTGGATCGTCGTCACGGATGGACCGGGATAGGGTGATGAAATTGGCTGCTGATCCGCCCCCTTCACCACCCAACCCGGGGGACAGCGACGGAAGTTGGTCGCGGGAACGTCCTCCCCCAGCGCTCCAGCCAGGAGGGAGCGCGGTGAAGTTCGCCCGCTGAACTCCTCCGCCGACCGTCCAACCCTGGGAAACCGGATGTCAGATAGCCCGACGAGAAATTCGCCGACGACCCGCCTCCGACAGACCAGAAGCCCGGCGGAATCTGGCGATGAAGCTCGTCGCCGAGCCTCCGCCCGCACTCCAGCCGGGGGGAGCGCGGTGCGCTCGTGGCCGAGGCGCCGCCCCCCGCGCTCCATCCGGAAAGCGCTGGATACGCGACGAAAGTCGACGTCGCGGATCCGCCGCCCACCGTCCAGCCGGGAGGCACCGCGACGAAATTGGTCGCCGAGCCGCCGCCGACGCTCCACCCCGGACCGTAGGCGACGAAGTTCGTGGAGGAGCCGCCTCCAACGCTCCAGCCTGGCGGCACGGCAATGAAGTTCGTCGCCGAGCCGCCTCCGACGCTCCAGCCGCTCGGACAGGCAACGACGTTCGTGGCTGAACCGCCTCCGACGCTCCAGCCGGAGTACTTGTTGGGAAAGGCGATCAGACCGGTGGTGAGGCTGATGTCCGACATGGAAGGTGGAGCCCGCGTCCGCGCCTCTCCCATCCGTGCCGGCGTCGTTGCCGCCGTCGGTTCCGGTATCTCCGCCGGATGCCGCGGATCCGCAGCCGGAGGCTGGAAGCTCCGCAGGCGAGGATGAAGGCCAGCACTGCGGTTGTCCATGCCACGGAGCGGATCGCGGCGGCTCTCCGGGCGAAAGAGCCCGGAGGCGATTCCGGCGACTCGGGTTTGCATGCAGTCATCTTACGGGTCGCTGGATCACGCGACGACTTCTGCGCCATTCGCGGCGGCGAGCGCGTGCACGACTGGCAACGGGAGTGGTTCCGGCACCGACCCGGACGCACGTGCCGCGCCACCCCGCTGGTAGAATGGCGCACTCCAGAGGAGGGCAAAGCTTGGGTGTGGGGCACGCCGCAGTTGGCTGGCAGCGGCGAAGATAGCGCCGCGAGTCAACCTGGGCTGGCTGGTCTTCGCCGCCTTTCTCGCCGATTTCATGCTCGGCATCTTTGCGGCGCAAGGACTTCGAGCAGATCCACGTGCCGCCCGACTATGCGTCCCGCCACTACCTCACCTTTACGTTCCCTCATTCGCATGGCCTGGTTCCGCTCTGGTCTGGGGCGCGCTCCCTCGGTGGGTTCGTCTCGCAAGACTCCAGGGCTCGGAGCGTTCGCGAGTTTTCCCTGGTGGTCTGCGCGCTGGTCGTTTCGCACTTCATTCTCGACGGCCTCGTTCACGTCGCCGGACTGCCGATCCTGGGGGAGAGCTTCCCAAGCTCGGGTCGGCTTGTGGAAGAACATGCCGCTCGAATTGACGCTCGAGACAGCGCTCACGCTGGTCCGCCTCTTCCTTTACCTGCGATCCATCGGTTCGGGGCGCCTGCCAGGTCGAGGTACGGCATTCCCGTGCTGATGCTGCTGCTCACGGCCGCGACCTGGGGCCCCTCGCGGCCACCGTCCCCCTCACTCCTCTCAACTCATCCCCAGCTTGCTGGGAATGCCTGTGCTGTTCAGCGTCCTGATGTACGCGCTCGATCGTCAGATGCTCGCGAGGCAGCCGAAGGACACGCCGACTCCGTGCATCACTGAATCGAGGTGCGGTTGCCGAGCACGGGAGCCCTGGCAGGCCGTGCCCGCTGACTGAAAAGCGCGTAAGCAGGGTTCGCTGGAAAACTTCGCTCTTCAACGCCCCGCTAGGGCCGGAAGCGGCGCGACCTGGGCCAGTGCGGCGTTCTCGTCCACGTCGCGGGCGTCTTCATGCCCACCAGCGCGCAGGCACGATCCCGGGGCGCTGCGGGCGAACTGAAGGGCGCGCTGCGCATCGGTCCGCAGCCCTTGCAGGGCGGTCCGCAGCGAATCCGGGATCTGATGGGCCAGGCGGCCCGCAGGACGCTGACGGCAGGATGCGAACACCATCAGCTTGGCGGCGCGCGCCGCCTCGAGCAGCGTCTGGTCACCCCCTGGTTCCGGAAGGTGGCTGCCTCGTCCATCTCGAGATTGAACGGCAGCTGGAGGGCGCGGAACCGGTGGCGGTCTCCGGCGACTTCGCGTGCCGCTTCCAGAATTTCCGCCAGCGAGAGGTACTCCTCGTCGTCGGTCTCCAGGCGGTATCCGTTCCAGGTGCAGGTGCCGTAGCACGCTGATGCGGCCCCTCGTCGCAGGCGCGCGCTCGAGCGCCTCGAGGCCAGGCGCAGGCGGCGCAGGAACTCGGGCCGCGGCACCTCGCCCAGCTGCGTCTCGGGGTTGTGCACGTAATAGACGTCGATGCACTCGACGCCCAGGTTGCGGCGGCTGCGGCTCGATCTGGTCGGAGAGATAGCGCGGCGCCATCGAGTGCAGCCGGCGACGATCTGATCCACGGCCAGGATGCCCGGCCGGAGTGAAGTTCTCCTCCACGTACCTGCGCGCGTCGTGCGGACGCCCGCCATCGAAAGCCAGATAGCCGCCCTTGGTGCAGAGCACGATTCCGTCCCGGGGCTGCCCTGCTCGCGCAACGCGGCGCCCACGGCGCGCTCGCTGCGCTGGTTGCGATAATTGATCGCGGTGTCGACCACGTTCGGACGCCGAGTTGAGGAGCCCGGCGCACGGAAGCCGCGTAGAGGGCGTCCGTAGCCGCATCGTCGCGGCCCAGATAGGTGCCGATCCCGAGCGAGGAGAGCCAGAGGTCTCCGCCGGACTGACGGAAGTGTCCCGGGCGGCAGCTGCCGCGTCCCGGAAGCGCGCGGTTCCGTCCAAGGTGGCCTCAGTCCAGGAGCATCCCGAGAAGCTTGTCCTCGAGCGGGCGGGATCAACCACCGCAGGGCGAGGCGACGAATTGGACCAAGGACTCATTTCACCAGGCGGTTCCACCATCTACTGGTGGGCGCGCTGGATGGCCGGAACAACCCGAGCTGGGACCCTCGACCTCAGCGTAGCGACCTGCTTCACGGGCAACACGGCGCGACTCGGCCCTGCCAACCCGGCGGAATTTGTCAGCATTGCGCACCCTCACGCGCTGGCAGGCGAAGGAGGGACTGCGACGTTCCGTCGCTGCGGCAATCGAGACCCACCAGCCATCAACCGACCCTCCAGCTAGCTAGCGCGGCGCCGCGGACCGGCCCCTCCCGTGGGAACGGAATGAGCTCACTCTTCATGCCGTCGTCGAACACCGCCTTCCGCGTGTGCGCTGTTCGTGCTCGCGCTGGTGCTCGGCGGAGGGCTCGTCGCCGGACCGATGATCTACGTCCGCAGCCCCTACTTCACGCAGCAGCATGGATCCGATCGATCAGCCGGTGCAGTTCGATCACCGCCACCACGTCGGCGACGAGGGCATCGACCTGCCGCTACTGCCACTACCTGGTGGAGAAGTCGCCGGTAGCGGGCGTGCCTCCGACGTCGGTCTGCCTCAACTGCCACGCAGCAGATCTGGAACAAGAGCCCCAAGCTGGCGCCGGTGCGGGAGAGCTACTTCGCCGACCGGCCCATCGTCTGGAACAAGGTCAACAAGCTGCCGCACTTCGTCTACTTCAACCACTCCATCCACGTGCGGCAGGGCGTCGGCTGCGTCACCTGCCACGGCCGCATCGACGGATGGCGCAGGTGGAGAAGGCGCAGTCGCTCTGACGATGGGATGGTGCCTGAGTGCCACCGGCAGCCGGAGAGGTTCCTCAGGCCGCGGGACCAGGTCACCAGCATGGACCTACAAGCCGAAGGGCGACCAGCTCGCCATCGGTCGCGAGCTGAAGGACGCAGTACCACGTCGATACCCGGACGAGCTGCACGACATGCCATCGCTAAAGTCACTCCCGATCGCGGGGCAGCAGCAAGCTCTGGCGCAGCCTGGACGAGCACGCCGCGCCACCTGCGCCCCGCGCGCGAGTCTCGGCCCCGAGGCGCCGCCGGACGACGCGACCTCGCGGCGCAGCGTGCTGCAGCTTCTCGGCGCTCTCCGCGGCGCTCGCCACGCTGGGCGGATGCCTCAAGCAGCCGGACGAGAAGATCCTTCCGTACACGAAGCAGCCGCCGGAGGTGACGCCGGGCAATCCGCTGCACTACGCGACCGCTTCGCTGATCGACGGCGCGCGCCACGGGCTTCTGGTGACGGCCAACGAGGGCCGGCCGACGAAGATCGAGGGCAACCCGGAGCATCCCTCGAGCCGCGGCGCCGTCGGGCACCTCGAGCAGGCCGAAGTCCTCGCGCCTGTACGACCCGCAGCGGCTGAAGGTGGTGATCGAACCGCTCGCAGTCCCGCGTCGTGGCGGGACTTCCTGCAGGCGACCGTCGTATCAACGCGCGCGGGCCTGCGCCTGCCGGCAGGGCGAAGGATTGCGCTTCCTGCTCGAGCCCAGCTCGTCGCCGCTGATCGGGCACCTCCGCGCAGCGGCTGCTCGAGACCTATCCCGCGCGCGAAGTTCTCGTCGTGGAGCGCCGATCCCCTGCAGCAGATCCACGACGGCGCGCAGCTCGCCTTCGGCGCGGCCTACGAGACGCGCGCTCGACCTGTCCGCAGGCGAGCGTCGTCCTCTCGCTCGACTCCGATCTGCTGGCCGCCCTGCCGGGAACGCTGCCGGCGATGGCGGCCTGGGCGGAGAAGCGCGATCCCTCCCAGGGTCCGATGGGCCGGCTCTACGCGGTCGAGTCGAACCTGACCGTCACCGGCATGAACGCGGACCACCGGCTGCGCGCTGCGGCCCACCGAGGTGCAGCGCTTCGGCCTCGCCCTGCTCGGGACGCCTGGCCGCTCTGGTCCCCGCGCTGGATCGCCGTACGCCGTCTCGCCCAGCGGTTCGCGCTGCCTGCCCCCGCGGCGGCGAAGTTCGCCGATGCGCTCGCGCCGGGACCTGGTCAAGGCGGGCCGCGGCGCGCTGGTCTCCGTCGGGCCACGGCAGCCGCCGGCTTTGCACGCGGCCGCGCATGCCATCAACGCGGCGCTGGGCAGCGCTTGCGCGCGCGGTCGCGCAGCCGGTGCTCCACGACATGGACGCGGGCCTCGCGCGCACTGCGCCAGCTCACCGAGGAGATGCGCGGCGGGGCGGTGGACACGCTGGTGATCACCGCGTGGAACCCGTGTACGGAGCGCCGGCGGATCCTGAACTTCTGCGAAGGGCGCTCGCGCTGGTGCCGCACTCCGTGTACCGCTCGCTGCACTACGACGAGACGGCGGACTCGTGCCGAGTGGGCGATCCCGGCCCTGCATCCGCTGGAGAGCTGGGGCGACGCCCGCGCCCACGACGGCACCGTCACCGTCCAGCCGCTCATCTCGCCGCGATCGTACGGAGGCGCGACCGAGGCCGAGGTGCTGCGCCGCGTTCCTCGGCGAAGGCGATCGAGCCGCGCATACGTGCAGCTTCGTGGAGCTCTGGCAGTCGCGGCAGCCGTGACGGCTTCCAGCTGCGCTGGGAGAAGTGGCTGGGGCGACGGCTTCATCGAAGGAACCGCCACGCGGCCGGAGACGCCGGCGCGTGCCGCCACGAGCCGATCCTCGCAGCGGACCGATGCAGGTGCCCCCGGCGGATCCGCGCGACGCCCGGGCTCCCAAGTCAACGTGGTCCCGGACTACCGCGATCTGGGACGGGCCGCTTCTGAAACGTCGCCTGGCTGCAGGAGCTGCCCGATCCGGTCAACAAGCTCACCTGGGGCAACGCGCGCGCAGATGTCGCCCGGCGACCGCGCGCAAGCTGGGCGTCTCCCAGGACGGCAGCGTCGATCTCGGCTTGCGCGGGACTCCCGTCCACGCCTCCGTGGTGATCGAGCTCGGACACGCGGACGACTGCGTGACCGTCTCCATGGGATACGTGCCGCCGCGGCGCAGGGCGAGGCGCCTGCTGCCGCGGCCTGGGCTTCGACGCCAGCGGCCTGCGCAGCGGCGAAGCGCCTTGGTTCGGTCCCGGGCGCTGAGCGTCACGCGCACCGGGCGCAAGGCGCCCGCTGGCGCAGACGCAGGAACACCACTCGATGGAGGGCCGGCTGATCGCCGCCGTTCACCACGCTGCCAAAGACTGAGAGAAACCAGCGAGGAGCTGGCCGAGCACCGCGGTCCGACGCTCACCGCCCTACAGCCGGTGCGACTACGCCGGCTACAGCGCTGGGGCATGGCGATCGACCTCTCCCGCTGCACCGGCTGCAACGCCTGCATGGTCGCCTGCCAGTCGCGAGAACAACATCCCGGTGGTCGGCCAGCGAGCAGCGTGATCAACAGCCGCGAGATGCACTGGATCCGGATCGACCGCTACTTCGTCGGCGACGATCTCGACGAACCCGGCAGTCGTCTTCCAGCCGATGATGTGCGTGCACTGCGAGACCGCGCCCTGCGAGTACGTCTGCCCGGTCAACGCCACCGTGCACAGCGACGAGGGCCTGAACGAGATGGTCTACAACCGCTGCATCGGCACGCGGTACTGCTCGAACAACTGCCCCTACAAGGTCCGGCGCTTCAACTTCTTCGACTACACGTCGAGCGACACGGCCACGCGAGCAGATGGTGCTGCAACCCGGACGTCACCGTCCGCAGCCGCGGCGTCATGGAGAAGTGCACCTACTGCGTGCAGCGGATCGAGCGCGCCCGGATCGACGCGCGCATCGAGGAGCGCAGGATCCGCGACGGCGAGTGCTGACCGCCTGCCAGCAGAGCCTGCCCGCACCGAGGCCATCGTCTTCGGCGATCGCTCAACGACCCGGCTCGCGAAGGTCCGCAAGCTGCACGCGCGAGGAGCGCCGCTACGACCTGCTGCACGAGCTGGGGACGCGGCCGCGCACCGCGCACCTCGCCCGCGTGACGAACCCGAACCCGGAGCTCGCGTCGTGGCGGACATCGGCCATCGACGTGCGCGCCCGGCTCGAGCCGCGCCCGCTCGATCGAGGGCACGCAGCGACGACGGCACGCTCAACAAGACCGCTCAACGCCATCGTCTGGCGTCGCGCCGTGGCAGGGCTGGTGGGCGCTGCTTCATCGATCGCGATGGCGGCACTCGGCCTGCTCATCATCGCCATCGCCGTCACGCTCGCGCAACGGCATCGGGATGTGGGGCAACAACATCCCGGTGGGCTGGGCCTTCGGGATCATCAACTTCGTCTGGTGGATCGGTATCGGCCACGCCGGCACGCTGATCTCGCGCCATCCTCCTGCTCTTCCAGCAGAAGTGGCGCACCAGCGATCAACCGCTTCGCCGAGGCGATGACGCTGTTCGCGGTCATGTGCGCGCGGCCTCTTCCCGCTCCTCCACACCGGCCGTCCCTGGTTCGCGCTACTGGCTGTTGCCCTACCCGAGCATCGAACGGGCATCTGGCCGCAGTTCAAGAGCCCGCTGATGTGGGACGTGTTCGCGGTCTCCACCTACTTCACCATCTCGCTGCTGTTCTGGTTCCTCGGCCTGATCCCCGACCTGGCGGCGCTGCGCGACTCGTCGCCACAGCAAGCTGCAGCCAGCTGGTCTACGGCGATCTTCGCCCTGGGCTGGCGCGGCTCGGCGCCGGCACTGGCACCGAGTACAAGTGCGGCCTACCTGCTGCTGGCCGGGCTCGTCCACGCCGCTGGTGCTCTCGGTGCACACGATCGTGTCCTTCGACTTCGCGATCTCGCGTGCTGCCCGGCTGGCACACCACCATCTTCCCGCCCTACTTCGTCGCCGGCGCCGTCTTCTCCGGCTTCGCGATGGTGCTGCACGCTGGATGATCCCGGCGCGGCGCTTCCTGGGCCTCAAGCACGTCGATCACCGCGCCGCCACCTCGAGAACATGGCCAAGGTGATGCTCGCGCACCGGGCATGATGGTCAGCTACGGCTACATGCATGGAGCACTTCGCCGCCTGGTACAGCGGCAACGAGTACCGAGCAGCACGTCTTCTTCGTCACCGCGCGCCGCGCGGGCCGTACGCCTGGGCCTACTTCACCGATGGTGTTCTGCAACGTGGTGGTGCCGCAGATGTTCTGGTTCAAGCAGCTGCGCGCCGGACTCTGGACGCTGTGGGTCGGCCTCGCTGCTGGTGAACGTCGGGATGTGGTTCGAGCGCTTCAACATCATCGTCACCTCGCTCCACCGGGACTTCATCCCGCGAACTGGGCGATGTACTACCCGACCTGGGTCGACATCTCCCTCTGCATCGGGACCATCGGCTTCTTCGGCACGCTCTTCCTGCTCTTCCTCAAGTTCCATGCCCGGCGGTCGCGCGGTCAGCCGAGAGTGAAGGAGCTCGAACCACGGAGATGCACGGGACACCGCCCGTACTCCGGAGGGGCCGCACGCATGAGGCGCTTCTGTTCTGCGGCGAGTTCGACGAGCCGCGCGCCTGCAGTGGAGGCCGTGCGCCGGCTGCGACGGACAAGGGCGTCAGAAGGCCTGGACGCGTACTCGCCGCATCCCGCTCCACGCATCGACGAACGCGCTGGGCTGCCGCGCAGCAAGGTCCCCTGGTGGCGCTCGTCGGAGGGCTGCGCCTGCGGCGGCTACGTGCTCCAGGCGTACTCTGAACGGAGTTGCCTACCCGATCAACGTGGGCAACCGCCCGCCGCACGGCTTCTGGACCAACATCCCGATCACCTTCGAGTGCGGCATCCTGCTCGGCGGTGCTCTCGATCTTCTTCAGCTCGATCTTCTGATTCTTCCAGCTCCCGCGCCCGTACCACCCGGTCTTCGAGTCGGAGCGCTTCCCGCACGGCGTCGCTCGACAAGTTCTGGATCGAGCGCGAGACCACGGACGCAGGCCGCGGTGCGCGAGCCTCGAGCAGAGTTCCGGGAAGTGGGAGCGCACAAGGTCCACCGCGGAGGAGACCGCGAATGAGGCGCGCTCCTCCTGCTCGCAGCATGCTCGTGCTGGCCGCGCTGCGGGGATCACCACCATCTTCGACCCGATGGAGCGGCAGCCAAGTTCCGCCGCCTTCGCCGCCAACCCGCTGTACGAGGACGGCCGCGCTATGCGCACCCCGCCCGAGGGCACCGTGCCGCGCGAGCGGCAGACGATGCGGCCGGAGATCACCACCGAGCGCGACCGCAACGGGCAGCGGTCGTCGACGCGCGATCCCCGTGGCCGTCACCGAGCGAGCTGCTGCTGCGCGGCCGGTCCAGGTTCGAGATCCACTGCGCGGTCTGCCACGGCCTGCTCGGCGACGGCGACTCGCCGGTCGGGTCACGCAGATGTCGCTGCGGCCGCCGCCCAACCTCGCACCAGCTGCGCAACCTCGGCCCGGGGCACCTCTTCCAGGTGGTCACCGGGGGCTACGGGCTGATGGTGGCTCTGTACGCGGCCGAGCTCACCGCCGCACGATCGCTGGGCGGTGGTCGCCTACGTGCGAGCGCGCTGCCGCGAGCCAGAAGGCGACGCCTGGCGGACGCGCCGCCGGACATCCAGCAGAAGCTGCGCGCGGAGACGGCGCGATGAGCCAGGCGACGCACGGCCATTGCAGCCGACGCTTCCAGCGCGCCTGACCCGGTCCGCGGAAGCTGGTGACGGGCTCCGGCCGCGGCAGGCGGCGCGGGCCTCTCTGCTCACGTTCATCGGGGATGGCCGATCTCCGCCCCGCCGCACGGCGCCTGCGATCGCCTCGTCTACTGGCTCGGCCTTGCATCGGATCGGTCTGGCGCTGGTGCTCTCGAACCACACCGCCTGGGCCAAGTGGAACATCACGCCGCGGCGCTTGAGGCGAGACCGCGGGCATGGTCATCCCGGCCTTCATCGTGCTCTTCATCCCGCTCCTGATCGGCGCGAAGCACCTCTGGTTCTGGTCGCGCCGGCCGAGCCGCTCGAGGAAGAGTGATGCGGCGAGCTGCTCGAGCACAAGCGCGCTCTACCTGAACCATGGGATTCTTCCGCGGTGCCGTGCGGCCGTCTACTTCGCTGTGCTGGCACGGCCGTTCGCCTCGGCCTGCGAGGGCCTGGTCGCTGCGCCAGGACGAGTCGGGCGGATCCGGCGCTGACCGCGCGGATGCGCGCGCATATCGCCGGTCGGGCTCGCTGCTGCTTCATCCTCACCTTCACGTTCGCTTCCTTCGACTGGCTGATGTCGCTGCAGCCCACCTGGTACTCGACCATCTTCGGCCTCTACGTCTACGCGGGCGCGTTCGTGGGCCCGCTCGCGGCGCTCGGCCCTGGTGGTCACGGGCGTGATCCAGCGGTTCGCCGCTGGCAGCGCGGTGATCACCGAGGACCACCAGCACAACGTCGGGCAAGCTGCCGCTCGCCTTCACCTGCCTTCTGGGCCTACATGGCGTTCTCCCAGTACATGCTGATCTGGGCAGGAACCTGCCCGAGGAAGTGCAGTGGATCGTGCGGCGCAGCCACGGCGGTCTGGCGGCCGGTGGGCATCCTGATCCTGGTCGGGACACTTCGTGCTGCCGTTCCCTTCGCGCTGCCTCCCGCGATCCGAAGCGCAGCGCGCCCGCGGCTGGCGGCTACGTGGCGGCCTGGCTGCTGGTGATCCACTACGTCGATCGTCTACTGGGTGGTGATGCCCGCGGTCTCCGAGACCTCCGCCTGGGCTGCACTGGACGCATCTCACCGCGCTTCTGTCGGCGTCGGGCGGAGTCTCCGTCGCCGGCTGCGCTGGTAGTCTTCCGCGCCGCGGCGGCCGCGTGCCGATCTGCGATCCGTTCCTCGAAGAGTCGCTGAGGTACGTGCAGCCATGACCTACGAACCTTCCCGGCGTCCGCCGAGCACCTGCCGCCCGCCGCCGCCCAGGCCGAGGAAGGCATCGCCTGGTTTGCGGTGATCGGGACCGGGATCGCGGCGCTCATCGTCTTCGCCATCGCCATCTCGTCGTCTGGCGCTACCTGACCTGCGGGAGAGAGCGCTGCAGCCGATGGGCCCCGACCCGGATCCCGGCGCTCTTGGGGCAGCCCGAGATCGGCATCGTCGACCAGGTCCCATTCGACGTGACCCGCAGCTACCAGGCCTACAAGCGCGACAGCCCGAGCGCTCTGCAGCTGGGGCTGGATGGATCGGCAGCAAGGACATCATCCACATGCCGATCGACCGGGCGATGGACCTGGTGGTGCAAGAGCAGAAGGAGCAGAAGAAGTGATCGCCGCCCTGCTGGCTTTCGGTTCCGCGACCGCCGTCGGCGGGAGAGCCGCAGCCCGCGCCCGCGCAGGACGCGCCGGTGGACGTGGTGGAGCGCCTCGGCGAACGGCGTCGCCAACGCGCAGTTCATGGACAGCGAGTCGCACCGCGTGCGCCTGGGAAGACCTGACCGCGCGCGGCAAGCCGGTGGTGCTGACGCTGATCTACTTCGACCGCCCGCATGCTCTGCAGCCTGGCAGAAGGGCGTGATCAGCGCCCCTGAACGAGACTCGGGCCTGCGGCTGGGCGAGGACTACTACGGGCCTCGACCGTCAGCTTCTCCGCCCAGGGACACCATCCCCGAAGCGCGGCTGCGCCAGGGCGGCTATCTGCAGACGCTGAAGAACGCGGGGCGGCGTACCGCCGCGCACTGGCCGTTCGCTGGGGGCGACACCGCCATCCGCACCGTGGCCGACTCGGTCGGATTCCGCTACCGCTACGACAAGGAGACGCAGCAGTACGAGCACCCGGCGGTGAGCATGGTGCTGGGGCCGACGGCAAGATCTCCCGGTACCTCTACGGCGTGAGCGTTCCCGGCCCGCGATCTGCGGCTCGCGGTGGTCGAGGCCGTCGCAGGGCAGGGTGGGCACCACGCTCGACCGCGTGATCCTGCGCCTGCTTCAGGTACGACCCCGCCTCGCCGCAAGTACCACGTCTACGTGATGGGAGTCCTGCAGTACGGCGCCGGCTTTCGGGGTCGCGCTCTTCACGCCGCTGGGCGCGCTCTGGTGGCGCGAGATCCGGAAGGCGCAGAAGGCCTGCGGGCCTGCGCAGGGAGGCGAGGCGGCATGAACGAGTCTCGCTCCGCCGGCTGCTGTTCCTGCCCGAGCAGGCCTCGACGTTCGCCCGTGACGTCGACCAGCTGCACTACTTCGTGATCCTCACCACCTTCGTGATGTCCACCGCGGTGGGCGTCGTCGCCATGCTTCTTCTTCATCCGGCTACCGGCCGGCGGTCTGAGACCCAGACCACTCCGCACGATCGAGCCCAAGCCCTGGATGGAGGCGTCTTCGTCGGCGTCCCCGCTGGTCTTCTTCACCGCCTGGTTCTTCCTCGGCTACCGGCAGTTCGTCCGCCAGTACACCCCGCCCGTCGACTCGATGGACGTGCTACGTGATGGGCAAGCAGTGGATGTGGAAGTTCGCCTATCCCGACGGACCGAACTCGATCAGCGTGCTCGCGTTCCGGCCGGACCGACCGTGCGGCTGCTGATGACCTCGCGGGACGTCATCCACTCGTTCTTCGTCCCGGAGTTCCGCGTGAAGATGGACGCTCGCCGGGCCGCTACACGCAGACCTGGTTCAACGCGACCAGCGCCGGGCGCTACCAGATCTTCTGCGCCGAGTACTGCGGGGCCCGGCACTCGCAGATGCGGGGCGAGGTCGTGATCGATGCCGGCCGCAGGACGTTCGACGACTGGCTCGCGGACGCAGCAGCGCGGCCTGGCCGACCGCCAGGACAGCCAGCCGACTGCGCTCGAGCTTCGGCCGAGCCTCCGGGCAACCTGGTCGAGCCAGGCAAGCGGGTCGCGGCGGATCAGGGCTGCTTCCGCTGCCACACGCATCGACGCGGCAGCCCGCCACATCGGCCCGACCTGGCTGGACCTGTACCGGCGCCCAGCCAAGCTCGCCGACGGCAGCGTGGTCATCGGCCGACGAGGCGTACCTCACCGAGTCGATGATGGACCCCGACGCTCGCGATCGTGGAGGGCTTCCAGCCCGGTGATGCCCAGCTACCAGGGCAAGCTGAGCGGCGCCGGAGACCGCGGCCCTGGTCGAGTTCATCAAGTCGCTGCGAGCACGCGTCCGCGACCGACCGTCAAGGTGACCTGCGTATGCGCCCTATCCGAGGCCGATAGCCACCGCGCATCGCCGGCGCGCCGTGCCGTTCCCAGAGCACTACCTGAACGACGGCACCACGCATCCGCTCGTGGCTGCTCACGCTGCGACCACAAGCGCGATCGCCATCATGTACCTGGTGGTCACCACCGTTGTCTCTTCCTGGGCGGCATCTTCGCGCATGGTCGATCCGGCTCGAGCTGCCTCACGCCCGGGCCGACTCATCATGGAGGCGCTGAGCCTACAACCGGATGTTCACGCTGCACGGGCGTGCGTCATGATCTTCCTGTTCATGATCCCGGCCATCCCGGGCGTCGTTCGGGAACTTCTGTCCTGCCGCTCATGCTCGGCGCGCGAAGGACGTCGCCTTCCCGCAGCTCAACCTGCTCTCGTTCTACGTGTACGTGGTCGGCGCGGCGCTCGCGCTCTGCGGGCATGATCCACGGCGGCGCGGACACCGGGCTGGACCTTCTACGCGCCGTACAGCACGCACCACGCCCACGCAGCGTCGCCCCGATGCTGCTCGGCGCCTTCATCCTCGGCGTCTCAGCTCGATCCTCACCGGGCTGAACTTCATCGTCACCGTGCACACCCTGCGCGCGCCGGGCATGACGCTGGATGCGGATGCCGCTCTTCGTCTGGGCGATCTACGCCACCAGCGTCATCCAGGTGCTGGCCACGCCGGTGATCGGCCTGACCATCGCTGCTGGTGGCGGCGTCGAGCGCGTCGTTCGGCTTCGGCTTCTTCGATCCGGCCCGCGGCGGCGACCCGGTGCTCTTCCAGCACCTGTTCTGGTTCTACTCGCACCCGGCGGTCTACATCATGGTGCTGCCGGCGATGGGCGTGATCACGCGAGATCGATCTGCGCGTTCTGCGCGCAAGAACATCGTTCGGCTACAAGGCGATCGCCGTACTCGCTCGCTGGGCATCGCCTTCGTCGGCTTCTTCACCTGGGGCCACCACCTGTTCGTCGTCCGGGCCAGAGCGGCCTTCGACGCCGGCGGCCTTCGGCCTGCATCTCGATGCTGGTGGGCGTGTTCACCGCCATCAAGGTCTTCAACTGGGTGGGCACGATGTACCGCGGCGCCGATCAGCCGTCACGACGCCCGTTCGTCGTACATCTGCGGCTTCCTCTACTTCCAGCAATACGTAACTGAACGAAGTACAA
>ERZ1370068.4253-contig-3336_pt1 | contig 24479 bp, 32 predicted proteins | sample MGYA00561227_ERZ1370068 | MGnify/ENA primary metagenome ERZ1370068 (study PRJEB38410, sample SAMEA6850437) | metagenome | study: Metagenomic assessment of the ecological functions of the soil: analysis of the soil microbiota associated with the...
TAGTACTTCAGTTCGGTGTGACCTTTAATGCGGGGAGTTGTTGAAGGATCTTTGGAACTGATACTGCTCATAGTTTAAGTAGAACCAGATATTAAGAAGCAAACTATTATGCAATACTGCTGATAAGCACAGTAAGAATTCGCTGCTTTCTCGATCAGATAGATGGAATTGCAAATATATGGCAGCAAATTCGGTAATGGGGGATCCATTGATATAGGCCAAACTATGTGAAAGGCTCCCAGTTCAGGGGGACGTGTCAATTACGAAAACAATATGACCGCCGCTGCTAGTTGCTACGGCTCTGGCTGAAGTAATACACGCTAGCAGCTGGAAAAGATAAGAAAGCTCAAAGGAGGGCGAGTAGTTCTGCTTTGATTGCTATAAATTGCTTTTATAGGAATTAGCGGTTTCATAGTGTTATAATAGCAAAGATGTACACAAGCGGTCAGGCCCAAAACTGCAAAAAGATAATCTTCTAAGGAAGTGGAAGATTGCTTTAGGAGTAAAAGCTGGTTGTTTGGGCGGAGTTGAAGCCACCTATTATGGATAAATTTGGCAATCCAATTATAGATCCTACAAACTTTAAGGGCTATTTGCGCACCGCCTGATATTGAGCCAGTTGCCCCCTAACTTTTTAATATAGATCACAGGAAGTTTAGCTACAAAAATAATAATATTCATCGTGATTTTTATTTATCCCCAATTTTAGATAAATACGTATTTATATTCACATTTTTCAGTACTTAAGGCACACATCATGAAGCAGAGCAAATAAAATATTATTATTTTAAAAAATAATTTAAAGATAATAAAAATAAAGACTCGAATATTATAATGGAAAAAAATAATAAGTTCTAAGAAATTTTAAAATATTCACCTGAAGAACGGAGGCAAAAATATAAAGAAAAAAGACATGAATATTTGGCTAACCGCAATAAGCACAATGAAAAGCTACTAAGAGTTTATCAAAATTCAGAAGCAATGGATTCATAACTATAAATATAAAAATATAAAGTAAATATGCAAAAATATTCCCCCGGTTCTTTGCAGAAATCAATTATTATAATAAATGATTAAATCAAGATTTATTATTGCAATTAATTACTACTTTGCAAATTAAAAGTGTTTATTTGCAAATTTCGTCTGTAACTTACCACATAGTATAGTATTAAATTTCATTTTAATGCCTTATTATGTCATAAGTACATGCCTGACAGTATAAAATTTTCATTCCGCGTCCTTCAACTGCCCATTTTTTTTTCTTAATATTTCATAAAATTTAACATTGATCCTCAGTTTTAATACTCTTATTATTTTTCATCCTTAAATTTCTTTAAAATACTGATGTAAGTTTATCATTTTTGTTTAACGTAATTTCAAACTTTCATTTATAAGGTCCATGAGAATTATATCTGCTGCTTTTTATACCTTTTGTCCATTTATCTTTGGATTTAATGTCAGGACGGCGGCATATTTTGAACATATTCTAGACTCATGCATCCATTAATATGCGTATAAAACCTTTTATAAATTTTATTTTCCCTTATTATTGAATCAAGGAGGTATACAGTTCTACTAATATATGGATCCTTCTACAATATTTTCACTAAAAACATGGGAATTCTATCTTCTAATCTTTTCTCTGTAGCATTATCAATGGGTTCCATGAAAGATTGGTATGTCATTTTAACATACAAAAAATAATAGTATAATGAGGGGTAAATGATATTTTCACTCTGATAATGATTTCTTCCTATTATACTATCCCCACCTGAAGAATGTTTTTATATAATTTGTATTTAATATTTTTGCATATTAGCTTCGTTGAACATAAAATTCTGCATTTATCTTAATAATAAAGCCCATCTATTTTTTGTGCCTTCGTCTGATTCATTTTTAGTATAGGCCTTCACAAAGTTTCTGCATTAAATGATCCCACGTATTTACCAAATGCTAATTTAACATAGAAACTAAATGTACTTTTACCTATGCATTTTTAATTTCCTGGACAAAAATAAAATTTCTTAAGATCAGCCTTCGCCTGCTAATGCTCTTGCTAATCGCGATATCATTAACGAGAAGGATTCTCAAATAAATTATTAAAGGAAATATCCATTGCAAATTTTACCTCATCTTCATTTCTTTCTGGGAATTTCAAGGTACTCCTGCATGAAATACAATCTCTGGTCATAGAATAAATATACGGTTTCATATTATACCGTCTTCAAAAGTAAGTATCCAAGAGATGTCTTTTCTGTTCTTAAAAGCCATTTGTTATCCTTGCTTCGCTAATAAAATGGAATGAGTCTTCTTTATATCGCAATTTGTACCATAGATACAATTTTATGTGATCATCCTTATTTAATCAGTTATTTTTGCAAATAATCCTTATTTTTATAAGATAATAATTTAGAACTTCAATATCAGTTTCAAACATGCCTGTTCTTTCATCAAAAATATAAGTTCGCTCCTCACAATATTTAAATTTATTTTTCATTCTAATTCAAATAATTGAATTTGAGAAGGCTGCGTCCAGTCTCAACATAAGCATATATTTTTTGTAATTCAAATGGTAAGGAATATCCATAGGTTTATTTAGAAGTTTAATAGTGTATCCTGTAATTTTAAATAACATAATCTTCACATTTTCGTAATATTGATTCTAGATCTTCAATACTCATCTCTGATTTTCAATCATTAATCAATAAACTAAACACTACTACTATTTTATTTTTTATTAAAGAAATCATACATTGACATTAAACATTCATGTTCTAAACATTGAATAACAATCGCTGGTTGCCTGATGCTTTTTTGTTACTTTTAGTATTATCAGATTGAACTTTTTCGTTGATTTTAAAAATTTAATTCGCATAATTTTTCAGATATTATAATTAATTCATTTTTTAGTTCTACAAAATAAATTTTTAATTTCTGCTTATTTTTGGGGTGCTACATCATTTATAATATAAGCTCCCTCCATACATTATCCTTAGTACTAAATTTTTTGCTTTTTCTCTATCTATTTCATTAAGTTTTTGTATTCTTTGGAGAATTGTCTCACGATTTTCAATATAAAAATCCAGTTTTTCACATTTTATTGATGGTAATTGTTTTTGCAATATTGAGACAATAAGGCCGGGGTGCGCATTTATCATATCCAATATCACTTAATAATATTCATTTGAAAGACTATGACGAATATATTTTTTAAAACTTTGAAGTCCCAACCCGTCTTTTGCATATATTCTACCTGTATCTTCGAGTTTTTGAGAAAATAAATATTGGACTGGAAAGTATCTTTAGGTGTCCTCTTCGCATAATATCACATTGAGTTTGATTCTGTTTAATTTCCTCAAGATCGATTGGATGCTTTATTAAACGTTTAAGAATATCTATATTAATTTTTCGCTACAAAGTTATTACAACTTATTTTCGATAGGGTATTTTTGGGGGGCATATTTTTAAAGGAATTTTTTTATTATTTTTAGAAAATTTTCTCTTTTTAACTTATATTATTTCAAAAATAAAAATATACAAGAATTTTTATTTTGATGCATTGTCATTACATCATGTCATGCCTAATTTATATGCAAGCTGAGAGAAAACAAAAGCGTAACTGACAAAAATTAAGTAAGGAAAAATAATAATATAAAATATATAAAAATTTTATAATTTAAAAAATTTACAATATAAATAAAGATTCCCAAAAAAAAAAATTTGTCATTTTGTCATTTTGTCATTTTTGTCATTTTGTCATTTGTCATTTTAGAAAAATAAAAATTGAAAAGTTTTTCTTGAATTATGTTAAAGAAAATTGACGTTTATATGCAATAGAACTGTCCTTAAAATAGTTTAATAAAAAATGCAACCAGAAAAAATGATAATATAAAGCCCAAAGTAGTCGGAAAAATCCCGAAAAATATTTTACCCACGAAGAACGGCAGAACAAAAATGCCAAAGAAAAAGAAAGGCATGAATATTGATTCGGCTCACCGCGACGGTGAAGAGAAAACTTGCTGGAAGCGCATAAAGCGTATAAAGATTCTAAATTAAATCATGAATATATATATAAAAATAGTAAATATTGCCCAAATCAGACATTATACTACAAGATATTGGATCAAAAGTCAAAAATTAACCATGATGGAAGTGATTTTAAATGATTCGCAAATTAAAAAGTAATATTTGTGGCAATTTAAAAGTAATATTTGTGAATTATGTGGTCATCAAATATCTAGTGATCAAAACAAATAGATTACTCATTTTAAATAGCATGTATTTTGTGGTTTACTTACCATAAAAATAAATTATTAAGTATAAATAATTTTTATTAGTAAGGAACAACTAATAAAATATGATTAAAAGCAATATCTAAAATTGTTTTTATTATAAAGTTAATATTAATTAAAAAATTATTATGGAGACATGGGTCATAATTATAATGGGAATATTAGTGGTATTAATAGCACTAGCGGTAATGGGTGTTGTTTTATATCAACAAGGAAATAGGAAAGCAAATCAAAGTAATATTCTATATCCCTTTTCTCAGTGTAATTCAACCAGGCGCAGCAACTGCACCGTTAACTAATGTATTAGGAAATCCACAAATTGATTGCTCTGCAGTAGGAGTACAATAAATATTGTCGGAGCTTGGACGGAAGTGACAGATGCGTTTTCGGATACGCCGGAACAAGTGTTGGAGTTTTTAAATCTAAGTTGTGGTTTACCGGGTGGAAACAAGATATCTTGTAGTCAAAAAGCAGTGATTGCGGTTCTGGTATGACATGTGCAGGAGGTGTATGTCAACCTGCATCTTGTCCTCTAACCAATTCGCCTAAAGCTGGAGATTTTTGACAGTTCTCAATGTTTTTGCGGAGGAACATACTGTCCTATCCAACCCTGATACACAATGTACAACAAATACAGATTGTAATGATCCTAATGGAGTATTAATGACATGTAATAATCCAAATAATACAACAAATGGAGGAACCTTGTATAGTAAATCCAGGTCAAAGTTGTACAGCTCCAGATCCGTTCGTAGGTCAGTTCTGTGCAATATATCCTCTTTGTTCAAATGTAGTTACTCCCTCAAAAGGAGGAATGTTTGTAAATAAAATATGTGATCCAGCAAATACAATAACTGTATGGTAGACCTAGAGATTCATCAGCTTATTTAGCTGCAAAAATGCAATGGACAAACAACATGTAATGTGACATTTGATCCTGATAATGCTGCAAGTGGATTTGGTCCTGCGCCTTGTCGTGCAACCTCTGATGATATAAGTAAATTACCCCAAATATTAGGTCAAGGCGGAAATTTTAATCAAGTCAGGGTTATTATGTACACGGTTTATATACATGTATTCTTCCAAATTAAATATTTTTTATATTTATTCTTTGCGCAAGATATTGATTTGATTCTACTTTTTAATGAGATCAAATTCTTATTAAAATTCTCATTAAAATTCTCGTTAAAATTAAGAGCATTTTATTCTAAATTTAACATCCTTTTAATATTACTACAAGTTACTACTTTACATGGTGAAAGAAGAAATATCTATAAATAAACCTCCACCTTTTCCATTAGGAATAACCATCCCTACTATATTATCTTGCGTTGTATCTGTAGGCGGAGTTGTATCATTTATATCGGTTACATATCTATGAACATTTGTATAATATCCGCTATCAATTGAATAATCTAATTTATTAATAGTTAATTCTGGTAGAATTTGATTGACAAGAATCATTACCACTATATTTTAATGAAGAACAATTATTGTCTTCTCCCTTTGGTCGACGCTCGCGAAGCGCATGTGTGTCTCGGGCTTCGCCCTCGACCTGCGTAGACACATCGCTCCGCGAGTGTCGACCGAAGGGAGAAACGCGGAGTCACATGGGAGATTTTTAGAACCTGCAAAAATTGCAGAGGTTGTCCATTTACTGGGTTTACCATAATTACCAGTTTTACCATCAACATAAACATATCTATACCATACACGAGCTCCGAAGGGTTGTCCGGAGCAGGAGAACTAGTAAAACTAGTTAAAAATACATTGGTTCTTTTGGTGTTCTAATTGAAGAATCAAAATTTAATTCTTGTATATAAGAACAATCTTGATTCCATTTTATATTAGGATTTTCAGCTTTTATAATATCACAACTTCCTGCTGCCGGCTTTTTGTAAATTATAAACATACCATACTAACATTAATAAAGCAAAAAGAATAATAAAAAGTATACCTAACCAAATAATAGTACTATTAGAAAATTGATCCATAAAATTTACACAAAAGTATTTTTATTTATTATTAAAAAAGTAATATAATCAATTTTCCTTATAAATTATAAATACTTTTATACTAAGTGTAAATAAAAGTTTTAATGTCTGAGATTGGAAACGCAAATACAGAATGATGTTGGTAATTTTATAGGGAAAATTATAGTGCCTATGGGTAAAAATTTAACAAATAGTAATAAAAATTTATCTCCAAATCCTGAAATCTTGCATATATGATGTTAGCGATCCAAAAAAATTATATGTTGGTGATGGAACTACACTGGAATACATGGAATAATGAGGTTCCACATCAGAGGCAGGATTTATAGGTCTTCAATTTTAAGTCATGAATCGATTGTTGGTGGAGCCGGACCTAACTATTAGTTAATTTAGATACTGCCTTTGATAGTACTTGGCCTCCCACATCCTTCTTTTACAACAGATACAGTAAATAAAGGATTTACTATTAATGAGGATGGATTTTATATGATTTCTTATCAATTGCTTTATACTAATACTACTCTAGGTAATGATGGAGGTCCAGCATTTTATAGAGCTTGGTTACAATGGCCAGGTTCAAATGGATTTGGAACTCAAAGTATGGCATTTGATGAAAAAGCGGGATCTTTTCTGTGCCAGAAAGAGGTGTAGAACCTCCCAAGATAAATTTTAACATTATCAGGGAAGTATAATAGCAATTAGTAGCCGGAACACTCGTAAATTGTTATACTCAATTATCTTCAACTGATAAGTGAGAGATATTATAGGTTCTACATCTGGTATTTCAATATCTTTTCCATGTGGATTTTCAATCTTATGCCCAAATAGTAAAATTAAGTTAAATAGTATTAATTAATTTTCTCACTATTAATAGTGAGAAAATATTTTATAAATTAAATATTTAATTTATAAAATATTAATATCATTAGGGAAATATTTTTAATCAGATATACATAATCTTTTATATTCATTACTAATTCTAGATCCATTTTCAAATTCAATATACCATATTTCGATTCCAAGATTCATCAAATCCATCCCAATAATAATGTTTTTAGGTAAGCTGTCATTTTGCCAAAATCTCACTAGAATTTTGTGATTTTGTTTGTTTCTTTCCTAGAGAAATCATTGTAACTTTGATTTTGCATGTTATTATTTTTATATCTTTGTTTAAATTTTCACAGTTGTCCATTCAGATTCGTATCCGAATTTTATTCTCCCTTTGGTCGACGCTTTGCGTCGTTGAGCACTCCGCCCCTGGCGGGCAGAGCGATACGTCATAATAATTTTTAAAAACTAATAATATTTAACTGAAATTTTTAATTATTTTTAAAACCTATTCCTAATCTTAATGGACATTCATAAATTCCATAATTTCTCCAACATTGATGTAAAGGTTAACTCTGGAGACAGATCCTAAACCATTTATTATAAATTTTTTTGTAATAAATAGACGAACAATTTGTATTTGAATTTAATGGATATTTTCCGAATAAAGTAGTGGTATAAGATGGTAATAAATAAAATATTCATCCACTATTTTTGCTTTTTTAATGTAAAGGCCTCCCTCCGGTCGACGCTCGCCCCGCCGAGGTGAGTGCTAACGACGCAAAGCGACCCTGCAGCGCATTTACGCTTGTGCGAAAAGGGATGTCATGAGTTATATTGATATATGCCACCCGTATTATCTTCCCATAAATTGATCTATATAAATATTAGCCTCCTTCATTGTAGTAACATTATCTGTTGCATAGTAACTGTCAGACTTTTACCATCATCTCCAATTTTTTTTGTTAAAAATTCCGTCTCAATTTGTATTCACAATTACATAAAAAAAGTGATTAATAAAATATTTTTAAATTTCATAATTATATTGTTAAGTTGCTAAAATTAATCTTTTTGATTTTCATTTTTAGCAAAAGATAAAAGAAGAGATTTGTGTATTAAATTTTATTACATTCAGGAATATTATTGAATCCTCTATTATATAAAAATAATAAAATTGAATTGCATGCTCTTTTATCTAAATCTCCCATTTTTTTAGTTAAAACTTCAGTTAATAATGTTTTAATATCTTTTTGTGTATGAGTTTTAACATAAGATGAGCTAAAGAATTTATATTATTAATTTTCTTATTATGAAAATTATTATCATATTTTTCACCAACATATTTAATATTTCTTAATGATGTGTTTAGGCAAATTTTTTATTTTGTTCTATAGAAATACCAACTCCAATACCTTGTCTTAGGGCATTCATATTGTGTTCCATGACTAATATAATAAATATTATCACCTTTTTTTTCGTTTTGGTAATTTTTCTTCATTTCCACATAAACAGTTGGTATTGCGCATTTATCTGGATTGAAAGTCATTATATATTAAAATATTGGTAAAATAAAAATTTCTCTTTCAACTAAAAGAGAGAGACTTATAAAACTGAATTTATAAACATGTAGGACAATAAATTTTATTTGGATCTTCATAAAACGGGCCAATTCCTGCTATTGCACTTCTACACTAGGATCAAACCCTCCATTGAATTTTTCTGTGCCCAAATTTTAATACATAAACACACTCCAACATTAAAACTATTATTAAAACTATTAATAATATTTTTGCCTTTCATAATTACCAAAATCTTTTCTTATTTAATTATATACGAAGCAAAAGGTATGTTGATAATTATAAAATATATATTATGTTTATTACACCAGAACAAAATTTTGCAATCAAAGTACCTAAAAAGCGTGTCAAGAGATTGGAAGAATATGTTGTAATGGAGCATTTCGGTGATAAAACACCATATAATGGGATAAGGACATCTTATAGATATTTAAATAATCCTATTTATAGAGTAGAATTGAAGGAGATCCAGCTCCAGCCCCGCTTTCTTTAAGTTCTCGTCATCGTCAACCAAATATTGGCTTAAATGAAAGTGCTCTTCATAGTTTATATCCAACTATAGATTCGGGAAGTGTATTTTTATCTGAAAAACCATGGAATCAAAATTGGGGCTACGATCGGGGATATTCCTAATGAAACGGGAGCTACTCATGATGAAGTTATACAGAGAAATGACTAAAAATGGCAAGAATATAATAATATTGTAAATGGGAGAGAATTCATGAAAATAAGAGACGATCAACTTACTAGAGAATTACCTATATTTGATCAAGCTCGTATTTCAAATGATGAGGAACCCGACGGCATTCATGCATCCTCCGCATCAAACTAGTGGTCAAAACGTTGTTGCTTTCTTTAAAGATCAAAATATAGAACAAAATCAAAATTCAGAGCTAAATTATCTGGTAAAAGAGGGAGAACATAACGTGGATGTTCAATATGGTCAGAACATAAAAATTTAGGAGTTGGCGGAAAAGTAGAAAATTATACATCACTGAATAATAAAGATAAAGTCATAAATATGGGGATGAGCACATCAAATCAATACGGTAGGCTGGTTCTGATCCCGACAGATATAATTTAGTTCTGATGTCCCTTGTATGTATAATACAAGTTATTCTTTAGGCATGAAAATTTTGAATTATTAAAAATGCTTCCAATTCTTATAAATGGATTTTAGTAATATTAATATTTACTTAGCCACAATAATTTTAATTTTTGGCATTTGGAAACTTGCATAAAAATATTTTTGTGTTATAATTTAATTCTCTGAAAGTGAATTAAATTTAAAATTAACCTAAATTATGTGATAATATGTGTTAAAAATGAAATAAAAAAATTGAAAATATAATAAAAATATGAGATCTTATTGTATTTCTTAATTATAATATTACACTAATATGCATGGACAAAGAAAATTTCAGCATTTGAAACAATATTAAAGAAATGATGAGAGAGGATATTAATTGAAATAGAACAACGTCAAGCTTTAGGACAACAATCCCAAATTTCAAGTTCACAAATGATTCAAAAACAATTTTATAATGAAATTATAGCTAGACAAATGGGTGTTCTAACAGTTAATGTTGAATCATCACTTCGACCGAAGGAGAAGGTAAAGGACTTCAAGCTATCCTATTAAAAAGGAATTCAATTTAATAAATCTTTAACTGATAGATTTCCTAAATTTGAACTAAATCCTTACACAATAACAATCCCAAAAAGTAATGGAGTTGCATTTGAAGTTTTTATGGCAGATATATTAGAAAAAGCAGAAAAGACTCTTCTATTGAAATAGAAGCTTCTTTTGGTTATTTTGACGATTCTTCTAGTACAGTAAAATTCTTCCCAGGAATAAAAAGTCAAACTGAATTTTCTAATTTTGACGAACTTTTCTTGAAATTAGTTCAAATTTCAGTATAGAAAACAGAAGATATTATTGAAATAACATCCTATCAAAATGAAAATATTAGATGTAGATATAATATTTACACAACCTGAATATTAAATTTTTGAAAGTAAAATACGTAGTAATTTACCCAAAGATATATTTGAAATTAAAGAAATAGGTATAGAAATTACAAAATCTTTAGAAAATCGTGTAAATGGACCTAAAATTTGGAGACCTACATTACGAAGATTACGTAAAAGAGTGAGTTTTATAGTGAAAGAGTTTAAAAATTTCTCTATAGATTTAACTGTAATTCAAGAATCATTTCTTAAAATGGGTTGATAATAAAGAGATTATTGAAAGAACAAATAGAAAATATGAATTAGAAATTGAAATAAAAGATGTCCAATCTGGTATAAAATCTGGAATTGATTTAGTAGGATCTTTTAGTTTAATAATTAAACATATTTATACAGCATTAATCTCAAATTTATCTCCAAATGTTGAAAATGCTATTTTTCCAATCTCATATAGAGAATACATAACTAAATTACATAATTCTTTATTTGATAAAGATGTAGGTATGTCTTTATGGAAAGGTAAAACTTCTAAAATTAAATTATATAATGAAACTTATTGGAATAAACCAAAAATATAAATATATCCAATTTACAGCCAACAATTAATAAAAAAGGAGATATTAATTTTTATTATGGTAGTTCATATGCAACCGTTAAATTAAACGGAAAAAGAATGTTCCTTTTAGTTTTGAAAAAACATGTTGGTTATTAATGCCTCCCTCAAATACTATCGCTAAATTTGGTGAAGTTTTAGATGAAACATATGATGGAACTTATTTTGATGGAGAATTTGTAGTTTCAATAAAAATACCGACCTTATTGAATATTCTTTTTATGCTTTTGATATTCTTTTTTACAAAAGTGAAGATGTTAGAAATAAATTTTTAAGGAACGATATGAATTAATGGCAAATATTAGTGATATTGTAAAACCTTATTTTGGGAAAGTAATAAGAAAAATTTTTATTATGAAGGAAATATATATGAACGTATGAATATGGCTGCAATAGAATATAAAAATATGATGAAAAAAATCCAGAATCAGTTGATGGAATTATTGCACAATCTTCTTATGTTTATATGAATGATAATACATATAAATGGAAACCTCAAGAGAAATTAACAATAGATTTTTTATTCAAAAGATTAAAAGAAGAAGATGTTAAAATATATACTACAAAAACAAATGGACTCACTAAAAATAATTATGAAAGAGCCTTTTTTTTTAATGGTAAAAAATGATTCATCAATAGGTTATGAAATTTTTAAAAACCCAAATCATTTGGAGGAATTATAATTTTTAAAGAAAATGCAAAATATACTCAATGGATTAATGCAATTGTTGAATGTACTTGGGATTCAGTTAATAAAACATTTAAACCTGACAAAATACGTGATGATAGAATACATCCAAATAAAATAGATACTGCATTAGATATTTGGCGAGATATTCATAAACCTATCTCTCTTTCTACAATAATTGGTGAAGATTTAGTTGTTATGAGAAAATTCATAATAATGTAAAAGTGAATTTTTAATAAAATATCTTAGAGAAGGAGATATTATTATTGATATAGGGTCAGGGAGAGGAGGAGATTTAGAGAAATGGAGAAAATTAAAATTGAATAGAGTTTATGCTATTGAGCCTAATGAAGATAATGCTAAAGAATTAATTAGAAGATATTCTGAAAGTCAGAATGATTATGGAGATAATATGGTCGACATTGATTTATTAGATTTTGGAGCTGAAAATACATCTGATATTCAAGACAGATTAAGAGGAGATCAAATTAATGCTATAGTCAGTTTTTTTCTATGACATATTTTGGTAAAATCAAAACAAATGTATGAAGGATTATTTAAAACTATTAATTTAGTACCTGAAGGAGGATATTTCATAGGTTCTGTTATGGATGGAGAACGTGTTGTATCTTTATTTAAAAAGAAAGGGAAAAATATTCAAAATCTTTATCTGATATTAAAAATGAAATTAATGAACTTACTGAATTATTTCATAAAGAAAATCAATTAAATAATACCAAAGTTAAAGAAATATATGAAATTGACACTAAAATAAATAATTTAACAAATGAAAATGAAGAATTAGAAACTAAAAAGTAGTTTTATTTGATAAAATTACTGATAATGAAATTACAATTGAGAACTTAACTAAAGAAGGTATGGAAACTATTGCACAAAAAAATTGGAAAATCTGATGTAAAAGTGATTCCTCCTAAATCTAAAATTGGTCTGTCTATCAAAAAATTATCTATTGAAAATAAAAATTTTACCAATGAATTAAATGTATTGGAGTCTTTAATAAATAAAAATAATACTAAAATTAAAGAATTTGAAAAGTATAAAAATAGTATTATTCGTGATGAAACTGCAGTTAAAAATAATTTTCAAAATATTAGTGAAAAATTAAAAAAATCTAGAATTTGAAGCAGAGATTCGTACTCCTCATTCTGAACTTCGAAAAAAGTTGATAATCTAATAAAAGAGAACAATATTGATAAAGAAAAATTAAAAATAAAGAATTATTATCAGAAATATTAAATAAAAATATTATTGAACGAGAAACTAAAATTAATAGTTTAAATTCTATACTTAATAAAGAAGAATATCATCATATTAGTAGTGAAGAGGGTATAGATATTATTACAAAAGCGTTTTTAATAAGTCAACTTAGTGAAATTGATGAAGAAAAACCTACAGGTAACGAAATAGAAATAAGTATAAATGACCCGACAAGTATGGTAAAAAATCAAGTTGAATGGTTATTTATGTTTAATTTATTTAAAAAAGAATGTTAGATTTGGATTTTGAATTGATTGAATTTAAATTTCTTGATGGAAAAAATTTAAATTTTCTCCCAAAAGATTCTTATATTTTTAGTTCTTTGAATTGTTTTTTTTGTTTTCGAAAAAATCTAAAATGGAGATGATAAAATATGATATTCCATCTAAAATAGGACAAATTGAAGAGTTCCCAAATAAATATGAAAAAAATATAATTATTGAAGGGGTTAATACAGAAGGAGGTAGTTTTTATTCATTCGATATTTAATTGTATTGATAAAAAATATAGAGAACTAGGAGGATAAAGATAAAGTACAATATGTTTTAAATTATAGAGAGAGGATTATCTGAAGATGTTACATTAAGAAGAATTTAAAAAAATTCATGAAGGTGAACTTTTTAAAAGGATGTCTTTTAAATTTGGAGGTGAAAAAGAAGCTTTTTAAATTATAAATATAGACTTGGAGATCATAAATCTGACGTAGGAGATGTTTCTCTTTAGAATTATTATCTGATAGATTTGGTATCTCTATTTATATTGTTTTATTTGGGGAAAAAATTTAGTGCCATATATATATACTTCACGTAAAATTTATTGCCAAAAATTCTTAATCATAAAACGGCGATTGTTATCGCTAAAGGAGAAGAATATTATTCAATTGGACGCGCTGAAAGTGAAAATAACGTGCAATTTATTTTTCAGTCAATTAGATAAATTTATTGTTGGTTTATACGAAGATACTTGTTCCTAAAATATTTGATTCATCATCGCCAAGCGATGATAGTATTGTAGAGTTCACCGTGTTAGCGATGTGAACACGTACTCTTCGAGTACACACAACACTGTGCGTTGTGTGGTTACTTTTAAAATTTGTAAAAACAAATTTTTATCCTGATAATAGGATAAAAATAATAAATGTATAAAAATAATAAATGTATATTAACATTATTGTGTTTTTTCTTATAACATTTATATTAATAACAACCAAATCAAGTTTAGTTTACAAACACACAAAAAAGAAGAATTATTTTTAAATTATAAAAAAATTAATAATAATAGTATTTGGATCTACTTTATTATGGAATATATTTTATTCGCGTTTTATAATCAAAAATTATTAAAATTTTTAATAATTTTATTTAGAAGGAATTTTATGTATTATTAATTAGTATGATATCATCACGTCGGGATAAAATTAGTAGACCTCGTAGAAAAGCAGCTCCAACTATTATTCATGATATTTTGGATATACCAGAAGATCCAGAAGGATCAGATTTTCCCCGGAAAATGAAAAGAATTATTAGATGCGATTAATAATGAAAATTTTGAAAATGAAGACTATTTTTATTACTTCTTTGGTGATAATGATAATGAAGAAAAAATTATTAATATCCCGCGCAAAGCGCGGGATTTGACGCATAGCTCCCGCGTCGTTAGCACTCCGCCCTGGCGGAGCGAGCGTCGACCGAAGAGGACGTTTTGCGTCAATAATATTCCGCGCAAAAATAAACAACCCAAAAATCAGTTGTTCTCCCTTTGGTCGACGCTCGAAAAGCGACGCGCCACGCCGCAGGTGCGTCGTTAGCACCCGCCCTGGCGGAGCGACGAGCTTGACGAGTCAAAAAGAAGCGCCACAAAAACATGCCATTATTTCCAACAAAGCAACAAATCTTAGAATATTTAAATTAATAGAAGTTATTCCTGAAAATGAAATATCACCACATAAATAATATTCGATTCTAATATAGAATATGCAGATAAAACACCGATTTTTGCAGCTAAAAAAATATTTGAATATATATGTAATATTAGTGGTGTCAAAGAATGCATTTATGTTTTTTTAATAAAAGAAAAAACTAATAAACTTTTTATTATCTTGGAAAAGGAACAAAAATTGAAACTTTACAAAGTAAAGAACGTTTTCCCCATCAGGATGACTATGGTACGCCGAAATACCAAGACAAAACACAAACTATCAAATATACAATAGACGTTCATAGTCATAAATTTTTCAAAAAAATAAATAAAAATTGTTTACTTTTGGTGGAATTATTTTTTCTTATTAATATCCAAAGAAGTATGGATAAAGATACAACAAAAATGATATGGTGCTTATTAATTTTAACTGCAATAATCGCCATTATATGTTATTGGTATTTAAAACAAAAGGAAACAGAAATGCATATATCCTTCGGATCCAGCGATTCGCGCGGGATATCGATTAACGGTAATCAAAATAAAATTTGGGATAGTGTAGATCAACGCCATTTTCCGTTAACACAAAAACACCCTTCTCCTTCGGGCGACGCTCGCCCTGGCGGAGCGTCGAGCCTGGAAGAGTCACAAATGTCAACGGAAGAACTTGAATATATTATTGGACCAGATGGATTTGGTGCTAGTCCTGGCTTAATAGATAATAATAGATATTATCAAATTCCTACACTTTTAAAAACTATATATTTTTACTATACTCGCTGAGTATAGTAAAATAAGAAAATTAGTATTTATGGACGCATTAAAAAAGGATTTTCTTCCTCCAAATTCCTGAGTGATAAGTACACATACCATATTTATATGATGTAAATAGACATGGAGTATTGTAGATTTCATTATTTTAGTACATTTTATAGCATTTTTTATCTTAAAATTTAAGTCTCACAATTTCATCACGAGTAATATTAAAATTTATTGATGGTATTTTTATTTTTTAATGGAGCATTAGGACAAATTAGCATAGAATTATTTCTTATAATTATCTTTTAAATATCCTTCCTCTTGTTGACGCATCGCTTCACGACCAGAGGCCGCGAATCCGAAGGATTCGCGAGCGTCGACCGTAGGGATCGAGTATCCATACTCCAAAGAAGTTGAAAAGCTTGTTGCGTCAGCGTCGTGACTCTCATTTTGTGACTCACTATGAAAATTTGCCAGATTCAAATGAAAAATCACTTAAACACTCTCCCTTTGGTTTACACTCGCTCACCCCTAACGGAGTGCTAATGACACAAAGCGATGCGTCATTAGCAGCAGAACAAATTGCAGAATTACTTGCAACGCGTATGTTTTGCTCTCTCTGTTGCGTCGTTAGCACTCCGCCAGGGCGGAGTGATGTGTGCCTTGGCAAGGCATGTGTTGGTAACAATTCCGTACTTTTGTACGTTATGACAATATCGCTGCGCGAGTGTCGACCGAAGGGGAGAGGTTTATATGAATGTATTTCTATACAATATATTTTCTCTTCATTTTGGCTATTAACAAAACTCAGCAATACTTTTTATTTTCTCGAATTCGTCTCATACTACAATATTTACTCTCCTACGTAGTACTGACGCACCGCCCTGGTGGTGCATCATTAAATCCAAAGGCAACGGATTTGCAATACTTTTACAAGGTACTTGTAATTTTGTTGAGTTTTTATGCTTGTAATATTGATGAAATTCATAATAGTAATCTCCGGTAAATAATATAAAAATCACATTAATTTATCATTTTTCTTATACTTTGTGACGCATTGCTACGCTGAGTAGTCAACAATATTAAAATTTTTTGTAACAATAACAACGTTACATTCTCCTTCGGTCGACGCTCTGCGGAGCGATGCGTCATAAAAATCTTAATTTATGTTAAGAATTTTAATCTTCCCGTATGCTATCTTCGGGTTAAAGCTATATTCGCGCAAAGCGCGAAATCGAGCGTTTTACGCTCGATATACAACCAAACCTACTTAGGATTATTGTTTGTGTAAAGTAAGCGCAAAAGTGTTCTTTATATAACTTTAGATAACTTTTTCATAGCGGAGAGAAACCATATATAAATAGTATTAAGATAAATTTATCAGAGCTTCGTCTGATAAATTTAATAATTCATTATGTGAGAGTACCTAGCATAATTATCGCGTGCAGGTAGTGCGTAGCGCACGGCACTCCGCTTCGCGATGTGTACTAACGCACCGCCAGAGCGGTGCAAAGCGATGTTACTTACGGTTTTTTTCCAATTTTAGATTTTGGATTTCTTTTTCACGTACATTAGAAGGTTCTCTTTTTAGCTTTTGATTTAAGACTTTTTCTTTGTCAGAAGATATTTCTTTTTTGGTTTTTATAACTTTACTTTCTTTTGCTTTAGGTAATAAAGATTGATGAATATGATGTTGGACTCCACCAGAAATAATGGTATCTTGATATAATTTAGATAATTCCATATCATTAGCAATGGCCAATTTTATATGTCTAGGTGTTATTCGTATTTTTTTATTATCTATTGCAGCATTACCAGCTAATTCTAAAACTTCAGCTGTTAAATATTCTATAGCTGCCGTAAGAAATATAGCAGCATTTGAACTTTTCTTCGAACACTCGCTTCTAACATCATTAAATTTTCTATACGAGCAACATTAAAAGCTAAACTTTGCCTTGCTCTATTGTACGTTGGAATGGGTTGAGTTTTAGTACCTCCTTTTGTTTTCAGTGATATTTAAGAACAGCTTTTTTCTCCTTCCTGATTTTGCATGTTTAGATAATTCTCCTGGTATTGCTATTGTAATAGCAGTTTGAATATCTCTTTCTGTAATTGTTTTTGCTCCATGTTCTAATAGAAAGTTGATTAACAACTTTCATTATTTTTGAAATATTAATTTTAACAAGATTCACCATCGCTGTTAATGCAGCTCCAGATAATCCATTATCTGGATGAATTAATTTTAAAACTTTTATAAATGTAAACACTAAAATTAAAATTATCTATCGTTGATTTCGTTGTTTTTGTATGTTTTTTGATTTCGGTCGTCATTGATATTATTATATTTTAGAACTCTCGAAATAGAGATATATGAATTTAATATAAAATATTAAAGAGTCTTTATATATATTTATTTTATCATTTTACAAACTTTATTTTTAGTAACATACGAAGTTTAAAAATTAAATTATGTATAATTTTATTATCTTAAAGACATCAGAAATCAAAAATAAACGATGACAGAACAAAAACCTGAAAAACGTTACTATTATTTTTTAGAGACAGCATTCAAGGTATTACAAAACCAGCAATAAGAAGATTGAGCTCAACGTGCAGGTATTATTAGATTATCTGGTAAAATATATGAAAAATTAAGAGGTATAATAAAAAGATATGTTGATAGCGTTTTATCTAAAGCTATCTCATTCCACATACACATCAACGTAGAAAAACTGTTAAACCAGAGTGATCTTGAAGGTGCTCTTCAAGTTTCAGGCCAATATTTAGAAGCGGCAACTAATCCAAATACAAGTAAAACTTACTTAATACTTAGTAAAACTCGTCATAAATCCAAAAAAGAACCTAAAGAACAATCAGAAAAGGCTACACATCATAGATTTAAACCAATGGTACAGTATCATTAAGAGAAATTCGATATCAACAAAAAACATAGTGATTGTTTTGCTTTTCCTAAAAGTAAATTTTAAAAGACTTGCTAGAGAAATAGGTCAAGATTATGAACCTAATTTACGATATAGTCGTAAGAATTTATGGAACTTTTCAATTAGTTGTTGAAAATTATATAATTGAATTATTACAATCTGGATTAATCTTTTGTGCTATTCATGAAAAATAGACAGACAGTTATGCCTAAAGATTTAGAACTTGTTTTAAAAATTAGAAAAGAATTTGTATTTTAATAAATTATTTACTTGTGACGCTGCGCGTGAGGACATCGCAAAGCGAGTCTCGACCAAAGGAGAACGCTCGCGCAATCCTTCGGATTCGCGGCCTCCAGTCGCGAAGAGATGCGTGAAGTAATATATATCATTTAATTTTAAAAAAATTAAAATTTTCTTATAAGTTTTTGCCTACTTTAAAGCAAGACTTAGAGTGTTTTTATGCAATTTGGCATAAAATTTTTATTAATAAATTATTTAATGAGCATAATAATCCACGTTGCGCGGGCGTCACGTTTTGCTCGCTTCGCGATGCACTGCCGAGGCACACATCGCGAAGCGAGTGCCATCGCTTTGCGCTACGTGCGCTAGCACTGCATCACCACATTGGACGAACAGCATGCGAATTCGCACTGTTATATAACAGGAGTTTCTGGTATTTTATGAAAATCGGATAATTCATTTAAATTATAATTATAATTCATCGTCGTACAAGTACTCGAATCTTAAAATTTTTCACTATTTTATGAACAGTATCGAGCAAAGCACATTCGTTGTTTAAATTATAAAAATCTATCGTTATTGACGCATCGCCTTCGCGACCGGAGGCCCGCGGATCCAAAGGATTCACGAGCGTCGACCGAAGGAAGGATTTTCCTCCATTTATAAAAGTCGCACAATTCATTTAAATTATAAGTAACTCATTTGTAAAATATGATTGTTTTGCACCACAAAAAACATCAACAATTGTTTAAAAATTTCAAAAAAATATCATTTTTTAAAATATAATATTTTTGCGGATATATTAGAATTAATTGATAGTTAGATTCCAATCCCATGGTTTATCAGGATTCTTATTAATCATTTCCATTGTTATATATAGGATTACATGATATTCCATTCCACTTTTGCGCTCTGCGCAAAGCCTCGCGTTTTACGCGAGGTCCATGGTTTATCTGGATAATTAATTATAACCTCCATTGCCATATTTTTTGATATCCAATACCAATCCCATGGTTTATCTAGATTATTGTTTATCATTTCCATTGTTATATTGAGGATTTTTGATATCCAATACCAATCCCATGGTTTATCAGGATTCTTATTAATCATTTCCATTGTTATATTAGGATTACATGATATTCCATTCCAATCCCATGGTTTATCAGGATTCTTATTAATCATTTCCATTGTTAAATTATGATGCGCATGATATTTTGCTAACCAACTCCATGGTTTTTATCTGCATTCTTATTAATCATTTCCATTGTTATATTAGGGATTACATGATATTCCATTTCCAATCCCATGGTTTATCAGCATTATTATCAATCATTTCCATTGTTAAATTAGGATTACATGATACACCATACCACTTTTGCGCTCTGCGCAAAGCCTCGCGTTTTACGCGAGGTCCATGATTTATCTAAATTATTATTTATAATATCCATCGTTATATTAGGGATTATGTACGATATTGCAATCCAACTCCACTTTTTATCTGGATTATTATCAATCATTTCCATTAGTTAAATTAGGGATTTAATGACATATAAAACCAATTCCATTTTTTATCTGGATTGTATTATTTATCATATCCGCATAGTTATATTAAGGATTTTCGTGATATTTCACACCACTTTTGCGCCACGCAAAAACCTACTCGCGTGCGAACGCGAGAGGTCCATTCTTTATCTGGATTATTAGTAATCATGTTCCATCGTTAAATTAGGATTTTACAGCGTTACTTACTATTGACCATCGTTACTTTTGCGCTCTTTTTGCGCGATAAGCTACTCGCGCGTTTACCGCGAGGTCCACAGGCCTCTGGATTGTGCCACATTGTCTCAGCATTAGTAAGTGGGGATTCTATGTGATATATAAAAAACCAAATTCCACGGTTTATTTGGATGCAAAACTTTAAGAATTGTGCTAAACATACCCGACTAAGAAATTTTTGTCCCACATGAATTTCGGATGATATTTTCTCATTATATTATACCAATCTTTACATGTAAAAATAATAGATTTATAAGTGTATCCACTATCCATTATAATTTAAAATAGGTGAAATTAAAATCATTTCAATTTCATTATTTTTAGTATAAAACTGTGCTAATGAAAATCTCACTAAAATCCCTAAAATATTTTTTTAAAAAATATCATTCCAATTTTTTGAAGAAATATCAGTCTCAGTTGAATTTCATTTACTAGATTTTTACCTATCTTTGTTGAGGAGTAAGGCTGAGTTTATTTTTTGAAATTCTTTTTTATCTATTTTAAAATTAATAACTTTATTTAATTTAGATGGCGGGAAATAAAAATTATTTAGTGATATTAATAATTTTATTTGTTGTTATATTATCACTTACATTGATTTCAAATAAAAAGCATATTACTAATGAAGAAAGTCACCCTATTTTTAATAGAAATTAAGAAGAAGGGTAGTTTATTATCACTGCAAAATATGCAAATATACCATTAAGATCAGGTAATAAAGCATTCACTGTAGAAGATAAATCGAGGATTATTACAATATGTTTACAAGATCCAAACTACTGGAGAATATTATAATATGAGGATATTTTGATGCTTTGTAGCTTTGGCATTATGAACTAGCTCATGCAATGCCTTTAAAGCAGAGAAGGGGAGATCAAAGTCATGGGCGATGAATTTAAGTGTAATTTTGCTAGACTTCATAAAGAAGCAGCTAATAAAAATATATATGATCCGCGTCACAACCTATACCCTTCATACTGGCTAGCAGTGGCAGTGATGTTCATTTAATAGACTAGTCTCCCTTCAGTGCGACGACGCATCGCTCACGCGTGGCACATTACTTACCAAAAGTTCTACACTTAAAAATACATAATCACTCAATGGGAATTTAACGCTATAATTTTCTTTTCATTTTGATGAAAAGAATCGTTTCATTATTCTTAAAAAAATAAAATAAATTCGAGCTTACTCCAGCACTTATCGTTGAATACGCTCCTCATACATGCCCAGCATAGTTGAGTGTTAATACAGCTGTCCATAACAAAGATTTTTTCCAAAGATCTTACCTGCTCTCCCGTTGTTTCCATCCCCTTTTCTTAGAATAACCAAAACTTGGTTGCCAAAAGTAAAAATTTAAAAATAAGGTACACAGGAAGGTATTAAGTGCACCGCTTCATAATGGTTGTCGAAGAAATTGGAGTTTCAGATTTAAGTGAACTTTCTGCTTTTTCAAGTTCAGATCTTAATTTTTGAACTTGTTCACGATATAAAGAGATGATGACGTTTTTAGTTAATAAAGCCGAAAATTTTCTTTGTTCAAATATTTGTTAGCGATAATTAATATAAAAATATTCAGCACGTTTGTTTAGGTGGCTAATATTTTATTAATATTTTAAGCGTAAACCCAGGATGATATTTAAGCGTACATTTTCCCGGGGAAAAATAACAGTATTATTTTTAACAAACTAATTGTGATTCAATATATATCTTTATAGATGTCTGCTTATAAAAACCGTGGTTTTGATATTTTTCTGGCGATTATTTGTTTTTACTGACAACGAAAATCGCGACACATTGAAAGTTTTTACTAAAGAATAACCTGCTAAACTGCATCAAGATTATTAGAGATTCTCTTTTGGAAGTATTATCTAACTAATCAAAGGAACATAATATATTCAATATTAATGTTGTGGCCGCAGGATCTTTTTTGCTGGTTTCATTGTCAAACCACTCACAATAGCATTTTATGTAATTTATCATTTTTTAGTGCAAAGACAAAAATTTTTAAATTTTGAGGGGGTTTCTAAATAGAATAATTTCGACAATAATCATAATTACTTAATAATGTAACTCCTTTTCATTATATCTTCCCTGAAGGTGTCCCCATATATCGAATATTGTTAAATATTTGGCTTTCTTCGTCGGTTCCACCAAAATATGTGGACTTCCATTTTTATAGTAGCACAATTAATGTGCACATTCGACTCCATACATCAACAGCATTATCATATTTTTTACGCTTCCTTATAATAATTCCGGTGGTCTATACACCACGAGGCACAAACTTCATTTAAGTATATTTTTACGAACTTTCGAACATTTATATATTGATCTATTCTTGATTTTCAAAATCACCAACCATTTTAATGGAGAATGTCGAGGCCAATTACCTTTTACTAATATATTTCCAGGTTTAATATCTCTATGTACAAATACACTTGAGAATGCATATAGTCAGGCCTAATATTAGATTTTAGAGCTTTACACTTTTCTTTGAAATTCAGCGCAGAATTACGTCTAATTAAATTATTCGCATTAATGTACTCTATAAGATCGCCAATCCGATCACGGTTCAAAAATATTACCGGATTCATTTTTAAGCTCCATAATTTTGGAGTATATTTTTAGTGTGAAAGAGATTAATAAAAAGAAGAAATTTCTCTTATAAAAGATAGCAAAGGGACTCCTTCCTTACACATTACTGCATTATTAATCATTTTTAGTGCCTTTTTAAATTAGTATGGTTTTGGTCATTTTTTAACAGGACATTGTTGTACATACTTTATACACAGTCCCAAATGTTCCTGCACAAAACTTTTAATTTTAAGTATTTATCTTTTAGAATACTTCTAATACTTACCTATTTTAATGTAATAATTTATTGCTTATTCTTCACTACTGGAATTGATATTGCCAGAACTAAATTAGAATAATAGATCAAAAATTTAATCAGTAACAAAAAAATCCAATTTAATACACTTTTTTAGTATAGCAAATAAAGGAAATTGTAAATTTAACAAAATTGTAATTTTTGATATTATATAAATACACAAGCACATTTAATAAGATTTTCTGGAATTTTAAATGGATTGCTATTTTAGACATAATTATGTGACATGCAATCAATGAATTGCAGTTATCAAAAGAGACTAGTAAAATTGTATTGTTAATGATAAAAATTAAACATAATAATCTACAATAAATATCTCTTTAGTATAAGGAACATTCCAGTCAAATCTGAAATGCCAACAATTTATATAGCAATTAAATTTGGAAAGTATAATTTACGTCCCAAATACTTTTAGTTCTGTAGCAATTATCTCTTTTTCAGTGAATTTATTCACAAAAGACGCCCAATCTGGCTATATTATAAACAATAAACTTTCATGTTTTACAAGCAATGATAAACAAATATCATATAAAGTTTAGAAATTTTAAGACAATTTTACTGGATCTTCTAGTGAACTAAAATATACCTCTTTGTTTGGTTTGAAAGTTCAGGTAAGCTTCGAGACATCTATTAAAATAACAAATGAGTATGGTATGCTTCCATCTTTCATATTTTTATGGTTTGCAAAATTTATTAATAGCAATGCATGTAGCT
>ERZ1370068.2093-contig-1255_pt1 | contig 24477 bp, 35 predicted proteins | sample MGYA00561227_ERZ1370068 | MGnify/ENA primary metagenome ERZ1370068 (study PRJEB38410, sample SAMEA6850437) | metagenome | study: Metagenomic assessment of the ecological functions of the soil: analysis of the soil microbiota associated with the...
CCCGGCAAAGGTCGGCGGCGATCTGGTTGCAGGTGTTGATGCCGCTTGCGGCCGTGGGGTGGACAGCCGACGATCGCCGAGTTGATGGAGTTTTACACCCAGGTTGCTTCAGCGAGCCCGCTGCCGGTGACCTGCTATCACAATCCCGGGCCCGGTGCCGATCCGCCCCAGGACGCGTTCGTAAAAATTAGCGAGATCGACAACATTCGCTACTTTAAGGAAAGCTCGAGAGATATAACGAAAATATCCCGATTAATCGAACAAATCGACCTTGCGGGGCGCGGCCATTATTTCACCACGATGCAGCCGCTTGCTTGGTTACGCTTGATGCTCGGCGGCTCGGGCGCGACGATGCCGCCACCGGGAACGCGCATCGGCGCACAGATCGTCAAGGCGTTTCAGCGCAGGCGATTTGGAGCAGAGCTCGTTTTTGGGCGCGCTGTTACGCGCTGTTTCCCGGCAAGTGGGCTGCCTATGGCTTGCCGCCGGTGATGAAGTCGGCGATGAAGCATTTCGGCGTCGATATCGGCAATCCCTGCCGGCCTTACGCGCCGGTGAGTCCGCGCGATCACGCGCAGATCGGCCAGTTTCTGCGTCAAGTCGGCTTGATCGGCGAAGCGGGGCCGACGCCTCAAGCTTTGCTCGATGCTCAAGACACACTCCGGCAGGAAGACACGTTCCTGCGTTAGCGAATCAGATTCGGAGAGTTGCACGAATTAGCAGGGCGCCAACGGCGCGCTGACAACGCAGCGATTTATGGAATGGATTAAATATCTGTCGGATAAACTGGTCATCTGGTTATTGCGCGCCTACTTCGCGATTCGGCAAAGAGCTGACCGCCTGATGGCAAGCGAGAGCAGGAGCTTTGGCGCGAACAGCGGCTGCGGAATTTGCGCGGTTTGGCGCTTGCGCTCAAGCGGCGCTTGGAACGCAAGGACTAAAAACTCATAAGTCCTGCCATACGCAAAATATTCATGCAATTCTCAACCAGGCGGAAAAAAATCGTCATCCTTGGGCGGCGGCTGCGGTGGCGTCGTAGCGGCAACTCACCTGGGTCGTAAGCTCGGCGCCGACCACGACGTGATCCTCGATCGACCGGCGCGCCGAGCATATTTTCATGCCCGCGTTTTTGTTTATCATGCTCGGCGAACGCCAGCCGCGCGACATCAGCCGGAGCTTGAGACTTCTCGAAAAGCGCAACGTCAAAGTTATTCAGTCGGAAATACTCGGCATCGATCCGGCCCGCAGAGAAGTTGCGCTGGACGGGAGAAGATCAACTACGATTACTTGATCGTCTCGCTGGGCTTGCAAACGCGGCCCGATTTGGTTCCGGGCTTCGCCGAGTCGTCGCAGCATCCTGGGAAATGGAGTCCGCCGTGCGCTTGCGCGACACGCTGGCGAGCTTTTCGCGGCGGCAGGGTAGTCGTCGGTGTGCCGCTCGGGCCATACCGCTGTCCGCCGGCGCCGTATGAAGCTGCAATGGATGCTCGACGGTTATTTCCGTCAAAAGGGCATTCGCGAGCGGGTCACGATTGAATATTTCACACGCGAGGCCGAGCCCACTGGCGAGGCGCACGATCCAGTCGGTATGGATGGACGCCGAGAGCAAACGGCGCGGCATCAAGCAGAACTATGAGTTTGTTGTGCGCTCCATCGATCCGGAGCAGAAAGTCGTGCAGAGGCTCTACAATTACAAAATCCCTTACGACTTGTTGGTGATGGTGCCGCCGCACCGTCCGGCTCAAGTGCTGCTCGACAGCGGCCTCGCCGACACCGAAACCGGCATCCGGGTCGATTACGACACCTTGGAAACCAAAGTGGGAGAACGTCTATGCGATCGGCGACTGCGCCGACATGCCGGCGTCGAAGGCCGGCGGCGTGGCGCATCAGGAAGCCGACGTGCTGGCGCATAATCTAGCCGTTGAGATCAACGGCAAAGGGCAGACCGGTCGATCTCTGGCTGCATACGATATGACTGCTCGCATTCGGCGCTGGACGCGCTGCCGCAAATCGAACGACTTATCCGACCGGCTGGCCGCCGTTCGGCGCCACCGAGCCACGAACCTGGGGTCCATCAAGAGCTGATCTATTGGGCTAAGGTCGGCTTTGAGAAGTGGTGGCTGCTGGCGCTACTTCTAGTCCCTATTCAATGTTGCTACGAAAAATAGATTCGCTGCTTTGGTTTCTCACGGTGACCCACCAAGGAGCAAGGAGAGGGGCGAGAGGGGCTAGCAAATGTTTAACTGGGAGAATTGACCAAAGTTTACATAATATATCTTATCAGACGTTATATATTACCTCTAAGAGTTTTACTTGCTGGCTGCGGGGCTGCTCGATTTCGCCTCTAGCTCGGTCACTTTTAGAGCCATGGGCGAACCCGGGTTGTCTTTCAGATAATCCTTATACGCTTGAACGGCGGTCTTGATGTCGCAACGATTTGTTCGGCGCAGCGGGCTTTGCCGAGCGTCGCGCGGGATTGTAAGGCGCCGGTGATTTTTCCGCTTCCGCGAAATGTTCCAATCGCGCCTTTGCACTGCTTTCATCTGTTCTTCAGTCTCTGCCCGCGTGACCAGCGCTATTTGACGATAAAAGGCTGTCCGGTTTGGTGGCGACTACGGAGCGCTCCGCAGCGCTCAGCGCGCTTTTTCCAACTGATGCGTCGTTAGATAGCTGTTGGCCAGGTAAATGTGCGCGAGCACGGAATAGCGCGACCAGCGAAAAGCTTGAACCTTTTCGAACGCGGGTATTGCTTCGTTGTATTTCTGATTTTGGTAGAGCGCGAGAGCTTTGGTAAACTCCTGGGAAGCGGCGACGTTCTGGTTTTCTTTGAATTGCTGCCAACCCCAGAGCGCAGCCAACAAGATCACGATGCCAGCAAGCGCGGAAAACACCAGAGCTTTATGCTCGTTGAAATATTCAACAGCGTGCTCCAAACCGACCTGAAACCAATCCGGTTCACGCAGTTGCTTTCGTGTGAGTCGCTTGCTGGCGGTTGCCATGATTTGACTAGACTGGAGAGTTTAAAGCACGATTCAGCTTCTAATTCGAACACCAGGGCGACCGAGAAGCAGCGCAGCGGTAAAATGGCTATTGTTTGTACTTGAAATCGTCGGGCCCCATTTTTTCGAGGATTTCAGCCCATTTCTCTTTGGAGCACATTGGAGACGTTTTCCACCGGACGTTCTGGCATTCCTCGTTCTGCTGCAGCATGCTCGAAGCCTCGAGCACGGCTTTGGCAACATAGATTGGACTCTTGGTGCGCAACGCCAGGCGCGATCGCATCGCTCGGCCGCGAATCGATTATCACCTGGCGCCCCGCCAACTTCAGATTAACCGCCGCGTAATAAGTATTTTCCTTGAGCTCGGTAATTTCCACCGATTCAACCGAGCAGCCGACCTTCGCCAAGGATCGTTTTCAGCAAATCGTGAGTCATCGGGCGCGCCATCTTGATTCCTTCGATTTCCGTGGCCATCGCCGTGGCTTCCAGAAGACCGATCCAGATCGGCAAGTTAAGCTTGTTTTCGGTGTCTTTGAGAATGACAATGGGGTCTTCGTAACCGGGTCCAACGTCAAACCGCCAACTGCCATTTGGATGGTATCTTCCTTTTTCGTCATGCCATGTCCCCTTCTAACTGGGATTTCAAATCAAACTTATCCGACAAAGGTTCGCCCAGCAACGAGTTGGCGGTCGCTCCGGTGATCCTTATCGGTATCAATCGGCCCATGGAGATTTTCCGGGCATCTCACATTGACGATCCGGTTGCCGCGCGTGCGCCCCATCATTTGCCCATTTTTCAGCTTCGATTGACCGTCGAGCAAAATCTCTTCCAGACTTCCGATTCGCTGACGATTCCTGTTCGCAACGAGATCTCATGTTGCAACGTTTGCACGGTGTTCAGGCGGTCTCGCTTCACGTTGGCTGGGACATCGTCATCGAATATTTTTGCGGAAACCGTTTGTGGTCGCGGCGAATAGCTGAACGAATAAGATTTCATCATACTGCACTTGCTCCAGCAATTCTAGGGTTTGGTCGAATTCGGCGTCGGTCTCGCCGGGAAATCCGACGATGATATCGGTGCTGAGCGCGACTTCGGGGCAGCGCTCGCGCAACCGCTCGATGCGCTCCAAATATTCGCTGCGCGTGTAACCCCGACGCATGCGAGCGAGCACCGTGTCCGACGCCCGACTGGACCGGCAGATGCAAATGCTCGCAAAAGGTTTTCCAAGGTCGCAAAAGCGTCGGTCAATTCCGGCGAGAGATCCTGTGGATGGGACGTGGTAAAGCGGATTCTTCTCAGGCCGTCGATCGCGTCGCACGCGCGCGAGCAGTTGAGCAAAGCTCAATTCACCGGGCGTGAGCTTGCCGTAAGAATTGACGTTTTGTCCCAAGAGCATGATTTCGATCACGCCTTGTTTCACCAAGCGCCTCGATTTCGGCGATGACGTTGGCGCTCGGCCGGCTGAGCTCGCGGCCGCGCACGTGCGGCACGATGCAGAAGCTGCACAACTTTGTTGCAGCCCTGCATGATGGTGACGTAACGCTTTGGCGCCGTGGACCTGAGTTCTCCCGTCGGGGTCTTCCATATAAGCCGGATCGCGGTAGAAGGCGGTTTCCACCAGCCGGGCGCGCTGCGGCTTCGACTTGCTCGACCATTTCCGGCAGCTTGTGAATATTGTGCGTGCCGAAAACCAGATCGAGGTGCGGCACCCGTTTGAGCAGGTTCGCGCCTTCCTGCTGCGCCACGCAGCCGCCGACGCCGATGACGACGCCTTCCCGATATTGTTTGAATTCTTTCCACCTTCCGAGCGCGCTGTAGACCTTTTGCTCCGCCTTGTCGCGCACGCTGCAAGTATTGAGCAGAATCGAGATCCGCGCTGTCCATGCGTTCGGTTGGAACGTAGCCCTCGCGCGCCATGACCTGAGCGATCCGTTCCGAGTCATACTGATTCATCTGGCAGCCGTAGGTTTGGATGTAGAATCTTTTTATTCACGGCACGATCAAATCGACGATCTTGTAGAGCTGGTTGATGCTGCGGCATTCTTCGGCGACGTGACACTGGGGTGCGTAGCGTGGCATCTCACTGTCGCCGATGCCCCAAGTCATGCGGCTCTCCGGATTGAGCCAAATCAGCTGCTTGGCCTTTTGCCGGATCTCGCGCAGCACCCAATCGCTTGGACGGTTGTAGTTGTTGCGCCGTCGCCGATGATCAGCACGGTGGTCTTGGCTGTTCACCGCGGAAAAAAGTTTTGATGAGAACTGCTCGAAGGCGCGGCCGAAATTGGAATGAGAAAAACATCGATGACATCGCCGCTTCAAGGCGGCCTCGACCGCAGTTTGAATATCGTGCTCTTCGAATAGTTTGGTGACCTCGCCGATCTCCGCGACGAAAACGAAGCTGCGCACTTTCGAGTAGAGATCCTGCACCGAGTAGACGAACTGCAACATGAAGCGCGAAGCGTTGAGCACCGAGTCGGAGATATCGCACAGCACCATCACCTGCGGCTTGGTCTTCTTGCGCCGGTCGAGTTGGATATGAAACGGCACGCCGCCGTACTGCAAGTTTTTGCGCAGCGTGTTCTTGACGTTGAAGCGTCCGCGCGCGGCCTTCTTGCGCCGCACCGACAAGCCGGTTTTTAGCCGCTGCGCCAGACCGCGCCACCGCATCGTTCATACGCCGGATATCGTCTTCGGTGTAAAAGCGAAAGCTTTTGTCCGCCAGTGCGCTGCGCTGGCTAGAAATCTCTCGGCTCGATTCCCTTGCTTGCGTTGTTCCTGCTGGATGATCTCGCGCAACAGGCGGTTGAGATCGCGCATGCGCTCGTCGAGGTAGCGCATAACATTTTGCAAGTCTTCGCCGTTCTCGCCGAGCATCTGCAGCATGCCTTTAAAGCGCTCGATCTCGCTTTGGACCCGATCGAGCTGCAAGCGCGCCGTCATGCGCGTATACGGCGTCAAGCGAAAATTGTCCGCCGTGCCCTTCTCCATCTCCTGCTGCCATGGCTTCGCGCAGTTAACGCTCGAGCTCGGCCGCGGTTGTTATTGCAGGAGCGCCTTGCGTCAGCGCCGATAGGTCGCCTTCCATCTCCTTCAGACAGCCTTTGGATCTGTTCGAGCATCTCCTGGAACTGCTTCGGGTGAAAGACCGAGCTCGTCCATGATGCGCCGGTCGAGCGCGTCGAGCGCTTGGCCGATGCCGAGGAAAAATAATCGAATAGCTCTTCGAACGGCTTGACATCGCCCGCGCGTTTCACCAGCGTCGTGCGCAGGCGTATGGCGAAAAAGCACCGGATCGCCAGATGCCGATCAGCTCGAGCGCGCGAAAAGTATCCATGTTTTCCGACAGCGATACGCGGATGCCGTTGCGCCGCAAAACACTGGCAAATTCAATCAGCCGTTCTTCCATGCCAATTGGGTGTTCTAGTGCAGGTGGTCTTTTTCGCTGCCGCCGCGCTGGCCGTTGCGCTTGCTTTTCGGCGAGGTAGGCCTTGAGCTCTTGATGCGCCTTGCGGATGTCCGCCTCGTATTTCATCAGGGTGGAAAGGGTCTCTTCGACCAGGTCATGATCGAGCTGTTTGACGTTGAGCAACGTGAGCGCGCGCACCCAGTCGAGAGTCTCGCTGATGCTCGGCGTCTTTTTCAAATCGAACTTGCGCAAGCGGTGCAGCAGTCGCACGACTTCTTCGGCAAGTTGATTGCCGACGTCGGGGACTTTGAGCTTGATAATCTCCATCTCGCGCTCGGGATCGGGAAAATCGATATAAAGATGCAGGCAGCGGCGCTTGCAGGGCGTCCGACATTTCACGACTATTGTTGCTGGTTAGAATGACGAACGGAATATGTTTCGCCTTGAGCGTGCCGATCTCCGGCACGGAGATTTGAAAGTCGCTGAGAATTTCCAGCAGAAACGCTTCGAACTCCGCGTCCGATTTGTCGACCTCGTCGATCAGCAAAACGCAGCGTTTTTCCGACAGTAATGCGCGCAGCAAGGGCCGCGGCAACAAAAATCGATCCGAGAAAAACACGCCGTCCTGATTGGCGACGCAGTCGACAGCTTCCTGCAGCGTCCGCGAACCTTGGAGAATGTCGCCGATCTTTTCCTTCAGGATCTGCGTGTAGAGCAGCTGTTTGGCGTATTCCCATTCGTAGAGGGCTTTGGCTTCGTCGAGCCCCTCGTAGCACTGCAGACGAATCAGCTCCATGCCGAGCGCATCGGCGAGCAACTTTGCCTAACTCGGTCTTGCCGACCCCCGCCGGCCCTTCGACCAGAATTGGTTTTTGCAGCGCCGTGCCGAGATAAACCACCGTCGCGACGTTGTTATTGCAGATATATTTTTGCGCGCCGAAGCCCGCGATCACGTCATCGTACGGATTGAAACATAGCTGCCCTTTCCAATTTTTCGAGGCTAACACAAAGCATCTGTGACGACAATCAAGCGGCCGGTTTGCAGATGCTCGGAGCATTCTGTAAAGCTTGAACAGTGTGTACTCTGGCTTTGTACTTTCGCATGTTTGAGGATTTTCCGTTGATTGTCGCCGCCAACCGCGACGAGCATTACGACCGGCCATCGGCAGCGCCGAGCCTGATAGAGACAACGCCAAAAATCATCGCGGGTAGAGATCTCCGCGCCGGCGGCACCTGGTTGGGCGTTAACTCCGCCGGCCTGATGGTCGGTATTCTCAACCGCCATCTCGATGGGCAGAATTCCCTTGTAGCGGACGCGCGCTCCCGCGGTTTGCTGTGCATGGAATTGCTCTGGCTGCATGTCGAGCGCAGCGGCGGAAGTTTTCATGCGCCATCAGCGCGCGCACTATAATCCATTTTACGCTGCTGTTCGCCGATAAAAACGACGCTTTTGTTTCCTACAATGCCGACGAGAAAATCATCACCCAGAAGCTTCCAGCCGGACTTCATGTCTTCAGTAGCGCGGCTGAATTCGACTTGCATTCGGCGAAGGCCGAGCGCGCCTACGCGCTTTCGGCGACGCGAAAATCACGGCGCGGCTTGGGCGCGGCGATCGCAGCGACGCCGTCGCCGCATTGCAAGACGTGTTGGCCGATCATTCGCTCGCTCCGGGCTCCGATAACCCCGGGGATGCCATCTGCGTTCATCGCGATGGCTCCGGCACAGTGTCCTCGAGCATTGTCTTTTTGCCGAACCGCAGTCTCGATTCGTTACGTTCTATTGTGCCGGCGCGCCCTGCCGTAATTCTTTCGGCGCCGGGCTGACACTCGACGTCCAGTGAACACCCCAGTAAAAGCGCGGGCCGGCGGCGACGGTAATCTTGATGCGGGCGGCGGAGCCGAAAGGTTTCGAAGTTTTCCTCACCCAGCGTCCCGACAGCATGCCATTTCTTGGCGGCCGGTACTGTTATCCCGGAGGTTCTGTCACCAAAGAGGATTGCTCACCGCCGGCGATCGCGCGCTGCACGGGACTTTCCCTGATCAAGCACGCAAGATCGTCGGCGCCCATTTTAGTCCGCGCCAAGCCCTGGGATTTTGGATCGCGGCTATTCGCGAGCTTTCGAAGAAGTCGGGATTCTGCTCGCCGCGCACGGAGTCCGGCGAGCGCTTTTCCCACCGTCGCGCGAGGCGCGAAAAATGTCGTCGCGATGCATGATGCGCTGCTCAAAAACTCCCTTAGCTTCATCTCGTTACTCGAAAGCGAGGAGCTTCGCTGCGACTTGGCAAGCCTCGGATACTTTCTCATTGGCAGACCCCCTCTCCAGGTTTCGCAGCGCTTCGACACGCGCTTTTTTGTCGCAGCGTTGCCGCCCGATCAAATTCCACTGGAATCCTCTTATGAAGTCACCCATAGCTTATGGCTGGCACCCGAGCGCGCCATGCAGCTTCATGAGCGCGGACAACTGCCGATGATATTTCCAACTTTCGTATCGTTGCGAACCTTGGCTGATTTTGAAACGTTGGAGAGCGTGTTGAAAGAATTTCACGCCGGCACGGTCACGCCCGTTTCATCGAAGCCATCTACACTGACGAAGCAGTGAATTTATATCTGCGTATTTCTGGGTCACGTAGGAGCGCCCCCTATGGGGTCGCCGCCCGTCCTGTCAAATTGAACTCGTTGCAAAGGTCCGGTGAGTCCGGTTAGTTTAAAAACTCCCACGCCTGTTGTCCCACCGGGGATTTTCCGGTTGCGATAGATTCAATTCCTAAAAGGATCGACGTGTTTCATCTACTACGCGGGACGATTGTCCGACCTTTATTACGGCGTGGCGCATGATTGCAGTCGGCTCGGTCCTGCGGATTTTAGGCGGTGGCTTGTATTTTTATGGCTTCTCAGTTTTTTTTCTGCCGTTGAGTCAGGATCTCAACCTGAGCCGCGCGCATCGACATCGCTGGTGTTCTCTTTAGCTCGAGCGCAAGGCGCATTCGAAGGACCGATCGCCGGCTACTTCATGGATCGTTACCGGGCCACGGCCATTGATGATCTTGGCGCTGTTCATGACCGGCGTCGGCCACATGCTGCTCTCCGGCGTCAGTAGTTACGTCATGCTGCTCATCGTCTACATGGGCGTGGTGTCGCTGTCGTTTCACGCCGGCTTCATGGATGCGCCCATGTTGATCGCCAACACTTGGTTTATTCGCAAGCGTACCATGGCGATGGCGCTGATCAGCGGCTCGATTGGCGTTGGCGGAGTTATTTTTACCCCATTGTTGTCGGCCGCCGTGCATGCCTATGGTTGGCGTCAAGCGGCCTTTGGCTGTGGTATTGCGTTTATCGTTGCTGGTATGCCGCTGGCTCTTTGGTGCGCCGTTCGCCGGAAAGTATGGGGCTGTTGCCCGACGGTGATCTGCTGGTCAATGCCCATAGCGCCCCTGTCGGGCAATCCCAACCGCTCGAAGAAGTCAACTTTACTCCTAGCCCAAGCGCTCCGTACGTCGTCCTTTTGGTTCCTAACCAGCGCAACCGCGATACGCGTGATTATTCTCAGCGCTATCAATGTACACTACGTCGCTCTCATGGTGTGGAAAGGCGTGAGCGAGCAGCGCGCGGCGGTTTTCTTAGCCGCGCAAGCGTTCATGGCTGTGCCTTCCCACCTCCTTTTCGGGTGGATCGGCGATCGCCTACCAACAAGCCGCAAGCTTATGGCGACGTGCATGCTATTCGCGACAATCTCCATGTTCGTACTGGCGCGCGTCCATGCGGAGTGGGCGATCTTGATATTTGTCGCGTTGTTTAGTGTGGTGGAGTCGACTTTTCCCGTCAACTGGTCCAGCGTCGGAGAATATTTCGGGCGGAAAAATTTTGCCAAGATTCGCGGCTCGATGAGCTTTGTCTCTACCTGGGGGAGCGTGCGATCGGTCCGGTCGTCGCCGGGGCGATTTATGACCGGACTCAGAGCTATGAGATCATGATCTGGTCATGCGCGGTTTTGTTGTTAGTCGCGAGCGTACTCTATGCATTGGTGAAAAACCCTTGCCGCCAGCGACGGCAAGCTAATCAAACGAGCTAAACTTCGCTTGTCAGCTTTGCCACAAGTCGCGATATTGAACCGCAACGACTTTGTCATACGCTACCGGCACCGATAAATGTCCCACCGATTGGGCGAAGCTATTCATTTTAGCGATCGCGTCTTCAGTAATCCCGGGATTGTAAGAACTCGATGTCACGCGCGACAACATTGGTAATCAGTTCCGCCGCGTCCGCGGGAAATTTTCGCTTGCCGACTTCGCGGGCCAAAGACGGATCGGTGCGCAGCGCTTTTTGCGCCTTGACGATCGCCCGCACCGCCGCGGCGACGGCGTCGGGTTCCCTTGCCGATGAATTTATCTGTCGTCGCCATTCCGGCGAATGTGAAATAGCGCACTTCGTCGGGATCATCGCCGCGGCGCACATCGATCAGACCTTCCCGCCCCGTGACTGACCGCGGTCTCAGCGCCCATGGCGTTGGCCCAGAAGCCATCGACTTGTCGGGCCTCGAGGCGCGCGCGCGGCGAACACGCCGAAAGAGACATCGCGTAACTTGGCGCCGGGCAGTTCGACAATTTCCACATCGCGTCCAGGTTCAATACCCGCACCGCGGAGCAGTCGTTTGAGCGCCAAGTCCGGCCCCTCTGCCGCGGTAATGCGCAGCCCTTTCACTGCGTTGATATCCCCGCGCTTAGCCGGAAGATCGGCGCGCACTGTCAGCGAGCCACGGCGTGCCTTGCGACAACGCAACGACGATCTTGACGCCTTGCCAATCGGGGAATTCGGTTAGCACATCGTGCACCGAGCCGGCGATCATGGCGTCCGCACTGCCTTCGCGCAGTGCCTTGGTCGCGCCCAACATCGCGGCCAGTCCGATATGCGCGTCCAATCCTTCCGCTTTGAAGTAGCCCAACTCATCGGCGGCGAGCGCGGGAAAGCATGTGTTGCTGACCAAGTCTACGGCTGCGATACGAAATTGCACGAACATCCTCCAGGCGAAGAAACTGAAACCCACTATGCGAGATTCGATCGCTTTGTTCAAACTCCTTTGCGAGGAGCGACTGGTCGTACTTTCCATTCGTGTTATACGCGAAATCATCAATCAAGGAGTTTACCGATGGCAACAAACAGCCCGATACAAATTGGCATTCTCTCGCCGGCAACTCCCAACCGTCCACACTTCAAGTCACTTGATGGAATATTGCCTCCTGGCGTGTCCATCGCGCATGAAGGTCTCGGTTTGCTCGGCGAGTCCCTATCGGATCTTGCCGGCAAAGAGGACGTGATCGTGGCTCGCGCGCGCGAATTGGTCAACAAACACAAAGTCGCGGGTCTCATGCTCACCGGCGGTTTCGTCACGCTATTCAATCCCGGCTATAGAAGCGAAAGTCTGCCGACGCGACCGGGTTGCCAGTCGTCAGCGCGATTTCCTCTGCCACCGCCGCGCTGACGGTGTTCGGCGCCAAATCGGTACTGCTCATGACGCCGTTCGATCGCGCTTCGAACGAAGGCATCAAAGCACACGTCGATAAGCTCGGCTTCACACTCCATCTCGGTCCCGCGTTCGACAACCGTATACCCGGCACGTCTTTGAATCTAAGCCCGGATCAGCTCTTTAATCTTGTCGAAGAAACGTTCCGAAAAACTCCGACGCAAGCGATTTATTTTCAAGGTGCAACCATGGACCCACTGCCGATCATTCAGCGCATTGAAGATCGGCTCCATGTGCCGGTCGTTACCAGTAACACGTCGATGATTTGGAACCTGCTATCAAGGTTAGGGCTGAACATACTCCGGTCAAAAATTACGGGCAGACTTGTTAGCGGAGTGGCCGTCGGTTCACGACGTTTTTACAGCTGGGAGAACGATGTCAAGCCAGCGAATGCGTCATCGTTGCAGCCGGGAGGAATGGGCGAGGCATTGATGCTAAACCGACGGTATTATTTATTGTGACTTTATGTCATGCTTCGACAGCGCGTGATCGGTCTCGCCATTCGAGTTATGCCGCCGACAAGGATACGCCTTGGTTTTTCGGCGCTGAGTTTAGCCAACAGCCCCGCATGGATCGCGGAAGAAAAAGGCATTTTCCGGAAAATATGACATCGAGCCGGAGTTGATCGTCGTGGGCGGCGGCGCGACCTGGGCGGTCAGCGCCGTAATGGCCGGCGATCTCCAGTTCGGCACGACCGGTGGTGGCGCAGCGATCAGCGCCGCGCTCGGAGGCGCCGACGTGGTTATGGTCGCGGCCGGGAATAACAAAGGCGTGCAGCGCCTGATCGTCAAACCGGAAATCAAACTCCCGAGGCTCTCAAAGGTAAACGAATCGGCGTCACGGCCCTGGGCTCGTCGGGACATCTGGCCTTGCTGCTGATACAAAGAAAATGGGGCAGAATCCGGACGATGTCCAGGTTGTCCAATTAGGCTCATCGCCGATCATGTTCATTAGTCTGCAAAGAACGGCATCGACGGCGCGGTTCTCAGTCATCTGTCGTTTTTCATGGCGGAAGACGCCGGTTTCAAAACCCTCGCAGACCCGCGGCGATGGACATTCAATATTTACAGAACGTCCTCGTCGCATCGCGCGCTATTTTTACGGTCACATCGCGATGCCGCGCTCAGATTCATGAAGGCATTTGTCGAGGCGTTGCTTATTTTAAAAGAAACAAAGACGACTCCATGCGAATTCTCATGAAAAAATGCGCATCGAAAAAGGCAAAGAAACTTATCTGGAACGCTCCTATCAGCTCTACGCGTCGCAGCGATCATTGAAACGTTCCCGCGCCTTCCAGTGAACGGTGCCAAGACTGTGCTGGAATTTCTCGTCAAGGATTTTCCCAAAGCGAAAACCGCCGATCCGAGACTCCATTCATCGACAACAGTCTCGATCAAACCCTTGGAAGAAAGCGGCTTCATCAAAAGCGCTGTATCAATGAAACGATGCGGCGCAATTGCCCGGTGGCGGCGGCATTCTGCGGGTTTATGAAGAATGATCGCAACGCCAACGTCGTTTGATCACGAAGCGGATCAATTCCAGTGTTTGCCAACGCTCATAGGATTCTTCGAGTTCGCGTTTCACCGCTTCCAGCCGGTCGATCGTCGAGGTTATCTCTGATCACCCGGCTCGTCGATAGAAGGCCGAGTGACCCATGCGCTCGTGCAATTCCGCTTGCTCCGTTTCCAGCGTCTCGATCTTGGCCGGCAACGCTTCCAACTCGCGCCGTCTCTTTGTAGCTCAGCCGTGCGTGGCTTGTTGCAGCTAGGCTTGATTTCCGGTTGCCCCTGAGATCGCCGTCGCGCTCGAGCCTTTAGCGCCAGGGATCGGCACTTCGGGGGATCGAGCGTTGATAGCGTTCCCAATCTTCGTAGCCACCGGCGTATTCCTGAATCTTCCTCCTTCGAAAACCAGCGTGTTGGTGACGACATTGTCGAGAACGTCCGGTCGTGGCTCACCAATAAGAGCGTGCCTTCGTACCTCCGCCAAAAGCTCTTCGAGCAGCTCCAGAGTCGTCGACATCGAGATCGTTGGTCGGTTCATCGAGAACCATCATGTTGGCCGATTGGTAAATATCTTTGCCAGCAGCAAGCGATTGCGTTCGCCGCCAGACAAAGCCTTGACCGGCGAGTCGATGCGCTCCGGCGGAAAAGAAAATCTCTTAGATAGCCGATGACGTGGCGCGAGCGGCCGCGGACTCGTAACGTAATCCGAGTCGCTCATATTTTCGCAGCGCTTTTCTCCACGTCGAGAGTGCGCCGGTGTTGATCGAAGTAGCCACTTGCAGTTTGGTCCCCAACACCACTTCGCCGCTGCTCGGTTCACGCTCGCCAAGAATCAGCCTAAGCAAGGTGCTTTTGCCGGAGCCGTTCGGCCCGATGATGCCGACCCGGTCGCCGCGGAGAAGTGCGCGTGGAGAGATCGCGGATAATCAGCTCCCCGACCGAAGCAAGTTCACCCGGCGCACGTCGACGACAAGCCTGCCGGACAACGCACCGGTGTCGGATGCCGAAGCGCGCCGTTCCTGGCCTAGGCGTTGCGCCTTTTCGCCGCGCACGCTTGCAGCGCCCTGACCCGACCTTCGTTGCAGCGTGCGCCGAGTCTTTGATGCCGCGGCGGATCCACGTTTCCTCCTCCAAGCGAGCTTCTTGTCGAATTTGGCGTTAGCGCGTTCTGCGATCTCGAGACTGTTCCCGTCTTTCTTGCGCAGGTAACGCAGCGAAATCGCCGGGGAACGAAACAAGTCTGCCGGGCGGTCCAACTCGACGAGGATCCGGGTGGCTAAGCTGGCGCACGAACGCGTGGCGGTCGTGGGTGATGAACGGCGACGGCGCCGTTGTAGCTCAGCAAACATTTTTCCAGCCAGGTGATCGCCGCGCTGATGTCCAAAATGGCTGGCTCGGCTCGTCGAGCAGTGCAGCAAACCTGGCTCCCCACAAGCGCCCGCGCGACATCACTTTGGCGGCGCGTAGCCGCCGGGAACAGTCCACCAGCCAGTTTATCTTCCGGCAAGTTCGCGCGGGTCAAAACCGTCTCGACCTTTTGGTTGATATTCCAGCCGTCGAGCATTTCTATGCGTCCCGGAAGCTCGGCCAACGCGCGCAACGATCTTCGCGCCGCGCCTGGCCGTCATGCAGCGTGAGGTTGTGATATTCGGTCAATATGCGCCCAACCCCGCCGATACCGCCGGCGACGACTTCGAAAATGGTCTGGGTCGGTATCCGGCGGCACTTCCTGTTCGAGATGAGCCACACGCGACGTGTCCATGCGCCGGACGCCCCTCGTCTGGAATCACCACGCCGGTGAGGACGCGAAACAGCGTTGTCTTGCCGGTGCCGTTGCGCGGGCCGACGAGACAGACTCGTCTTCGCCGGCATCGATTTGGTGGCAAGTCGACGTGCAACAACAATCTGCGTAGATGCACCGTAAGCTGAGCGATAGATTTTCGCTGGCGCAATAACGGCACGCAGAGTTGGTTCGACTCCGCTGGCCGGCAAAATTAAATACAACCGACGATCGCGCGGGAAAGGAAAAGGGCGAGCTAAACGGCGGGTCTCTGTGGTCACCAAGGCCGCAGCCAGGGCGAGAGCGGCGAGGGTTCCCGTCGCGATCATGAGCGACGACGGCGAGTTGCAGTCTCTTCTGGGCTTTTTCGAGGAGCGCGACAATCAGATTCATCTCGCACGTCGACGGTTCTATTGAATGCTCGACCGTACCTCGATGGCATTTTCTGTGGCGGCCAGCCGAGCTTCCGCGCCGTTCGAGCGGGATTCGCCCATGCGTTTTCGCAGGCAGCCGGTCGCCGCCGCACTCTCCCGTGAAACCGAGGTGCTCCAAAGTTTTTTGAAAATGAGTCGTGTCGTCGCCACGGAAAATCGCCGCCTCGCAATGACTACGAGTGACCCCGCCGCAGCGTCACTGGGAAATCTCAGATCAGGTGGAGCGCCACAGACGCCCTGCGCGACTGGCGGCTTTTTCGATGCTTTCAGGAAAGACTCAGCCGATGTCTTTTTTTCTCTGCATCGGTCCCCGGGGCAGCTGGCGACCGTGAGATTCAGATCCATTTCGCGCTGCTCCTCGCTGGATTTTAAGCTGAACTTGTTTCCCCAGCGGCGCGCGCGATCCAAATCGGTAAGTCGAGAGCGTCGCTGACGGTCTTGCCGTGCTTGAATTCCGTAATCATGCGCCGCCGCTGCGCCGCCACCGATCGGCATTGGCGTGGGCCGTGCGCTCTCACAATACCGGCGACTGCCGGCAACCGCCGGGTCTTTTAACGCCGAGCGTATCCGCCAGCGCCGAATTCATTTCCTGAATAGCCACCCGGCCCAGCGCCGCGCGTAACTTTGCCCGTCGTTTGAGCTGCGGCAGAATTTCTTTAACCGAGTTGATTGGCGTCGCGGAAGCTGATGCCGATACTACCGCCGGTTTCGCTCGCCAATCGCTTTATTGATGCCGACTACCCGCCCACCGAGATTGATAAGCGGTCCGCCGGAACCGCCGGGATTTAACGGCGCATCGGTGCCTGAATGAGGCGATCGTAAGCCGCGCCAATATGGCGTCCCTCTTGCCGCTGACGATGCCCGAGCTGACGCCGTATTTTTCCAGGCCAAACGGGATTCCCTACGGCCATTACCCACTCGCTCGAGCTCGACTTGATCGGAGTCTCCGAGTCCGGATGGTAGCAAGGTTTTCGCTGACTGCAATCTCCAAAGGGCAATGTCGGTGGCAGATCTTTACCGGATAACCCGGGCCTCGAACTCCCGTTTATCGCTTCTAATTTAACCATGATTTTTTTGCGCTTTCGACGACATGCGCATTGGTCAGAATTTGATCTCCCCTCTGGAGCCGATGATGAAACCATGCAGACCTGTCTCAGTTTATCATCATTTTGCCAAATCCGTAAGTTTTTACCTGGCTATCCCAAGCTTAGTCGCATTTCCCGCAGCGTTTGTCCGTGAAGCATCGCGGAATTCGCCCAATCCTTTACGCTCTAATTGCGTACTGCATTGCTGAAACATTTCGGTACGTGCGCGGTGTCAAAACAAATCGGAAGGAGAAAAATAAAAACCGTGAAAAAAATATAATCGCCGGAATGGCGTCGTTTGAAGGCTTATTGGCCTTTACCGCGTCTGCGTCCGCGGATCGGGGCCAATGAAGAAATGATTTCCGCCGTGATCGCCAGGAGCTGGCAGCTCTGGCGCGAACGCAGTGATATTCGTCGGGGCGTCGCGGAAATAGCTAGAGAACGCGCTACCATCGCCCGCGAACGCTGGATATTTGCAGACGATTGAGACTGGCGAAAACGATCGTTGGTGACAATTACGATAACGACGCCAGCGCCACGATGGTTAGGATCACCGATAACCAGGATCCTGTCGCTATGACATGAATCACCCGTGCCGCCTATACAACGGCAGGGTGATTCACTTATTTATTTATAACTTCGGGGCATTTTTTATGTAACTTGTTTTTTTAGCCTCTTGCCTTTTGCAATTCGATCGGCTCACACTTATTACGGATAAAGTTCCTGCGCACCTTCACCTTGCCCAATACAAAAATTAGCTCTTCGCGTCCCGCCATTGTATCCACCCAGAGAGGAGTTTAATATCATGTGGAGCCGCCGCTATCGTGAGTATCGTTATCATGGCGTTTCCAGTTTTGACACAGCGACAATCTCCGCGTATGCAGGCCGATATTAGCTGGCCGAGTGGTCCAGGCCTGCGATCTGAATTTGCTCGCTCCCGACACGGGTCCTGGTTTTTGTTGAAGCAGTTTGCTTGGCGTCAGTCGCAAAGTTAAAGTACTGGATCGATCGACGCCTGCGCACATGCGGTAGAGGGGCGCAAAGCGACGCGAACGCTTAAAGCGGGTCGTGGAGTTAAGGCGAATGCGTCGCGGACACATTCAAAAGAGCCTTCCGCGAATTCATTTGGCGCGCTGTATGATCCTGTGGACCCGTGCTTACTTACGATCAAATTCAAAAGCGGCACAGCTTAGGAAGCGGTGCAAAGCCAGAGTGAAGCGTCGCTGCAAAAAGCGGTTATTTGGCTTTGATGCGAAGCCGCTAAGAACGGCTATTCATGGTCGGAACCGCTGAAAATTAAACAGTCCCAGACGCCTCGACGCGCCTAAGACCTCGAGTCGAAGCGTCACAGCGCGCTACCTCACCGAAAGAGAGTGGCGCCGGATCGTTTAAGCCTAACTCGTCAGTTTCGCTGGCGACACTGCGCCTCAAGCACAACGACCGCCAAAACTGTACGTATTCTTTACCACGGCGCTCGGCATCGTCCGAGCCGCCCAAGCCCGGTGTACGAAGAGCCGATCAAGAAACATTGCATCGTTGTTCTCCTGTCGCCCCGAGATTCGCCGTCCAACAGAACAGGGCCGGTTACCACAACCGGCTTCCCAGCCGCGCTGTTGTAATTTTCCCCATAAGCGGTATTCCATCAAAGCATTCGAATTTCCTAGACACCGGCGACAGTGCGTTGCCAATCCAGAGACGTCCGGGCCCATCGGTCGATTGTTCCGCCGCCAAAAGCCTTCTTGATAGCCATCAAAAAATATGCCTCGGCACGGATTCGCAAGTACCGACCAATCCGCCGGCCGACCCTTCGACTTCAATCAACCCGCTGCCTTCGCGCGCGAATCGCCATTTTCCAATCCAACCTTTCACCGTCACGCGCGTGTATCGTTATTGATTCACGCACGAGTTCAGAAATGATCAGTGCGCCAATAAAGAACATCACGGAACGTGTACGTGACCAAATCATTGTCGGTTAATTTCCGGGGGTTCACACCGGCCGCCGCGGTAGAAATCCGCAAATAGGTTGTTCTGAGCAGCCAACCAAGACGCCGAATGCCATAGCATGGGAACAAGAGCCTTGAATTATAAACCGCCTGAACCGATCTGCCAGCTACGTTCGCTCAATGGACCCCTTAGCCGCGGCCTTGAGCGAGCAGATCAATATAACCCCCTTCAACAAGCTGCGACGGTTCGATACCGAGGTCAGCCATAAGTTTTGCGGCCACCGCAGTGCCGACGCCGCCGTCTCCTGGTTTTCAAGAACGACTTCCACCTCGAGGAATTGTCCCAGCCCATCGACGTCGACGCTGCCGAGGTGCACGCGGGTTCGGCCGATCATGAACAACGTGCGATGTTTACGCACGCGGCCGATCGTGCCGTAGGCCAGAGACAGGGTCTCGCGCAGGGAATTCGGCGTGAACCAGTGGGAGAATTGCGGTAGAACGACTTTGGGGGACCCAGCTGATCCGGCTGTCGATAAAGATCAGTTGTCCTCGGCGTCGGAAAACGCGCGCAGCTTCAATCTTCCCGACTCGCAACCAAAGAACCAGTCATCCTGAAGTATTTCGGATAGGCCCCTCGTCCGCAAGCGCCGCCAGCTTCTGGCAGCAGCGCCCGCTCGCCTTGATTTCAATATTGCGGGCCATCTCACCAGCGCGTATTTAATCGCGACCAGGAAGGGTATTTATCCCCCGCAGGAATACTAAATGGCGACTCAAACAAAAAACCACCGATCGCGCTCCGCTCACTTTCAGTGAAAACTTCCAGTTGGAGGGATGCAGTCCACCTGCAACCACTGACTCTCAGCTAATACCATCAATGTTAGTTTGCCGGCAGGGATCAACAAGCTGGCTCGTTCTACGAGAATTGTCACTTGTCACTCTAGGCGTCAAATTGACACCAGATGACAAAGCGTCCTGTAGTTTTATTCTCCGCTGCCATACCGTAAGTTCTGAATAGCGCGCAAAATCTCCTTTATTTGCACTCGTGTCCTATTATTGCGTTCAGAGTCTTCTCTGAATTCCATAGATAACTCTAAATTAAAATGTGGAGGCACTGAATGAACTCAAGTCAAGATCGCTACATCGGCACATTGTGGGCTGAGTACTTCCCAAGCATCATACTGACCTGAAAAGTCTAGATCACTTTGCGTTACCTTACTTCATATCATACAAAACAAGGCCCAATTAAGTCTTCCGCTAGCAGTAGTCAGTCCACAAGCTGAATTACGTTTTGGCAACGTTCGGCATACCGGAAAATGAATTTCGTGGAGATGAATGGTATTGCAAGACCCCTTACAAGCTCAAATCATCCCGCGGCTATTTTCAAGTCGCAGTAAGACTCATTGGCAAAGTGAAGCCGGGATGGCAGGGGCCAATGCTCCTAAGGCCGGTAACTTGGTTAAAGTCAACAATCGATGCCTATGACCCGTCACCGATGATTAGTCTTAAAGTGGATGGGAGGGAGTCAAGCGCCCCGATGCCATCATGCAAGTCCCCGCAAAATTCCGAAAATGAGGCACGGATCAGGATATCGAATGCGACACTCGTGCCGATCGAAGTGGGCAATTAAGCTAAACAGAACTGGTAAAGCAACGATAGCCGCTGCTCCGCCATCCGTAAGTTCCTCCTCCGCGAGGTGATGCAGGGGCAAAACGTTGAAGGCTTCGCCTTATCAGTAAGGCTTGGTATCTCTAAAGAAAGACGGGGCCTGCACGATCGAAAGACCGTTCTAAGAAGAGGACTTTTCCAGATGATTCGTAGAGAGCCGAAGTCAAAAGCTCGGTAGGCACGCGCTCCACGGCATACCTGCGCCTCGTTGCTGCTGTCCCCGGATACCCCGATCGCGGAGGTATCGAAGCTGCCTTGGATCAACGCCAGCCCTCGCAGATCACGTTGAAAGTCTGCCCCCATTGGATACACGCGAACCAAGACGGAGCTGGATTTCCCGCCTCAGCCGGATTGGTTCTCAACGCCACAAAGGCCGCCGAAGATGAAAAGGCTGTAGAGACCGTGAAATGTTACAGCGCAAATGTACGAAGCGAACGATTGAAGTGAGTCTTTTCAAAGAGAACAAATACGTGGACACTTCATTGGACACTTTGCGACAGTTCGTGAAGGCCCGGTCCTCGTAGATTGATTGAAATCAAATGCCCCCGGCGAGATTCAGGACTTTCACGGCCTCAGGATTAGGAATCCCATCCGGGCATTCTCTCACCTCTTGCGAAGTCAGTTCACCTCGTAAAATCGAGAAAAGTGAATCAGTCTGTCCTACGAGATTGGTTCAATTCGGCTGGGTTGACACTTCATGGACACTTGTCCCCTGCCCTGCTGGTGACGAAAACGAACCAGGCGCCAGCGTGGATTGCGCCTGCTTCCAGATTCAAACATCGACAGCGCGATTATTGCCCCAGGATTACCATCCTGAGTCGTAAAAATTCATGAATAAAAGTAATGAGATACTGCAACTTATAGTGTCCACCGAGTGTCCAACACCGCGACGAAAAAGTTGATATGGAAAACCTGCCCGCAGTGGTCCCCAGGCAATAGGGAATGCCGTCAAGCACGGCTCGCCTATCAAGCCATGTTGAACGGTGCTGCTTGACGAAAGAACGTCTCTGTTCAAGGCCATGCGAGAGAAAGAGATGGAATTGATTACATCCTTGGGCGGCGATCCATCGCCACAAGAGCAAGCCATCATTGCTGACTCAGTCAAGAATATGCTCTATGTCGCCAGCCTCGGATAAATACCTGATGGGAGCCTGAAAAGCCTGGTGCGCAAAGGTCGGGCTCATCCCATCCTAGCGATTAGAACACAGCTCGCGGCTCATCTCCGCGAGAATTCAAAACCCTTGGGCTCAAGCGTGAGCAAGACGCCAACCCTTCACGACATTCAACTCCCCTGATGAGTCAGAGAACCACGAGCAGCCTGTCAAACGCACCAACAGCAACGGCCAGGACACGCCGAGAACCTGCATAAACGGACGGTGAATAGTCGAGTGCCAGTTCATGCCTATGATCGAATAAACATATCCACGGGCTATAGCTGTGAGGGCTGTGGCCGTGACTGGTGGCTTGTCTACCAGGGCTACAATCGCTGTGAGTGCGGCGCTTACCTGTGGATTGAGAAACGCGAGCCGGACGATCTCAGGCCGTCGCTATCATTACCGCCATGGCCGGCATTGCCGCAGGGATATCGCGGCTGGATGCAGGTGACGCAGTGACCAAGCGTAACAATCTAATTCACGGAAACAGTACGTAAATTCATCGCGGCGGCGACGAGAAGTACCAGGATCAGCAAAACTTCAGGTTGGTTCATTTTAGTGGAGGCTTCGGAAAATCATGACGGCCACCGACAACCAATAAGTACAGCCCAGAGGCGAGTACTGCGCTCGTGAGAGTTGCCCAGAAAATGTCTTTAACTGCATAATCGTTTCGCTCTGTCTGTATTTTTTACCGCTCGTGGAGCGCCTTGCATCCACTGGGTGAGTTGGCTTTCGTTGACGCCGCCACTGGCGGCCGACCTTGAGAGCGGGCAAGCAGTTCTTTTCTACGCTGGACCATTCGCATCACGGTTCGCCTCGGTCAGCTGCAGCAACTCGGCGGTTTCCTTTTGAGGGTCAGCAGGCGGATCGGCTCGCCACCGCGGTTTTCCATAGGGTTTTCCGACCAGCGCTCAAGTAGCAACGCGGATGCCGCTCGACGCGCTCTCGCTAAGCGTAGCCGCCCGTTTATTGGGCAGCACTTGCCAGCGCCAGTGGATGACATGAAAGCGATCGGCCATGAGCAAGCGCAGCACCAGACGACGCCCACCATCATCCACGACGTGATCGCACAACCGCCAGCTTTGTCCGGCAGTCTGCCGGCGTTTCAAAGTCTCGCTACGTGGCAGGCCTGGCTGACCTGGCTCAAGTCTGTCTTGCCTTTGCCGATGAGTGCGACGCTGAGCTTGATTTATCGCCAATCGACCGGAAGGGCAGAGCCAAGCCAAGCACACAGCCCGGGCAATCGAGGTTGCTACAGCATTGTCGGGCGGCGTGGCGGGAAATCATTCATCAGCGCCTTAACAGCCGTGTTCGTCGCCTGCTTCGTGAGTAATGGCAATATTTAAACGCTGGCGAGCAGGCCAGGTGGTGTGTTGGTCCTGCGCGTGATCGGGATCAGGCGCGAATCGTTTTCCGCTACATCGCGGGTATTCTCTCCGGTCGCACCCCTTACGCCATGGTGGTAAACGAAAACGGCCGACGAGATCGAGCTTGATAACGGCGTCACGCCTATGGTCAAGACGAGCGACTTTCGGGCGATCGGCGGCTTGACGATTGCGCTTTCGTGTTGCCGACGAGGTGGCGTTTTGGGACGGCCAGGGCGTCAATCCCCGACAAGGCCTACCGCGCTAAGGCCGGCGATGGCGACCATACCGGAAGTAAGCTCTCTGCGGCATCAGCACGGCCTATAGCAAGTCGGGCGTCTTGTTTGACAACTATCAGGAGCACTACGGACAGCGCGACGATCATGTTCTAATCTGGCAGGCCAGCACGACCATGATGAATCCAACGCTGGAGTTGATCGAGCGCGAGCTTGAAAAAGACCCCGAGAGCGCACGGGCGGAATGGTTGGGCGTGTTTCGTGAGGACTTCAGCGGCCTTCTCGCTTGAGTCAATCAAGGCGTGCGTGATCCGTGGCCCGATGAGCTTCCCGCCGCTTACTATCGCATACCGGCTTTCTGTGATCCCTCGGGCGGCCGGCGCGATGCTTACCGGTCGCCGTTGGCCATCGTGAGCGTGACAAGGCCGTGATTGATTTACTTCGCGCATGGTCAGCGCCGTTTGACCCTGAATTATCACATCCGAAGCAGCCGAGCTGCTAAAAATACGGCGTCGTTTCAGTCTGTGGCGATGCCTACGCAGGCGAATGGAGCGTTGCGGCATTTAGAAAGCACGGCATCGACTACCAGAAAGCACCCAAGAACCGAAGCGAGATTTATCTGGACTTCATTGCACCGATCAATGCGAGGCTGGTCGAGTTACCGGATAATCGCGTGCTGGTGGATCAACTGCGCCGCCTTGAGCGCCGACGTGGAAGGCTGGGGAAAGATTCCATAGACCACCCGGCAAACGGTCACGATGACAGCGCCAACAGTGCGGCCGGTGTTTCGTGGCTTTTACTGAACGATGAGAAACAAGGCGGCATCGTAACGCCTTTAAGCTCTTGGTGGTGTGGAGTGTGGAGAGCAACCATGCACGCGCCTAAAGAATATTGCGCGATTACGACCCGCTCGCCGTTTGCGGCGGGCTGGTGCGCCGCCATTTTACCGGCGCGATCGGCCGTCGGCGGTGCTTGGCAAAACGACAGGTCACTTCCGCCGTGCTCGATGATCTGAAGGCGCGCTTAAAAAAGAGTTTAGTCAGCATTGGTTGAATGCGGGCATTAGGCGGGTCGAGGATAGCGAGTCGGGTCGGGCGTTGGCCGAAATGGCAGAGCGCACCATCCCGATAGGCTGGACCACTGCCTTCCAACCGATGGAGGCGCTCCGCCAGACTTGGAAACGACGCTTCGCATCGAGGCCGGCTACCGCGAAGCTTCAGATTGACGAGAATGGGCCGGGAGCACGCGAGTTGGCGCAGGCACTGGATGGCAAGATCGGTGGGGACGCTATGACGCGCGGAAAGCCCAGCCTGGCAGGCCAGAGAGGGGATGAACCCGGCGGCAGCAAGAAATCAAGGTATCAGCAATACGTAACTGAACGAAGTAC